>Ga0207681_10000039_pt1 | contig 153082 bp, 112 predicted proteins | sample KBSS53metaG_FD_184324 | JGI IMG/M metagenome (GOLD analysis project Ga0207681, IMG submission 184324) | Switchgrass rhizosphere microbial communities from Kellogg Biological Station, Michigan, USA - KBS S5-3 metaG (SPAdes) (version 2) | ecosystem: Host-associated > Plants > Roots >...
CGCATCGCCATCAAGATCCTGCCGCCCGAGATCGCCCGCGACGAGCGGGTGCTGCAGCGGTTCAAGCGCGAGATCCAGCTCGCCCGCCGGGTGACCCACCCGAACGTCTGCCGGGTCTTCGACCTCGTCTACCACCCGGCGGAGGGTCCGCACGAGCGGGTCTTCCTCACCATGGAGCTGCTGCGCGGCGAGACCCTGGAGCAGCGGCTCGCCCGCGAGGGGCGGATCACCACGGCCGAGGCCCTGCCGGTGATCGGCCACATCGCCGCCGCCCTGGCCGCCGCCCACGTCAACGGCGTCGTCCACCGGGATCTGAAGAGCGGCAACGTCTTCCTCGTCCCCACCGCTTCCGGCGCGCGGGCCGTGGTCACCGACTTCGGCCTCGCCTGGAGCTCGATCCACCAGGACTCCTCCGCCGCGAGCCTCACCGCCACGGGCGAGCTGGTGGGCTCGCCCGCCTACATGGCCCCGGAGCAGGTGCGCGGCGAGGAGGCGACGCCGGCCACCGACATCTATGCCCTCGGCGTGGTGATGTTCGAGATGATCACGGGCGAGCTGCCGTTCGTCGGCAAGAGCGCCTTCTACACCGCCCTCAAGCGGCTCCAGGAGCCGGCGCCCTCGCCGCGCGTCCATCTGTCGGACCTCGACCCCGCCTGGGAGACGACGGTGCTGCGCTGCCTGGAGCGCGATCCGGACGACCGCTTCCCCACCGTCCGGCACGTGGTGCGGTCCCTCGGCGCCACCAAGGCCGAGGAGGACGCCACCTCCCCCCTGACGCTCGTCCGGCGCCGCCGCTCCCGCTGGCCGGCGAGGCTCGGCGTGGCCGCCCCGCTCGCCGCCGTTCTCCTGGGCGGGCTCTGGCTCTCCGTCCGCGAGCGCCCGGCGGCCGGCCCGGCGGTCGCGGCCCCCTCGAAGCCGGCCGCGGCGGCCGTCGCGCTCCGTCCATCCGTGGCCGTCCTGCCCTTCGACAACCTGTCGGGCCCGCGGGAGGGCTCGAGCGGCGACGTCCTGTTCGAGCTGCTGCCGCTGGAGCTCGCCGCGACGGGGAAGCTGCGCGTGATCCCGCCCGGCGAGGTCGACCGCGTGGTTCAGGACCTGGACGACGCGAACAGCGTGACCCGCCTGAGGCAGCGGCTGGGGGCCGACTTCCTGGTCGGCGGCGCCGTCCTGGAGAGCAGGCGGGGAGAGCCCAGCCGCTACGACGTGCTGGTGCGGGACGCCCGCACGGGCCGCACCGTGACCACCGTCACCACGGTCCCCGAATCGGGCGGCGCGCCCCTGGAGGGCCTCGGCCGGCGGCTGCGCGCCGCGCTCGGAGCCGGCGAGCTGTCCGCCGGCGACGCGGACGCTCTGCGGGCCTCGCTGCCCAGCGCCAAGGCCGCCCCTCTCTATGCCGAGGCCCTGCGGCGCCTGCGGCGCTTCGACGCTCCCGCCGCCCGCGACCTGCTGCTGAAAGCCGCCGGCGCGGATCCCGGCCAGCCCTTCGTGCGCTCGGCCCTCGCCGTCGCCTGGCGGGACCTCGGCTACATGAAGAAGGCTCAAGAGGAAGCGAAAAAAGCGGTCGCGTTGGCCACGGCCCTGCGCCGCACGGATCGGCTGGCGATGGAAGCCCTCTATCACGAGACGGCCCTCGAGTGGGCCGAGTCCGCCACGAGCTACCGGGAGCTGACGGCGGCCTTCCCCGACGACCTGGAGGCCGGGTTGCGGCTGGCCGCGGCGCAGACGGAGGGCGGCCAGGGCGAACCGGCGGCGGCAACCGTGGCGCGCCTGCGGCTCCTCCCCGTTCCCCTGGGCGGCGATCCCCGCATCGATCTGGCGGCGGCGGCCGCCGCGGGCTCGAGCCGGGATTTCGAGCGGCAGAAGGCGTCGGCCGAGCGGGCCCTGCGGCAGGCCCGGGCGCGGGGCGACCGGATCCTCGCCGCCGAGGCCCGGCTGCTCCGGGGCGGGGCGCTGATCGAGCTCCAGGACCTCGACGGCGCCCAGCGGGAGCTCGAAGCGGCCAGAAGCGCCTTCTCTCAAGCGGGCCGCCCGAGAGGCGCGGCCGAGGCGCTCCGCTATCTGGGAGTGGTCTATGGGCGCCAGGGCCGGAACGAGACGATGCGGGCGGCGTATGGCGATCTCGTCGCGATCTACCGGAAGCTCGGCGCCGAGCAGGAGGTGGCCAAGGGGCTCAAACAGATCGCCAACCTGTACCTCGCCGGCGGCAGCTGGGGCGAGGCCGAAGGCTTCTACCGGCAGGCCCAGGCCCAGGCCCACAAGATCGACGACCGGCAGACCGAGGCCTCGGTCCTCCACAACCTGGCGAAGCTGAACGTGCTGCGGGGCCGGCTCGCCGAGGCCAAGAAGATCTTCCGGTCGGCTCTCGCCCTCCACCGGGAGATCGGCTTCGCCGTGGGCGAGGCGGCGACCCTCCAGGGCCTTGGCACGATCGCCACCGCCGAGGGCGACCTCCTGGAAGCCCGGCGCAACTACCGGGAGGCGCTCGCCGTCTATCGCCGGATCGGAGCGGAGAAGAACATGGCGGAGGTGTTCAACAACCTCGCCGAGGTGAGCTTCTCGCGGGGCGAGCTCGTCCAGTGCCGGCGGGAGCGCGAGCAGGCCCGGGACCTCGCCCGGCGCTCCCACCAGGAGCCCGAGGCCGCGCGGGCCATCGGCGGCATCGCCGCCGTCCTGCGCCAGCAGGGAGATCTGACGGGGGCGCGCGGCCTGTTCGAAGAATCGCTGGCGCTCTACCAGCGGCTGGACCTGCCCCTCAAGGCCGCCGAGATCCAGGACGAGATCGGCGCCACCCTCGTCCTCCAGGGCGAGCTGATCGAGGCCCTGAAGAGCTTCCGGCTGGCCCTGGCCGCCGTCCGCCAGGCGGGCAACCGCAAGGCTGAAGCGGAGGTGCTCTCTCACCAGGGCCAGGCGCTCCTGCGCTACGGCGAGTTGCAAGCGGCCCTCGCTGCCGAGAAGGAGTCGATCGAGATCTGCCGCGCGCTGGAGCAGCCCGGAGCCGAGGCCCAGGTGGAGCTCGGTCACATCCAAGTCGCCCAGGGAGACCTCGCGGCGGCCCGGAAGAGCTTCGAGGAGGCCCTCGCGGCCTTCCGCCAGCGGGGCGAACGCAGCGGCGTGGCCGCCGCCCTCGCCGGCCTGGGCGAGGCCTTCCTCCGGCAAGGCGATGCGGGGCAGGCCCGCCAGCGTCACGAGGAGGCGCTCGCCATCCGCACCGACCTCGGCGAGAAGCTCAAGGCCGCCGAGAGCCGGCTCGCCCTCGCCGGCGTCGCGCTCGCGGGTGGCGCGGCCGCCAACGCGGAAGCCGCCGCCCGCCGGGAGGTGGACGCCTTCCGCAAGCTCGCCAACACGCCCGGCGAGGCCGCGGCCACCCTCCTGCTCGCCCGTGCCCTCCTCGCCCAGAACAAGACCGCCGAGGTCCGCGAGGTGCTCCGGAGCGCTGCCCGGCTCCTCGACGCCAGTCAGGAACCCGCGGTGCGGAACGCGACCGCGGAGCTGCGGACGCGGGCTGGCGGCCCGATCGGCTGACGGGTGACCGACCCCCTATCCTGGACCGGCCGCTATCCTGAAAATCTCTGCGCCACGAGCCCCGCCCCGGGCATAAATGCCCGGGCTATGCAAAAGCGCCGGGTAAACCCGGCGACTCGTTGAAACGATTCAGTCGGCTTTAGCCGGCTGTTTTGGGTAGCCCTGGCATTTATGTCCGGGCGGGGCCGTGGCGTAGAAGCTTACGCTCCCATCACCACCAGCAGCTCCCGCTCCATCGACACCAGCTCGAGCTGGGCCTTGACCAGGTTCGCCTTCGGACGGTCGAGGACGAGGAGGAGGAAGTGCTCCCCGCCGGTGCCCAGGGCGCGGGCGAGGTAGTAACGGTTGGCGGTGGCGACGAGCATGTCCTGGAGAGGATCGTCGAGGCCGAGCCGGTCCACCACCCGCCGCTCCTGGCGCAGGAACTGGGCCGTGGCGAGCGCCATCGTGGAGCCGAGGTCCACCCCCTCGGCCGAGCCCGCGGCGCCGAGCACCTCTCCGCCGTCGGTCTCGACCAGCAGGACGCCCACGGCACCCTTGATGGTCTGCCCCCGCTTCAGGATCTCGCCGATGGCCCGCCCGACGTCCACGTCCGCGCGGCGGGAGGGAGCCGGCGCGGGCACCGAGGCGGCCTCGAGGGCGGGCGCCGGCGCCCGGCCCTGGTCCCGCTCGTCCTTGAGCCGCATCCCCTCCATGAGGAGGAAGCGCAGGCCGGCGTCGATCTCCGGCTCGAACGGCGGCAGGCTCTCCGCGATCTCGATGTCCGCGCTCTCCCAGGTGACCACCTCGAGCGCCGCCTCCTGGCCCCGCAGGCCCGCCGTTTCGGCTCCCACCAGATGCCCCTCGCGCAGGTACAGCCGGCCCCGGCGTCCCAGCGAGGCGACCGCCAGGGCGCAGGTCTTCCGCTCCAGCTCCAGGAGCTGGAGGAAGGAAGCCAGGGTAATGTTCTCGACCCGCCCTTTGACACGCTGCGCCGGCATCTTTTCGATCATCCTCGTTTCCGTCTGCCCTGAGGCGGATTAGTATACGGGCTGGACTGGACTACAACACGTAAGCTGCCGCGCGCCGCCGCCCGCGCGCCGAGAGGATGGCGAATGTGATCAATCGAGCATTCATTGCTGGAATACTCCTCGCCCCGCTGCTCGCTCCCGTGGGGGCGCACAGCCAGACATCTCCTGCCGTGGCAGCGCTGCACATCGTGCGCCCGGGCGAGACGCTGCGGCAGATCGCCCAGCGTTTTCTGGGCTCCTCCGAGCTCTGGCCCGAGATCCACCGCCTCAACCCCGGCATCGCCAACCCCGACCGGATCGAGCCCGGGGAGCGCGTCCGTATCCCGGACCTCAAGTCCGCCCTGCCGGCGGCGCGCCTCAGCCGGCTCTCGCGCCAGGTCGAGGACCAGCCCTCTCCCATCGGCTGGGGCGCCGCGCAGCTCGGCGACGTGCTGGTGGAGCGCGACGGCGTCCGCACCCGCCGGAAGTCGTCGGCGGAGATGCAGTTCCTGGATGGCGCCCGCCTGACCGTCACCGAGGACTCGCTGGTCTTCCTGCGCCGGTCGGGCGCCGCGCTGCGCGGCGTCGAGCGGAAGTCGATCGAGATCGTCGAGGGTCAGGCGGACCTGGAAGCGCGCTCGGCCTCGGCCGCGGTGGCCCCGGAGGTCGAGATCGTCGTCGGCAATACCCGGGCGACCTCGCGGGCCGACCGCTCCGGACCCGCCCAGACCCGCGCCCGCCGCTCCGAGGAGGGCGGCGCCAAGCTGATGGCCTACGGCGGCGAGAGCGAGGTCGAGGCGGGCGGCGCCAAGGTCCAGGTGCCGCGGGGCATGGGCACCTCGGTGGCCTCCGCGGGCCCGCCGTCGCCGCCCGAGAAGCTCCTGGAGGCGCCGCGGCTGGCCGCTCCCGCCGACGGCGCCGAGCTGGCCTGCGCCGATCCGCTCCTCTCCTGGGAGCCGCTGGCCGGGGCGGCCACCTACACCGTCGAGGTCTGCCGCGATCCCGGCTGCGCCGAGCTGATCGACCGCCGCACCGGCGAGAGCGCGGCCGAGTGGCGCCCCGCCGCCCTGCCCACGGGCTCGCACTACTGGCGGGTGACCGCCCGCGGCGCCTCGGGGCTCGACGGCTATCCGAGCCAGGCCTCGCGCCTCGCCATCACCTCCGACCGCGCCGGCCTCGCGCCCCCCACGGGCACGCTCCAGGTCACCGGCCCCCAGGTGCGCGTGGGAGAGCGCCTGTTCGTCAGCTCCGCCGCTCGCGTCGAAGCCACGGCCCTCGACTCGACGGGCGCCCCGGCGCGCTGGAAGCCGCTGATCGGCGGCAAGGAAGCGGCCGCCTGGCCATCCTCCTGGAGCGCCGGCGAGCAGACGGCCGGCGCCGTCGCGCTCGACGGCTGCGGCAACCGCGGCACCATCGCCCCCGTCGCCTTCGTGGTCGACACGGCGGCGCCCACGATCCGCTGGGAAGTGGGCGACCAGGAAGCGCTGAAAGACCGCCTGGCTCCCGACGACGAAAGGGAGCGGCGGCGTCTGCGCGGCCACCGCGACAACGGCAGGGCCTCCCGCGACTCCTGGCCCTCGCTCGCCGGCGTCTGGCTGGTCCCCGTCCCCTGGGCCCGGGCCGAGGAGATGGCCCGCGTCGCCCGCTTCCCCGTCGAGATCGCCAGCGATCATCCGCAGGCCTTCTTCTCGGCCCCGCGGACGGACGTCATCGTGGAAGGCTCCGAGGGCACCCTCAGCGACGATCGCTTCCTCTGGGTGGCGGCGGACGACGCCGGCGCCGGAGTCGACCGCCTGACCTTCCGCACCCGCACGGAGGGCGACGGCGTGGTGCTGGAAGTGGAGGCGTCCGACCTCGTGGGCAACGTCAGCAAGAGGAACATCGTGCTGCGCCGGGGAGCGGAGGGGCGGCAGGGCACGGCGAAGCGGAAGTGATCTGACGACGATCTGATTACTGCCTGGCCGCTTCCTTGACCACGGTCGTCGGCACCCACTGCGCCTCGACCGTGAAGCTGGCCGCCGTCGCCGCCGGCATGGCGGCCTTCGCCGAGCCTTCCGCGAGCTTCCAGCGCAGGCCGCGCCCGGCGGCCATGCGCTCCAGCTCCTCGGCCACGGCGGCGGCTTTCGAAGGCCGGCGGAGGGGATCCCGGTCGAGCAGGAGGAGCACGAGGGTCTCGAGCTCCGGGGGAACCTCCCCGTTCACCCTCTCCCGCAGGGGGCGGATGGACCCGAAGAGCGTCGCCTGCACCATGTCCGCCGCCTCGAGGCCGCCGAACGGCTTGGCGCCGCTCAGGCACTCGTAGAGCACCACGCCCAAGGCGAAAAGGTCCCCCGCCTCGCCCTGCCCCACTCCCCGCAGGCTCTCGGGCGGCAGATACCCCGGAGTGCCGAAGACCAGGCCCTCGGCGCGGCTGGCGGAGGCGATGAGGTCGGCGATGCCGAAGTCGGTGACCTTGATGGAGCCGTCGTGGCCGAGCATGACGTTGGCCGGCTTGACGTCCCGGTGCACGATGTCGCGGACGTGGGCGGCGGCGAGCCCGCGGGCGATGGCGGCCCCCAGCGGGATCACCTCCCCGGGCGTCAGCCGTCCCCGCCGCAGCAGGAGACGCTCCAGGCTGATCCCATCCACCAGCTCCATGGCGATGTAGGCGCCCTCCGGGGCGTCCTCGACGTCGTAGACGGCGACCACGTTCGGATGGCTGAAGCGGGCCGCCGTCACCGCCTCGCGCACGAGCTGCTCGATCCGCTCGCGCCGCTTGTCCTCCGGCAGATCGACGCCCAGCCGCAACGTCTTCAGGGCCACGGGACGCTGGAGCTTGGGGTCCCAGCCGCGGAAGACGCTGCCCATGCCGCCCGTCGCCAGCAGCGCCACCACCTGGTAGCGGCCCAGGAAGACGTCGTCCAGCTCGCGGCGCTCGGCGAGGCCGCGCCGCAGGGCCTCGAAGCTCCGGCGCAGGTCGTCGATCTCGTTCCTGCCCGCGGGCGCCGGCGAGGCCCCGGCCAGCTCGCGCTGCGCCGCCGCCAGCTCGCGGACCGGCCGCACGACGACGGCCCAGGCCGCCGCCAGGAGGCCGGAGATGAGCAGCAGCGCCGCTCCGAGCGCCAGAGAGGACTGCCGCCGCAGCCGGCCCGCGACCGCCTCGGCCACGTGGGCCGGCTGGCGGGTGAGCACCACCCACCCACCGTCCTCCATGGGGACCGGCGCATAGGCGCCAATGACCTCCGCCCCGGCCCCCTTGCCGGCGGAAAAATCGCGGAAGCGGCTCGCGCCCTCGCTCCGGCCGGGCAGGGCCTGCTTCACCAGCGCCGCGGGGAAGGCCGCCAGCGAGGGCGAATCCCCCAGCACCACCTTCCCGGCGCCGTCGGCGATCGCGAGGTCGGCCTCGGCGCCCAGCTCCTCGGGATGGATCACCTCCTCCAGCGCCGAGCCGTCGCACGCCAGGCGGAGCCATCCCGCCCCATCGACCCCGCCGGACAGCGGGACGGAGATCCTCAGCAGGAGCGGGCGGGCGCCCGGCACCGCCGTCACCGCTCCGCTGCCGGCCAGCCGCAGCGCCTCGCCGGCCCGCCGGCGCTCCGCCTCGCCCTTGAGCTGCGCCCGCACGACCTCCTCCCCCTGGGCGTTGACCACGGCGACCGCCGTGACCCCGAGGCCGGCCCAGGCCTGGAGGCTGCCGGCGAGCAGCTCCTGGGCCTCGGGAGACAGGGGATCGTCCAGCGCCGGGTTGCCCGCCGCTCCCCTCGCCAGCGACAGCCGGGTGTCGAGGAACGCGCCCACCCGCGCCGCCGCCGTCCGCGCCGCCAGGGCGTGCGTGTTCTGCACCTGGTTGAAGAGGGCGTCGCGGTTGACCCCCACCAGGCCGAAATAGGAGATGGCGAGCGGCAGAAGGCCCACGGCGGCGAGCGCCAGGCCGATGCGGGGGAGCAAGCCCAGGCGTGGCAGCCGCGGCTTCACGAGACCGGTGGGAACCTGTAGCCCGTCCCGCGCTCCGTCAGCACGTAGCGGGGCCGCCCGGGCTCCGGCTCGATCTTGCCGCGCAGCCGGTGGACGTGGACCCGCAGCGTGTCCTCGAACACCTCGTCGGAAGGCCAGAGCCGGCGCAGCAGGAAGTCCGTCGCGACCACGCGGCCGGCGCTGCGCATCAGGACATAGAGGAGCTTGGTCTCGGTGGAGGTCAGCGGCACCGTCCGGCTAGCCGTCTGGGCTTTCTGGTGGGCGAAGTCGATCGACAGGCCGTCGTCCACCCGGATCATCGGCTGCAGGGCGTAGCCGAAGTCGCCGATGCGGCGGAACACCCGCTCCACCCGCGCCACCATCTCCCGCGGCGCGAAGGGCTTGCGGATGTAGTCCTCGGCGAAGGTCTCGATCGCCCGCACCACCGTGTCCTCCTCGTCGACCGAGGTCAGCATGACCACCGGCAGGTCGCTCCACTCCTGGAGCTTGCGGGCCATCGTCATGCCGTCCATCCCGGGCAGCAGGATGTCCACCAGGGCGAGGTGCGGCAGCCCCTTCCGGCCGACGAGATCGAGGGCCTGCTCGGCGGACGGACAGGCCCAGACCTCGAAGCCGGCGGCTTCCAGCTCCCGCTGGATGAGCCGCAGGAGATCGGGATCGTCCTCGACGGCGAGGACGCGGCGCTCGGAACGGCCCTTCGTAGCGAGGGAATCGGCTGGCACGTTGGATTTTCCCGTCAAACCTTTTGGATTGTACCTCCGAGCCGCCCTCTTTCGTAATGTGCTTCGTAAGGAGCCCGCCTCACCATGGGTCCACACCGCGGACCCAGGAGAGCTTGCCATGCGCCCCACTTCCCCCACGAAAACCCTGACGTTCGAGACCGCCGCCGCCCGCGAGCTCGCCGGAAAGCCCTCCGGGCCGGACCGTTCCCGGCAGGATTGCTCCCGGCCGGACCTTGACCGGCTCCGCCGCGGCTCCATCGAGACCGCCCTGGAGGTGGAGTTCCGGAGCGTCGAGAACCTGCTCCGCTCCATGGAAGACCTCGCCTTCTACTGGACGAGGCGGCGGACGCGGTTCCAGTAGCGCCGCCTTGCTCCCGGCAGGCCCGTCTGGTATGACAGGAGCATGACCGCTCCCGTCCTGAGACGCATCCTCTTCGTGGAGGACGATCCCGACATCCAGGTCGTCGCCGGGATGGCCCTCGAATCGCTCGGCGGCTTCGCCGTCCTCTCCTGCGGCTCGGGGAACGAGGCGCTGTCGCGCGTCTCCGAGTTCTCCCCCGACCTCGTCCTGCTCGACGTCATGATGCCCGGCATGGACGGCCCCGCCACCCTGCAAGCCCTGCGGCGGCAGCCGGCTACCGCCGGCATCCCGGTCGTCTTCATGACCGCGCGGGTGCAGGCGCAGGAGATCGCCCGTTACCGGGAGCTGGGCGCGGCGGACGTCATCGCCAAGCCCTTCGATCCCATGACCCTTGCCGACACCGTCCGCTCGATCTGGCAGTCGCTCCACTCCTGAGGGTCCCATGACGGCCAGCCTGGCACCCGAAGAGCTGCGGGAGTACTTCGCGGGACGCCTCCCCGAACGCCTCGCCGAGATCGAGGACGCCTGCCGGGCCGCCCGCGACGCCGGCTGGACCGGCCAACCCCTCCGCACCTTCCACCGCCTCGCCCACTCCCTCGCCGGCTCGGGCGCCACCTTTGGCTTCCCCGAGGTGAGCGAGACCGCCCGCGATCTGGAGCACCTGCTGGCGGGGATCATGGAGGACGGTTCATCGCCCGGGGAGCCAGAGATGCGGGAGATCGAGGGGTTTCTGGCGGGACTGAGAAGGAGCGCCGCGTCATGAGAAGGATGCGACCGGCGCGAGAGGAAGACCTCGAGCGTCCCTGTAAGAGGTCTCTTTCCGACTAACTTCTCCCTCTTCTCCCGGCGGTCGGGGGGGAGGCTGGGAGAAGAGGGTCGGGGTGATGAGGGCGTCGCCGGCGCGGCGACCGCCGGGGTCAGGCAGGTCTTACGCATCGGCGGGGAAGGCCGGAAGCCTTTTGCGCCGATGCTCACGGCTCCTCGATTCGTTGCGGGATCCGCGCCGTCGTGCCCTCACTCCCCCGGCCCCTCTCTCCCTGCCTCCCTCCCTTCCCGACGGGAGAGAGGGGAGACTGATCGCCGATGTCGGAGCGAAAAGCAATGACTCGCCAGGTCAGCCCCCCTTACGCCCCGCCCGCGAGCACGCCGCGGATGTGATCCAGCAGCTCGCGGTTCGAGGTGCGCGACTTGACCAGGACCGAGGCGACCTGGCCCGCGATCGAGGGCTCGACCTCGTGGGCCGAGAAGATCAGCACGGGCGTCGGCGGCGCGAGGCTCCCCAGGAGCGGCAGCAGCTCGAGGCCGGAGCCGTCCGGCAGGGCGAGGTCCAGGATCACCAGGTCGAAACGCTCGCGGGCCAGCCAGTCCCGGGCCTCGGCGAGGTTGAGCGCGGGCTCCACCGTGGCGTCCTGGTCCAGGATGGCGGCGACCACCCGCTGCAGGTCGAGGTCGTCCTCCACGTGCAGGATGAGCAGGCGGTCGCCCAGCCGGCGCTGGACGGCCCGCCGCACGGCCGAGATCAGGTGATCCTGGTCGATCGGCTTGATCAGCCAGTCGACCACCCCCAGCGCGCCGCCGTTCAGCTCGGCGCGTCCCTCCTCCGCCAGCACCGAGACGACCACGATGGGCAGCCGGCTCGTGGCCTCGTTCTGGCGCAGCTCGCGGATCAGGGAGACGCCGCCCTGGCCCGGCAGCACCAGGTCGAGGGTCATGGCGGCGTAGACCCTCTCCCGCACCAGCCGCTTGACTTCCACGCTGTCGAAGGCCACGTCCGCCCGGTACCCCTCGTGCTCCAGCATCAGGCAGAGCAGCCGCGCGACATCGCGGTCGTCCTCGCAGACCAGGATGCGGGGCCGGTCGTCCGGCTCCGGCCCGGTCTCCAGCGCCGCTCCCTCTCCCCACCCCGGCCCGGCGCCCCACTCCGGCAGCTCGAAGGAGAACGTCGTCCCGACTCCGGGCTGGCTCTCGAAGCCGATGTGGCCGCCGTGCCGCTCCATGATTGCCTTGGAGATGCTGAGCCCCAGTCCCGTCCCCCCCTTCTGCCGTGTCGAGGACACGTCGGCCTGGGCGAACTTCTCGAAGATGCGGGTCTGGAACTCCGGTGGAATCCCCTTGCCGTGGTCCGTCACCGCCACCCGCAGCCGCTCGCCCAGCCGCTCCACCGCCACCTCCACCGTCCCCTCCCGCGGCGAGAATTTGACGGCGTTCGAGATCAGGTTGGTCATCACCTGGAGCATGCGGTCGGCATCCGCCCAGACCCGCGCCCCCGGCACCTCCTTGACGATCCGGAGCTCGACCTGGTAGGTCTCCGCGTAGGCGTGATTGCCCTCGATCGCGTGCTCGATCAGCGGCATCAGCTCCAGCGGCGCGAAGCGGAAGCCCATCTTGCCGGACTCGATCTTCTCGACGTCCAGGATGTCGTTGATCAGGCGGACCAGCCGCTCGCTGTTCTTGGCGGCGATCTCGACCAGGGCGCGGGCCTTCTCCGGCAGCTCGCCCGCGACCCCGCCGGCGATCAGGCCGAGCGAGCCCCGGATCGACGTCAGGGGCGTGCGCAGCTCGTGGCTGACCACCGAGACGAAGTCGTTCTTCATCTGCGCGATCTGCTTCTGGTCCTGGATGTCGCGCGCCACGCCGTAGATGAGCCCACGGTCCGGAACGGGGCTGCAGCGCCAGGAGAGCCACCGGTAGGTGCCGTCCCGGGTGAGGTAGCGGTTCTCGAAGTCGAGCACGTTGCCGCCCATCCGCAGGCGCTGGCTCTCGGAGTTGGTGTTCCCCCGGTCGTCCGGGTGGACGAGCTCGACGAAGGGCCGGGCCTTCAGCTCTTCGAGCGTCCAGCCGAGGGTCTCCTCCCAGGCCGGGTTGAGCTCCTTGAAGTAGCCGTCGTAGCCGGCGATGCAGAGCAGCTCGCGGGAAATGTCGAAGAAACGGTCGCGCTCGCCCTCGGCCCGGGTGCGCTCCTCCATCTCCGTATGCAAGACGGCGTTGATCCGGGCAAGCTCGGCGGCGTGCTGCTTGAGGATCTTCTCCTCCCGCTGCTGCTCGGTGACGTCCATGGCATGGCCCACGACGTAGAGGAGCCTTCCACCCTCGTTGGCGACCTGGTTGCGATACGTCCAGACGCGTTCCTCGCCCGCGCGGGTGCTCAGCCGCATGAGGCCCTGAACGGGCTCGCCCATCCTCACCTGCTCCAGGTAGGCGTCGAACACCTGCTGCCGCTCCGGCACGAGAAGCTCGCGCAGGTTGCGGCCCACCAGCTCCTCAGGCTTGTAGCCGAGGGCCGCGGCGGCGGCCGGATTGATCATGAGGAGAGCTCCGTCGAGGTCGTGCGTGCAGATCAGGCCGAAGCTGTGGGCCACGATCTCCCGGTACCGGCTCTCGCTCTCCCGCGCGGGCCGGCTCGCCCGGGCGACGATGAGACGGGCTACCAAAGCCGAAAAGGCCACCGCCCCCAAGGCAACCAGCACGTAGCTGCCGGTCGTCCCCAGCCCGGCAAGGATCCCGCTCATTCTCCTCCCGCCTGCCACTCGTTGCTCTGCACCACCGGAATCTGCAGGGCCCGCTCGCGGTCGAGGTCGAGGGAGCCCACGTGCAGGGCGAGGGGGGATTGCACCCATTTGTAGATCGAGCGGGTGAACAGGACGGCGAAGCGCTCCGCCCAGGCGTCGAGGCGGGCCGGCTCGGCGTCCGGGAACAGGGCGCGCAGCGCCTGGGCCACCTCCGCGGGCGAGAGCTTCTCCCCGGCGTAGAGCCACAGGCAGGCGTCGAGCACGGAGAACGGCATCAGCTCGCCCTCCGCCGTCTGCGCCGCCGCCAGCTCCGGGCCCGGCTCCGTCTCCAGCGTGCGCCGGATCCCCTCGAAGCCGAAACGCTCGAGGAACCGCTCGAGCAGGGCGATCACCACCGTCTTCGGCACGTTGGCGATCACCGACAGCGCCCCCTCGAGATCGCCGCCGATCGTCGTGTAGCCCACCGCCTTCTCGCTCATGTCGCCCGTCTGCAGGAACAGCGCGCCCGAGCTGTTCGCCCAGTTCCACATGCGCGACGCCCGGATGCGCGCCTGGACGTTCTGGCGGGTGATCTCGGTCGGCTCGCCGCCGCCGAGCATGCGCGACGTCGCCTCCACCTCGCGGTCGAACGCCTCCTCGATGGGCACCACGGTCAGGGCCGCCCCCAGCTCGTCGGCCAGGATGCGCGCGGCGTCGCGCGTGCCTTCCCCCGAGTAGCGGGTCGGCATGTAGAAGGCCTGGATCAGCCCGCCGGGTGGCTCAGGGGAACCGGCGTCCTCGCGGAGGAGCTGCGCCGCCCGCCAGGCGATCAGCAGCGTCAGCATGGAATCGCGCCCGCCCGAGAGGGCGATGCCCAGCGAGCGGAAGGCCCCGGATTTGCGGAAGTAGTCCTTGACGCCCAGGGCCAGCGCCTCGACGAGGTCGTCCAGCACCTCCTCGCGAGCCGAGCGCTCGGGCCTCCCCGCCGCCGGCAGGAAGAGGTCCGTCCACGCCGGCGCCGGATAAGCCAGCTTCGAGCGGTCGCCGGTAGACCCCGCGGACATACCGCTCCGCAGCACCGGCACGGCGACCTCCTCGCGCTGGAAGGCTTCGCAGTCGCTCCGCCAGGTGGAGGCCTCGCGCCGGGTCCGCAGAGTGCGGTCGAGGTCCACCACGCAGGCCGCCCACCCGGCGCGGAAGCGCGGCGACTCCAGCATCGGGCGGCCGTTCTGGAACACGTGGCCGCCGCCGTCGAACACCAGGCCGTCCTGGGCCCCCACCATGTTCGCGTAGGCGAGCGCCGCCTGGTTGTCCGAGGAGCGGGTGGCGAGCATCTCGCGGCGGGTGGAGACCACCCCGACGCGGAAGGGGGACGACGAGACGTTGACCACCAGCTCCGCTCCCGAGTAGCAGCGCCGCCGCATGGGGCCGTCCGGCGACCACACGTCCTCGCACACCTCGACGGCCATCAGGCCGAAGTCGAATTCGAAGAGGTAGTCGCCCAGGGGCACGCCCCCCGCCTCCAGGGCCAGCCCGGGAGCGCCGCGCGAGAACGTGCGCGCCTCGTAGAAGACGTTGTAGGTGGGGAGCTTCTCCTTGGGCACGAAGCCGAGGATGGCGCCGCCATGCACCACCGCCGCGCAGTTGAAGATCTGGCCGCCCACGCCCACCGCGATCCCCACCACGAACACCGTCGAGGCGCCGGCCGTCTCGGCCGCGAACCGCTCGAGCTCCGCCCGCTGAACGTCGAGGAACGAGCGCCACTGGACGAGGTCCTCCGGCGGGTACCCGCCCACCACCTGCTCCGTAAAACAGCCGACCGTCACCCCCTCCGCCGCCATGGCCCGCGCCTGGACCAGAACGCGGTCCACGTTCGAGCGGACGGCGCCGACGGTGGGATCGACGCTGCCGATACCGATCTTGACCAGCCTCATGCCGCTGATCTTATGTCATGCCTCTCCCAGGGAGGGTCCTGACGGACCAAGCAGAAAAGTACGCTACCCCGCCACCACCCGCGCGAACCCCAGCAGACCGCTTTCCGCCAGCCGCAGAGAGCACCGCCAACCCCGGATCTCCTCCTCCGGGAACCGGACCCGCCCGGCCGCGTGAGTTTCCAGGAGGCGCTGGCAGTCGCGCAGAAACCGGGGCGTGAGATCGCGCTCCACGATCGTCCGCAGACCCTGGCCTTCCAGGTGCCGCCTCCAGGTGGCGAGAGGGATGAGGGAAGACCGCCACGCCTCCTCCACCTCCGCCATCTCATCCACCTCGGCGGGACGGGCGGGCTCGCGGAGCAGCACCGAATCCTCGAAGGCGATCCGGCCCCCCGGCTTCAGCGCCGCGGCCGCCCGCCGGATCAGTGCTCCCTTGTCCTCGAAGTGGATCCACCCGCACTGCCCCCACACCACGTCGTACGGCACCTCGGGCCGGGGAATCTCGAGGAAGTCCGCGTTTTCGAAAGTCACGCGGTCCGCGAGCCCCACCCGGGCGGTGAGGCGCACCGCCTCCGCGCACCGCTCGGGGCTCAGCTCCACCCCATGGACCCGGCAGCCGAAGAGATACGCCAGCGCCCGCGCCGAACCGCCAAGCCCGCTGCCCACGTCCAGCACCCGGCTCCCGGCCCCGATCCCCGCCTCGATCGCCAGATCGCGGACGAACTCCATCCCGCCGAGGTGATTCTGGTCCGTGATCGAGGTCGCCTCGTCGATCGCGAGGTCCGGCTCGGTCAGGCCTTCCAGCGTGCCCCGCGCGGCCGCGATCCGAGCCAGGATCGTCTCCTCCCGCAGCGGATGCCGCTCGTAGGCTTCCAGGACGTATTCATGCTGGCTGTCTTGCTCCATCGGCCTCCCCTCCTGCCCTGTCCAGCTTTGCAAGATAGCGGCCGGAAGCGGTCTTTCTGATCAGATCGGCTTCATGATGTGGCAGTTGAAGGTCAGTGAGGCGTGCGGAAAGTGAGAACCGGCGTCAGCCCGCGCTCCGGCTCCCATGGATTCGCCGCGCGATGGATGCGATGGTCGGCGGTTCGATGTCCGAAACGTCAATGCCGTACAGGAGCATGATCTTCCGGTAATAGACCTCGTTGCTTGCTTCTTCCTCGTCGTTGAAATCCCACAGAGACGAATCGTTCGTGAGCAGATAGTTACCCGGTTCAAAGCCGAGCACTCGTAGCATCAGATCCTCGACGATGTCGTAGTGATCCTCGATCTCGTTGTCCGGGGTAAAGACGATCTTGGGCATCACCCGAGTGCCTGGACGGGGCAGCCTGGAGTTTTCCGCCTTGAAGCTCTCGAACCTCTGGCGCAGAGTGGCCACCGCCTCCTCGGGCGTATCGCCATCGCTTCTCATGGGGACCCAGTCGATAATCCAGGCAGCCCAGCGCAAAGGTGTATGGCCATGGATCGGTCTCAGCTCGTGCGGCGCGCGCTCGACGACTCTCACCGGAAAGTCTTCGAAATCCCAGTCCTTGCGGCGGAAGGACTTGAGAAAACTGATCGCCCTCTTCAGCTTGTCCATGCGTGTGGATCCGCGATCGATCCGCGACGGGCGACGCCGAGCACGTGATGAGTATTGTGATAGATCGTGAACAGCATCATCTCGCGGACCGTGAGCATCCCCAACGCCGGATGCGGCATGCGCAGGCGGTCGAGAGCGCGCTCGGACCAGCTTTCGAGCGCCGAGGAAAGGGCCGAGAACGTTTGGGATAGGCGCGCCAGCTCCTGCCGCCGGCGCTCCTCGGTCCGCTGGTCCGCGGGGACCGGCGACGCGGCAAAGCGGCCGGCCTTCAGCCCGGAGCCGAGGGCCTCGTGATAGGTCGCCTTCAGCGCCGAGTAGGAACGTGAGGGCCGCCGGGCGAACCCGCAGCGCAGCACCAGGAGCGGCCAGGGAAGCGCGAGCGCTTGCGCCACGGGCCGGTTGGACTTGATCAGATGACGGACGTTGTCCGCCGGAGACCAGGCGTCTCCCATGGGCGCGAAGAGCTCGGCCAAGCCGAAAGATTGCCAGAATTCCGCGCTCCAGTCGTGCACGCCGCCGAGATCGCGCAGGATCTCGGGCTTCGTGAACGGCTCAGAGACCGGAGGAGGTTTCACCGACTCCATGGCCAGCATCTTGTCTGCTCTCCGTTTCGTTGCCGACAAGCATAAACCCAACTCGTCGCGATCCCATAGAATGGGCTTGGATTCAGGGGGCCCGAGAACCATGGCATCACGATTTCTCCTCCTCGTCCTCTTCCTGGCTTTCGCCGTCGCCGCGTCGGCCCCGGCCGCCGGCCAGGGCTTTCGCGTTCTGGTCTTCTCCAAGACGACCGGTTTCCGCCACGATTCGATCCCCGACGGCATCGCCCTGATCCGGAGCCTGGGAGCGGCCCACGGATTCGCCGTCGACGCCACCGAGAACGCCGCCCTCTTCACTCCCCAGAGCCTCGGCGCCTACCGGGCCGTCGTCTTCCTCAGCACCACCGGCGACATCCTGGACGCCACCCAGCAGGCGGCCTTCGAGGCCTACGTCCGAGGGGGAGGCGGCTGGGTGGGCGTCCATTCGGCGGCGGACACCGAGTACGACTGGCCTTTCTACGGCCAGCTCCTGGGAAACGGCTCTTGGTTCCAGGGCCACCCGCCCATCCAGACCGCCACGCTCCGGGTGGAGGACGGAGCGCATCCCTCCACCCACCACTACCCGGCGAGCTTCGCCTTCACCGACGAGTGGTACAACTTCCAGGCAAACCCCCGTCCCACCGTCCGCGTGCTCCTCACCATCGACGAGTCGAGCTACACCCCCGGCCCCGGCGCCATGGGCGACCATCCCATCGCCTGGTGCCGCCCCCTCGACGCCGGCCGGGCCTGGTACACCACCCTCGGCCACCGCTCCGAGACCTACGCCGACGCCTCCTATGGCCAGCATCTCCTGGGAGGCATCCTGTGGGCCGCCGGGGTGGTCTTCAGGGATGGGTTCGAGTCGGGAGATGTCGACGCCTGGTCAGGGGTGGAGCCGTAGGCTGCCGTCTTAGATCAGGAGATTCTTGTAAAGAGATTGAAACACCCACGAGGAAAGTTTCACCTCGGACCGCAGTCAGGCGCCGTGAATGGGCTTTTCCTTCAAACTCCTGAGGTCAGCATAGGCTTGACGTTCCAAGTCACTGATGTTATGGAACATGTAGGGAACGTATTTCGATAAGATATGTGCCTTGAGAGTCACCAATCTGCGATGTGCCTCTGGGTCCGATTCTATATGTGCGACTGCGACTGGCGCGTCCTCATGTATTACGTAAAGCAGCATCGGCTTGCTGCTAGTCTCAGCCTCCCTGAACTCGAGCTCTGTCATAGATAGTCCTGTGACAGGATCAATACTGCCATACCGTACACCAAATATGCCGAGGTAGACGTCTGCCCTTCTTACTTCTCTTATAATGAGGCTTGCCGGAGGAAGCCCACTTGGGTCTGCGCCGAAGCTCTCCATCCCGCGAAAGAATAGGTCACATTTAGAAATGCTATCCTTCACGGCGCTCCGATATTCCTTAAGATCTTTATATGTGGAACTTACGAAGACGGACAGCGGGGGCGCACTCGCCACCTTTGTGCCCACATCTTCGGCCATGTATGAGTTGAGTTCGCCGAGATACTGGAGTCGAAGCTCTTGGTTCTCCTTAAGGGTCTGGCGTGTCTTCCCTTCTTGTAGCCCTCCCTTTCCTAACAGTGAAATTAACTCTGTCTCAAGTTGGACCCTCCGGTCCTCGAGATCTGCAAGAAGCTTTCGCAGGTTATGTAGGCGGCGACGCTTGTATTCATCCGCCGTCTCAGCGGCTAGATCCACGCAGGTGACCTTCGACGTGGTTTCTACCGCAGAGCCTAGGACAACATTCTTGGCAATGCGGGGAGTACGTTCGGCAAATGCCTCGAAGAAACTGACGAACTCACCTTCATCCATCCGACCGAATCGGTCGAACAGAAAAATTGTGGCATCGACAGCTGCCTTCCGCTTCATAAGCTCTTCGGAAATCACTTCTGCCATACATACAGCCACCTCATCATAAGAGAAACCAGCGACGCCTGCCCCTATGGCGGGAAATGCTATGGACGTGAGCTGCAGAACATCGAGGAGTTGCATGCAGCGTCTCGTGACCTTCTCAACAACTTCTCGTCCACTTAGGTTTTCAGGTGGGGTGCCGATCGTTATCGCATGAAATATGTAATGAGCAGGAAGTGTACCAGCGGAAGTTGCAACGATATCCCCAAGAGAAGCAGGAACCTTTTTCGCAGCATCGAGGGCAATAGTCCCCCCTCCGGCTCGGAGAATAGCCGCCGAAACACCTCCGCCCATTGATATGTAGCAGTCATCGGAGCTCACTAGGACTTGGGCATCCGAACTGGTGATGTCTCCAAACCTGATGGTAAGCTTGGAGTCACCGAACTGATAGCTGCGAGCGTCCCTCATTGTTTGGCTCCTCACTTCACGAGCGCTGACAGCTAATCCTTACCAGGCCTACACCCTGGAATCCTTACCGCGGGTGTGCTTACCTGGAAGAGCAGAGTTAGTGCCGAGGCAACTTGTTAATTCCATATTAATTGTCATCTTACCATTTCCGCTGCGATCGTCAACAGGGGGCTGTGCAGTTTCATAGGAGGCGATATCTACACAACCAGCCCGAGAGCGAGCATGTGAGTTTGAGGTGGAGAAGAGTCATGGAGAAGAGGACGGCGAACCCCAGCCCGTCGAAGCCTTCTCATCCCGCTGCCCCAGAGGGGCACAGGCATGAAGCCTGGCGTTTCAACGCCAGGAAAGTAACCTTCCCCATTCCCAAAGTGCCGTAGGGACGCAGGCAGGCTTTCCACGGTTGCCCTGCCTCCGTCCCTACAGGACTTTTGAGATTAGAGGTGTCTTCAACCTGGCGCTGAAGCGCCAGGCTTCATGCCCGTGCCCCTCCGGGGCGCGCCTCTGCTCAAGAGCCACGAGAGAAACCAGAGACCTGCGCAAGATTGAGGTCACCTGCTTTACCTATCATCCACAGATGATGGCCGCCCTGTAAGGGCGAAATTTGACCAGCCCGGGGTGGCAACCCCGGGAACAGAAGTCCTCCAACTTCCCCAGCCCTGAAGGGCCGGCATAACCTGATCGACTTCGGAAACGTCTTTTCGAGGAGGGACCTTGCCGGGGCGTTTCTGCCGGCCCTTCGGGGCTCGGGACGGAGGTGGACCTTGGGTTCCCGGGGTTTCCACCCCGGGCTGGTCAAATTTCGCCCTTACAGGGCGGATCTACGTCTGCGCCGATCTCAACCGATCCGGGTCGGCACGCCGTGTACAAGGGAATGCAGCCCGACCCGAGAAGCACGAGAGCCGTGGCACCGCAAAGCGGACCTCTCCCGAACTCCTCCACGTCCTTCCCCCCGCTTCACCGGCCCTTCGCCCCACCTCCTGGGACGTTCGCCTCACGAATTGGGGCATCCGCCTGGGATTCCCGAGGATTCGCCCCGTGAATTTGCGCATCCGCCTCGTGGATTGGGACGTTCGCCCTTGATTCTGGTGCATTCGGTTGGCTTTCGCGTGCATTCAGAGCACGATTTGAGGCATTCGCACCTCGGTCTGGAGCATTCAGACCTTGACTCGGAACATTCAGACCTGGGTCCGGTACATTCAGACTTCGAGCTGGTGCATTCGGACTGTGAATCGAGGCATTCGTACCACGGTCTGGAACATTCAGACCGGGGCCTGGTACATTCGCACCGCGGTACGGTGCATTCGTACCTCGGTCCGAATCATTCGCGCCGCGGTCTGATGCATTCAGACCGTGGTCTGGAACATTCGCCTGCTGAAGCGAATCATTCAGACCTCGGTTCGCCTCATTCAGACCGCGATGCGAATGCACCAAACCTCTGGGGGGAAGAGCCGTGGACGTTCCCGAATGCACCAGAAGGACGCCTGAATGCACCAGGAACATTCGGCGTGCACAAAATTTCGCGACGAATGCACCCAACGGCTGGGCTGAATGCCCGGCCGGAGAAGGCGAAGGATCCGGAGACGCAGGCGAACGTCAGGATTGCGCGGGGGACTCGTTCCGGACGGTCTTGCAGTAGACCGTGGCCCTCTGGCCGGACCCCGGAGACTCGACGCGGAGGCTACCTTCCCGGACCAGATCCTGGAGACTGCGGTAGAGGGGACCGCGGTCGGGTTCGTAGCCAAGCATCTCGCACACGTCGGCGCGCGTGAACGTATCCGGTAGGCGCCAGAAGGACTTACGGATGTCGGCGTCCACCTCGGTGGCACTTCGGCGCCGGGGCGGGACCGGTGGCGGAGGCGTTGCCGGCGGCTCGGGCGTCGGCGCGGCAGGGGCTGCGGAGGAGGTACCCGCCTCCCGCCAGGCCGCTCCGGCATCCCCCTCCGTGGACTGGAGCATCCAGACCAGATCCAAGGCCCGGACCTGGGCCTGATGGGCCGATTCCAGCAGGCCGACACCCACTCGGAGCTGCTCGGCGAGCCACGCCTTGCGCTGTTCGTATTCGTCGCGGGTCATTTGTGCACAAACATACCGGGAATGCACGTAGCCTTACAAGCGTGGCGCGGACACGCCGGAGCGGCCCGCTTCAGGGGGTTTCGGCGAGCGTGTATTCGAAAGTGTACGAGTGCTTACCGTCGGCGATGTCGATCGTCATCTTGCCGCTGAGGCCCGCCAACTGGCCGGTGCCGGAGTCGGGCACCACGGTGACGGACAGTTGCGGCTCGCCGCGGTTCATGGTGCCGGTGTGCTGGAGGACGAAGGTGCCGGTGCGGCCCTTCAGAGTTCCGGTGACCTTCTCCATCGCCACGTAGCCGGCCGAGCCCTTGACGCTCGTCATGGCGGCCAGCATCTCGCCCTTGCTGGTCGCTTCGAGGTCGCCGTGGAACTGCTTGTCGATCGTCATCCTGCCGACGGGCGCGTCCTCGGGCTTGCCCTCCGGCGCCTGAGGGGTCAGCTTCACTTCGAACGTTCCACTGGCATGACTCATGGTCTCTCCCTTGCGGACCTGCGGCTCGGCCGCGGAGCCAAGGCCCATGGAGAGGCCCAGCGAGAGGCAAAACCCTACGATGACACCGGCCGCAGCGCGAGATCGATTCTTCATGCCGGAGATCCTATCGCGCGGGACCGGGCGAGGGAAGGCGCCACGATTTAGAATTGATGTTGATTCCAAGGAGGAATCCATGAGAAGAATCCTGTACCGGGCTCTCGCCGCTGGCGTGCTGGCCCTCCTGACGGTTTCGGGCGCCGACGCGCAGGGAGGCCGGGGCTGGTCCCAATGGGGCCGCGACGCCCGGCATCACGGGATGGCCCCCGTGGCCGGCCAGCGCCTCGACCGGCTGCTCGCCGATATCGTCTACGACCCCTTCGCCGAGCAGGAGCGGGCCGAGCAGTTCGGCGTCCTCGCGGCCCACTTCCAGGTGCCGCTCGTCGACGGCGACGACGTCTTCATGGAATGGAAGACGGGGACCTACATCCCCTGCGATCCGCCCGGCTGGATGACCGACGAGCCGTGCGGCGTGAACACCTGGAACACCCAGGTCTGGAACGAGCGGCGGCTCCACTGGCAGGGCGGCCGGCTGGTCGAGACATGGACCTTCGCCAGCGACTGGAAGCCCCCGCGGGTGCCGGCGCTCAACTTCCTCGGGCCCTCGGAGCCGGTCTTCCACGCCATCCTGGTCAAGGGCCACGTCTACGTGCCGGGCGCCGGCGGCACCCTCTTCAAGCTCGACCGGGTCAGCGGACGGGTGGCCGCCCGCATCAACCCGTTCGGCACCCTGGACCGCCATACCTACACGGCCGGCTCGCCGGTGGCGGACCGCGAGGGCAACCTCTATTACCAGGCCTTCCGCCTGGCGCGGAACAATCCCTGGACCACGGACGTCCGGGGCGCCTGGCTGGTCAAGGTGCGGCCCGACGGCTCGACCTCCAAGGTGAGCTTCTCGGAGCTGGCGCTCGGCGCGCCGGACCCGGCGTCGCTCTGCAAGACGCAGTTCCCGGACGCCGTCCTCCCCTGGCCTCCGAGCCCGACGGCCGCGCCGCCGTCCGTCCCCTGCGGCTCCCAGCGCCCGGGCATCAACGCGACGCCGGCCATCGGACTCGACGGCACCGTCTACGTGGGGAGCCGCGCTCACCGGGCGGACCGCTACTCGTTCCTCCTGGCCGTGAATCCGGACCTGACGCCCAGGTGGGCGACGTCGCTCCGCGATCTCCTGAACGACGGCTGCGGCACCCCGACGCTGCCCCCCACGGGCGCGCCGGGCGGCTGCAAGGCGGGCGCGCCCGTGGGCGTCGACCCGGCCACGAACGAGAAGCCGGCGGGCCGGATCGTCGATCCCGGCACGAACGCGCCGGTCGTGACCCCCGACGGCGGCATCCTTTTCGCCACCTACACCGAGTACGACTCGTTCCGCGGCGAGATGTTCAAGTTCGATCGGGCCGGCCGGTTCAAGGGCAGCTACGATTTCGGATTGGACGTCACGCCCAACATCTACTCCCACGACGGGACGTATTCGATCATCCTGAAGGAGAATCATTACGGCTTTGGAACGTACTGCACCGATCCGGCGTTCTGCCCGGCGACCGGGAACGGGCCGTTCTACCTCACCCAGCTCGCGCCCGACCTGACGCCGGAGTGGAAGCTCGCCAACACCACCACCGAGAGCTGCACGCGCAATCCCGATGGAACGCTCACCTGCGTCGCCGATCATCCCGACGGCTTCGAATGGTGCATCAACGCGGCCGCGGTGGACAAGAACGGCGTCGTCTACGCCAACAGTGAGGATGGAAACCTTTACGCCATCGCGCAGGGCGGCGTGGAGAAACAGCGGATCTTCCTGCAACTGGCGCTCGGGGCCGCGTACACGCCGCTCTCCATCGGCCCCGACGGCAGGATCTATACGCAGAACGCCGGACACTTGTTCGTGGTCGGGAACTGACTTTTAGCGTTGTATAATGGAGAGGCAGTTAGACAGCGCGTCGCGGTGATCACCGATTTTGGCGCGGGCCCCCTGCCGCTCCTTCACGCAAAGGAGTCAAGCCTATGGACGACCAATACAGAATCGATGGCAACGGTAATGGCGATGGTAATGGCGATGGCGACGACGACCTGGGGAAACGCCGGCGTCCTTTTCTGATAGTGCTGGATGGCGAGCGCGCCGCGAAGGAGCTCGACGCGCTCCGGGTCGGCCGGGCGGAGAACCCGCTGCCCCGCGCCACGCTCGGCGACGTCGCCATGGCCGTCAGCGTCGCGGGCGAGGGCCTGCGCTCCTTCGGCCAGAGCGTCCTCATTCTCCCCTTCGACGAGCACGATCTCACCGGCATCGACGAGACCACAATTCGAGTCTTTCGAGCGGATGAAGAGTCCGGCACGCTGCGTCCCGTCTGGAATTCCGGCGTCAACACGACGATGGGCTACGCCTGGGCGAAGATCACGCGTCCCGGCGTCTACGTTCCCATCGGACTGCCCCGCGACCGCCTGCTCCAGGAGCTGTTGCGGGAGGTGGCGCGCGAAAGACGGCTGAACGATTCCGACTCGCGCGAAGAGGCCGAGAAGCTCACGCGCGACGCGCTGCGCCTTTTCCACGAGGAGGAGACCGAGGCGATCGAAGCCGTACGCGCCGAGATCGCGCGGGTCGAGGCGCAAACCGCCGTCGGGGGCCTGCCGCGGAAGGACACGAGGTTCGGACATGGCAGGCACCTCCTCCCCGTCCCGCTCCCTCGCGACACGGGCGTCAAGGATTTCGCCGAGCGCATCCGCGGGCTGGAAATCTCGCGCGACGGGCTACCCGAAGAGCAGCTCTTCTACCCACCCGACGCCCCCCGGCCGAACGAGGCGCCGTGGGCCGTGTCACAAGACGTGCGAGTCTCGGATACCTTCAACGATCACATTTTCACGCAGTTTGAGATCAACCCGCGCCTCCACGTCCTCATTCGCTACCTATTCTCGAAGAACTGGTGGATGTACCAACACGATGCGCAGCATACCGGCGCGGCCTCGGGCTGGAGCGACATCCGGAGCACCAACGTGGGCACGCTCATCGAGCAATCGCAAGTGTCCGTCGAGGGGACGGTGTACACCAAGCCCTCCATCGTGAACGGCCACGTCTACATCGGCACTAGCACGAACGGCGGCTCGGAGAAGGCCATTCTCTACAAGATCGAGCTCGCCACCGGCACCATCGTAGGTAAGTTCCGGGCGCCGGTGACGGGCACGTCCGTTTACCCCGTCCAGGGTATCGGCGGCTCGCCCGCGGTCACCGGTGGCAAGGTCTACTTCAGCACCGTCTATGGGCGCATCTACTGTCTCGACGCGGCCACGATGACGACCGCGCCGATGCCCCCGGCCCCGCTGTGGGTGACGGACCTGAAAGCCGCCGACATGGCGAAGAACCAGCCCATCAACAATCCCTTCGGCGACAGTTGGAGCGGTCCGCTCGTCGCCAATGGAAATGTTTACGTCGGCAGCGGCGAGGGGGAGCAGGCGAGCACCTACGGATTCGTCTGGTGCCTCGACGCCAACACCGGTGTGGTCAAGTGGGTCTTCTGCACCAGCAAGTTCACGGGCGGTGCGGACAACAGCCCGAACAAGATTCCGGCGGCCGTCGCCGCTCCGTGGGCGGCGGGCGCGGGTTTCACCGTCGCGGCCAACCCGCCGCAGACGGGCAACTCGCCCTGGTCGTGCGCCGCCTACGACGGCGTCACGCGCCGCGTCTTCATCGGCACGGGCAACTCTCAATACGGTGTCGCGCCCGGGCCAGGCGACGGCACGGCGCAGCCGGACTATCTGTACGGCAGCGGCCTGCTCGCGCTCGACGCCGACACGGGGACCTTCGCCGGCTTCCACCAGCCCGCTATCGACGATAGCTACTGGCCTCTGGACTCCGACATCGACGTGCCCGGCTCCCCGACCGTCTTCACGCAGGCGGGTCGCCGCGTGGTTGGCTACGGCAGCAAGAACGGCTCGTACTTCTTGCTCGACGCGCAGGACCTCTCGGTTATCGCGCGGCGGCAACTGCTACCGCGCTCCGGCGGCAGCGGAGTGCCGGGCGACCGCGGGGCGGGGATCCCAAGCGTCGTGCCGACCGGCGGAGCGGGCGAGAACAAGTGGGGTGTGTTGGGAACAGCGGCGCTGCACCGCGGGACGGGGACGCTATTCGTCGGCCTGGGCGGGTACGCCGGCATCGACGGCAGCGTGACGCCTTTCATGCGTGCTGCGGATTGGAACACATTGGCCGACAAGTGGACGACGGCGGTCTCGGGCGGCGTTGCCAAGTACACCGTGCCTGTCCCGCCGATGTACACGACGGACGAGTCCGGGCTCACCTCTCCCGCGGTGGTGAACGACGTGGTCTTCGTCGCCACGGACAAGGCCGCACTCTATGCGCTGGATGCCGCCACGGGCCTGTGCCTCTGGTCCGCGCCCGGCCTGCCGACCAGCGGGTTCATCTTCTCTCTGGGGCCTGCCATCTACGGCAACTACGTCGTCAACGGAGCCGGGCAGAAGGTGTACATTTACAAGCTTCCTCCGGCATACGTCCGCATCCCCTGGGATCGCTACATCCTGATCGAACGCTTCCCGCCGTGGCCCCCCGAGCCGGACCCGCGTCTCACGGAGGTGATCAACGAGATCAGAAACCGATTCAGGTGACGGTTCGCAGGTACGCGGCGATCTCCGGGCGCTGGAGATAGTCGGCCCAACCCAGCGGCGTCGCGTGGAAGAGCCGGTCCTCCGTGCCGGGATCGGCTCCGGCCTCCACGAGCGCTTTGACGGCGTCGAGGGAGCCCGAGTCCACGGCGTGATGAAGAGCGGTGCCGTGGGCGTGGAAACCCGGAGGGTTGAAGGCGTTCAGATCCACGCCGAGATCGATCAGGGTGGCGAGGGCGTCGGCCCGGCCGTAGAGGGCCGCGCCGGCCAGCGCGGCTTGGCGCTCCTCCGCGCTGGCCTCTCGCGCCAGGCGCGTGAAGTCGTCCGTCCGCCCCGTGCAGGCCGCGGCCAGCAACGTCAACCTGGCGCCGCGCTCGAGGAGCCGTTCGACCGCGTCGACCTCGCGGTGCGCGAGGGCCGAAACGAGAGCACCGCTGGGATCGGCACCGGCGTCGGCGAGCACGTCGATCAACTCGCGCTGGACTCCGCACTCCCGCGCGACCTTCCCGGAGCAAACCAGCCCGAGCGCGTAATCGATCTGTTCTCGAAAGCTTTCCACCCGCTCCCGATCCATGGCCCGCAGGATCGCCTGGGTGGCCTGAGCGATATTCTTGGGCAGCTTGCCATTCCGGATCGGATTCTCCGCGACGAACCAGAGCAGGTAGGGATTCCGGAAGTACTCCTCGGTGCCGTAATCGATGCGATCGCGGACCAGCCCAGGGTGCGCGGCCAGAAGGCCTTCCAGCGTGCTCACGTCACCGGCGTCGATGGCGGATAACGCGTCGCGGAACACTTCCTTCATGGCGGCGAGCCCGCGTCGGGGCTGTTGTCGGTGATCAGCTCCCGCACCCGCAACCGGCCCACCTCCAACTCGTGGATGACCAGGCGATCGATCGCGCCGTTCTTCAGGATGAAGCGCTTGACCGCCAGCCGTCCGATCACCAGGGCCCCAATGGCCAGCGCTCCGATGGACAATGCCCCTACGCCGATCGTCGCCATCGCCGTCGCCGCCCGCGCGAACGCGAGCTGCGATCCGGCTTTCGGATAGACCAGCTCGGTTTTCCCGTGTTTCATTTCGACCTCCTCGACTTGGCCCAGTCTGATTCTCTCAGAGTATGATCCCTGCCATGAAGCCCCTCGCCGTTCTCGGAGCCCCGTCCAACCTCGGGCTCAAGCCCTATGACGACGGCCGCCCCCGCCGGGTGGACGAGGCCCCACAAGTCTACCGGGATCTGGGGCTGATCGAGCGGCTCGGCGCCCGGGATCTCGGGGATGTCGAAGCGCCGCCCTACGTCGATTTCGACCGGCCTCCCGGCGGCACGCGCAACGAGGCGGCGATCGCCGCCTATTCGCGCACCCTGGCCGGACGGGTGGCCGCGGCGGTCGAGGACGGGCACTTCCCGCTCGTCCTGGGCGGCGATTGCAGCATCCTCCTCGGCACGCTGCTGGGCCTGCGCTCGCACGGCCCGTGCGGCCTCGCGTTCGTCGACGCGCACTGCGATTTTGCCACGAACGCCATCTCGGGCACGGGCGGCGCCGCGGGCATGGACCTCGCTCTCGCCGTGGGCCGCGGCGGCCTCCTCGCCCATCTCGCCAGACTCCCCTCCTCCGGGAAGAAGACGCCGTGGTGATCGCGCGCAAGGACGATGCGGACGAGCCGTTCTACGGCCCCCATTCCCTCACCCTGTCGGCGGTTTTGGACCTGCCCTACAAGGCCATCCGCGAACGGGGCGCGGCCTGGGCGGCGGACGCCGCTCTCGCGCGGCTCGACCGGCCGGATCTGAAAGGTTTTCTGATCCACATGGACGCCGACGTCCTCGATCCCGCCGTGATGCCGGCCGTGGACTCGCCGGAGCCGGGCGGGCTCGGGATCGCGGAGCTCGCCGCCCTGCTCGCGCCGCTCGTGCGGCATCCGCGGGCCCTGGGCCTGCAGGTGACCGTCTACGATCCCGGCCTGGACCCGGACCGCGTCTGCGCGGCGCGCCTCGTCGATCTGTTCGAAAGGGTTTTCAATCTTCCTCAGAAGGATTCCTGACGGGTCTTCTCTGCGATGTCGGCCACCAGCGCGAGCGTCTCCCGCAGGTCCCGCTCCGTCGTCTTCGGATTGATCGTACACATCCGGAGCACCTGGCGGTCGAAGAACGTGGTCGACGACAGCATCGCGAAACCTTCGGCCAGGACGGCGTCCACGATCCGCGTCACCCACGCGTTCGCCTGCTCGTTCGTAGATCCGTCGCTGCGCGGCACGAAGGTGACGATGCCCAACTGGGCCGGCGTCACGACCTCGTAGCGGGGGTCGGCCCGCAGCAGGCGCTCCGTCTCCTCGGCCATCGCGATGCCGCGGGCGATGGCCTCGCGCATCGCGCGGATGCCGAAGACGCGGAGGGTCATCCAGAGCTTGAGGGCGCGGAACGAGCGCGTGAGCTGAACGCCGTGCTCGTAGAAGACCATCTCTTCGCCGGCGACGCGGGAGATGTCCTCCAGGTATTCGCCGTGGTCCTCGTCGTGCACCGTGAAGGCCTGCCGGAGGTGGCGCAGGTCGCGCACCAGGACGCAGCCGATCTCGAAAGGCTGGAAGAGCCACTTGTGGGGATCGAAGGTGATGGAGTCCGCCCGGTGCAATCCCGCCAGCACGCTCTTGCCCGCCGGCGTCAGCACCGCCGCGGCGCCATAGGCGCCGTCGACGTGCATCCACATTCCGTGCGCGGCGCAGAGGTCCGCGACGCGTTCGAGCGGATCGACGGCGCCGGTGTTGGTGGTGCCGGCGTTGGCGATCACGCAGAAGGGGCGCCGTCCGGCGGCGCGGTCCCCCGCGACCGCCCGTTCGAGCGCCTCGATGGAAAGGCACAGGGCGCCGTCCGTCTCCACCGTCCGCACCTGCTCGGGGCGGAAGCCGAGGACGCGCAGGCCCTTGGCCAGGGAGTTGTGGGTCTGGCTGGAGCAGTAGGCGACGGCGGACGCGTCCGGGCCGCCCAGCCTGGCGTGGCGCGCGGCGGCCAGCGCCGTCAGGTTCGCCATGGAGCCGCCGCTCACGAAGAGGCCGCCCGCCGACGGCGGCAGCCCGCATTCGCGGCAGAGCCATTCGATGGTCTGCAGCTCCACCGCCGCCGGGCCCGAGCCCGCCAGATAGTGCCCGGCGAAGACGTTGAAGCCGGCGGCCAGCGTGTCCGCCATCGTGCCGACGAAGTTCCCGGAGCCGGGGACGAAGGCGAAATGGCGCGGGTGGTCCACCTGGGTGATCGCCTCCAGCACCTGGCCGCGGACGAGCGCCATCACATCGTCGACCGGCGTGGGATCGTCGGTCAACGGGCCCAGCACGGATTCCAGGTCCGCGCGCGACCGCACCGTGGAGACCCGATGCGAGCTCTGCGTCTCCAGGTGAGCGATCAGCTCGTCGACGACGCGGTAGCCGAGCCGCCGCATCTCCTCGCTCGGCAGCGTCAGCGGCGGCAGCTCGGGGCCTTCTTTGGGAAATACTGATGGTTTCTCTGCCATGGGGCGGCACTTTATCGCTACTGGGGCTCCGCCCGGGCATAAATGCCCGGGCTATTGAAAAGAGCCCCCTAAAGGGGACTCAGTCGGCTTTAGCCGGCTGTTTTGGGTAGCCCGGGCATTTATGCCCGGGCGGCGTCTCGGCCGCGATTCCCCCGGATATCCAGGCACTGTCCCGCCTGCGGTAAACTCCCCCGGATGCTCGAAGCCGCCACCACCCCCGTCATGCCCTGGGACCGCCGGGCTCCCGAACGCGAGGGCCAGCCTTCCGCCTGGGCCCTGCTGCCGGACGATCTCGCGGCCCAGGGCTGCCCCGGCCGGCCCGAGCACGTCTTCGCTCGCCTCCAGCGCACCCGCACCTGGCAAGACCACGGCCTGTTCGTCTCCAGGGAGATCCGCGCCTGGCTCGAGGCCAACACCGACCTCTCGCTGCCGTCGATCGTCGAGCGCTACCCTTCCGAGGACGGCGCCACGAAGCTCGTGCTCGGCCTCTCGGACGGCCACCGCATCGAGGCCGTCCACATGCCCAGGCACGAGGGCGATCCGCGGGTCACCTTCTGCATTTCGAGCCAGGTGGGATGCGCCCTCGGCTGTACCTTCTGCGCCACCGGGGCCATGGGGATCGTGCGCAACCTCTCGGCGGGCGAGATCGTCGGGCAGGTGCTCGTCCTCATGCGCGACCTCGGGCCGCGCTGCGGCGAGTCCGTCACTCTCGTCTTCATGGGCATGGGCGAGCCGCTCCACAACCTCGACCACGTCCACCGCGCCATCACCGTGCTCTGCCGCGAGGACGGCGCCCGCCTCTCGCCGGGACGCATCACGGTGAGCACCGCCGGTCTCGTCTCCGGCATCGAGCGGCTGGCGCGCATGGTGCCCCGGCCCCAGCTCGCGGTGTCGCTCAACGCCACCACCGACGCCGCGCGCTCCGCCACCATGCCGGTCAACCGGGCCTGGAACCTCGCCCGCCTGCGCCAGGCGCTCGACGCCTGGGAGCTGAAGCGCCACGAGCGCCTGCTCTTCGAGTACGTGCTGCTCGCGGGAGTGAACGACACCGAGGAGGACGCCGACCGCCTGGTCGCCTGGCTCGGCGACCTGCGCCACCGCCACACCGTCAACCTGATACCGATGAACGAGCACCGCCACGCCGCGTTCCGCGAGCCGACGGAGGGGCACGTCCACGCCTTCGCCAACCGCCTCCACCAGCACGGCTGCTTCGTCACCGTGCGCCGCAGCCGCGGCCGCGACGTGCAGGCCGCCTGCGGGCAGCTCGTGCGGCGCGAGGAGACGGTGGCCGCCGTCGTCAGCCCCTAACCAAGCCCCTACAGCGAGCGGTGCGTTTTGGCCTCGCCGCAGACCTCGTAGATCTGGCCGACCTGCCGCGCCGTCCCTTCTTCGAGAGTGAGCTCCGCCAGGGACTTCGGGCTGAACGGGCAGGACACACCCGTGCGGAACCAGCATTCGCCCGCAGCCTTGTGCTGCCGCCTCGGTGTCAGTGTGGTCTGTTCTCTGCCGATCAGGACGGAGTGGGGATCGATACGGTCGAGGCCGCGGACGCCCCAACCGTCGGTCCACGCGGGGTGGCGGTCCCGCTCGGCGTAGAGTTGGGCCAGGGTCGAGGCGCAGCCGTGCGCGATGCTCTGGGCCTGTTTTTGCCGCCTGAACCCCAGCATGGGATGGAAGCCGAAGGTGTCGCAGAGCCACTGGGGTTTGACCGCGGCGACGTGAAGGTCGAGCGGGGCCCATGGCTTCTCGCCGTTTCCCACGCGCGCCTCGTAGATCGTGCGCAGATCGTTCTGTACGTGTCCGTAGGAGTCCAGCTTGCGGTTGTAGGTGAAGCTGCTCGCCCGCTTGCGCAGACGCAGGAAGCTCCGGCTGACCACCTCCACGCGGTCGTTGGGGAGCGCCTGCTTGTCGACCTCCAGCGAGGCGGTGAAGAGCAGATGCGGCACCGGCTGGCCGTTGAACCGTGGCCGCCGCTCGATATCGCGGCTCTCGTGCAGGAACTCGGCGACCGCGTCGAGCGGCAGGTTGTCCATGATGCCGCCGTCGAAGTAGCGGTCCTGGGCCGAAGCGGTCCGAAAGACCTCCCAAGCCTCGCGCGGCCGAAAGATGGCCGGGAAAGCGCTGCTCGCGAGCAGCCCTTCGAGCAGCAAGACGTCATGGGCATTCTGGCGCAGACCGAGGATCTCGAGCTTTCCCTGGGTGAGATTGGTGGTCGTCGCGAGGAAGAACACTCCTTTGTCGATGAAGGAGGAGAACAGGCCCTCGGGGCTTCCGTGCGCCGCGAGCTGTTCGATGACGTGGCTGCGGATGAGCAAGGCCAGAGGCTCAGAGCCAAGGATCTCCTGGTTGACCCCACTCCTGTCGAGGAATCTCTGGACCGTGGCCTCGAGCTGCTCGCGAAGCTCTCCGAAGCGCCGGGAGCGTCCGGTTTCAATCAACCGGAAGAAATCCGCCGGGCTCAGGTACAGCAGCCGCTCGAGACCCGCCGCGACCTGCCGCAGCCGGCGGCTGAAGCTCGCGCTGCCATCGAAGTCGTACCTCCGCAAGGCCAGGTCGAGGTCGCGCGGCGAGAACCGGGCGTCTCCCGCCCGCACCGTGAGGCCACGCACGAAATCAGCCATTCTGTCGCTGAGCACCAGCCGGTCGATGCCGAGGAAAGTCGCGGCCAGGCGCGCGATCTGGCCCCGGCGGCCTTTCGGGCTCTCGAGGGTGAAAACCTGAGCGATCATGGCGGCGATGATGGAACCCACGGACGAGCCGGCGACAAGGTCGGGAACGACCTCCAGCTCATTCAATGCGTTGAGGACTCCCATGTGAAAGACGCCACGGAACACGCCACCGCCGAAGAGCAGGCTCACGACCGGGCGGGAATTACCGGCGCACTCCCGGCGCGGCAGCGGCCAGACCGCTTCCGTGCCGCCCCGGGGTGAGGACAGCCCTGTCGCGGTCTCCTCGATGGCGCCGGCGCACTCCATGGCCTCCGCGGGTGCGCCGGCCTCGGGGATTGAAGGCGCGCTCTGTCCATTCAAATGCACGGGCCATTCAGGCCGTTCATCCCGGCATTTCCCGGTCGGGACGCGCAGGCGCTGAGAGAGAGAATCGCCGGTGGGCTGTTTCAGCGCGCATTGTTTGCAGATCTCGCTCAAGCCCGGCCCCACGCTGAAGTTGGCGCCCGGGAGCTTGTCGCCCTGCCCGAGGCGGGTGACGATAGCCTCGCGGCACGGCACGGTTTGTTGGTCGCCGAGACGGGTGGCCGTGCGTGCGATAGCTCCAGGAATCATTCCTTCCAACGCCGCACGGCACCCGGTGGCGATTCCCTCGTAGAGGGTCGCGCGCAGGTCATTCCCGGTTCTCCGCGAGACGCCCCCTTTGAGAGATTCGCCGGCTTCGACGTTCAGGGGAAAAATCCGGGTGCGCAAGAAGGTGCGCCCCGCGATCTTGATCCGGGCATTCTTGTTCGGCAAGGCTTTGGAGTAGAGCCCCGTGAGCCGCTGCTCGATCGTTGCATCTCTCATCTGCTGGAGCTGTAGCCCCCGCAGAGCGTCCTGGATCAGGTTGGAGTCCGCCTCGCCGGAGGCGCCGGCGCGATCCCTCAGCAAGAGGTGGACGGGGTAGACGTCGACGTAGGCGACGTGATCGAGTCTCTCTTCCTCGCGGAGGAGATTGAGGAGAGGGCCCACCGCCTCGCGCGAGATATTACCCCCGTCAATGAAGTAGCGTTTCTGCTGGCCTGTCGCGACCTCGACGGCTGGAAAGTAGGGGACGTGAGCGGTCGCGGCCAACAGGGCGTCGACCACCGGGACGTCCCCGGAAAAGGCCAGGAGATCCCCCGTCTTGACTTCGGCGGCGACGACACCCACCTGAATGAAAGGTTTCTTACGCTGGTAGTCCTTGAGGACCTTCTTGGGCCGCTTGGGGTTCGACGGAATGGCGTCGGGGACTCCGTTCGAGGCCCTCTTCAGGACCTCGTCGATCTCGATCTTGCCATAGTATTCACGGTCGAAGCAGTCGACGAGCTGCTGCTTGAGGACATAGGAGTCGCTCAACCCGTCGTTCAGCGCCAGATTCTCCAGGGTCCTGTCCAGCAGGCCCCGGAGCGCCGTGCGCCGTAAACGAATGAGAGGAGAATTGACGAACGTCAGGATGATGAAAAGCAGTCCGAGGCCCCAAAGAGCCACATAAGGGATGGCGACAGGGGCGACCCTGGAAGCCCAAAGTCTCAGGGCCCAACTTGCCGAGGCAGAGACGGCATTGCCGATTCTTTCCACATCGGTGGCTAGAGATTGCGGCAAGAGACTGGAAATCCAAAGAGTTTTCTGGCCGGCCCAAGAGAGGAGATACGTCACCAGCACGACCAGGACCAGGATCGGCGCGAAGCCGGTCAGGAACCACGCGACCGCGAGGGAAGAGACCCCGAGGGCGTTCAGCGCCCGCCGCAACAAGCGAGTCGGACGCCACAGGAGCTCCCCGGCCGTCGAGCCGCGCTGCCGCCGGCCATTGGGGCGCCAGACGGCAGCCGTCAGCAACGACCAGAAAAGGGGCGCCAAGACCCAGAACCTGAGGCTCTTCCACCAGAGGATCACGATGTGCCGGGTCCGGTGCCAGTAGCGCGGCAGACGAGGGCAGTCCGTAGCGGCGACGATCCCAAGGAACCGGTTCGCGACCAGCGCCAGATCGCGGACCGTGAGCCTCAGCCCGAACAGCTTGTTCATCGCATAGATGAGCCCCCACCGCGCCCGGCTCGCCTGATTGCGGTCCTCACGCTCCTCCTTGAAGTGGATCGGCAACTCAAGGGGCTTGAGCGGCTCGTTGGCATTGATCTCGAAAGCGTCGGGAAAGATCGAACGCGCGAGCTCGCCGGGAATCCGGAGGTAGGAGTCCAGGAACTTGCGCAGCTTGTCGACCTGGGCCTGAGCATCGCCGGCTTGCAGGATCTCGGCGAGGGCCGCGGCGTTGACCGCGCCGCCCGACAGTCCCACGACGGCGTCGGGAGCACGTCCGGAGCTGACCAGAAGGGCATGAATCACGCCGAGCTGAACGACGGCGTCGAAGCTGCCTGTGAACGCGAAGGCTCGAAATCCGCCGTCCGCTGGGGTCTCTTCCTCTACGTCTGAATTTGCCAAGGGTCAGGTTGCTCCTTCCTGAGCGGGAAGCTCCCCTCCCTCCGGCAGAGGGTCTGTTCACTTGGACGGACGGAGCGCCCAAATTCACAGATTGGAAACGAGCAGCGGCTGATCCAGGCCGGCTAGATCCAGAGGCGGATCACGTCCTGGACGTTGCTGTAGACCATGAGGCCGGCGAGGAGGACCAGTCCCAGCACGGTCAGGGGGATGCGCAGGGCGATCGTGCGAGGGAACAGCTTTTCCAGGCAGCTCATGAAGATCTGACCGCCATCCAGCACGGGAATGGGGAGCAGGTTGAGCACCGCCAGCGAGACGCTGAGGGAGAGCGCGAGCTCCACGATCCTCCCGGTTGCCGCCACCCGACCGCCCTCCACGACGATGCCGATGACGCCCGTCAGGGACTCGGGGTGCGCGAACAGGCTCGACAAGGAGGTCAGAACCTGCCAGCAGGCGCCGGCGACCTGCCCCCACGGCGCGATCAGGAGAGCCGGAAACGAAAAGCCCAGAGCCGCCACGTTCAATCCCGCGAAGAGGACGAAGACCGACGCGAGGTTGGCCAGGGGACCGCCAAGGAAGTAGACGAGCCGCTTTGTCAGCGGGATCGCGCGAAACTCGTCGATGTCGGTGACCGCCGGCATCACGAAGCCGCCCAGGGGAAACACCCGGAACGCGTACTCCGTCCGTCCCCACCGGCGGCTCCACACCTTCGGGCCGAATCCCACGGAGAAGCCCGCGACGGGGATCCCCACCGCTTTGGCCGCCATCAGGTGACCCGCCTCGTGGATCAGGACCAGCAGGCTCAACAGAACGAGAACGCCTAGGTAGAACATGTCCGCCCCCCCCAATCCGATCGTCGACCGTTGACCTGCAACGAATTTTCTCACGGTTTCTATCCCCCAACAATGTAGAGACGCCCTCACGGGTACCCCGTGGGGCGTCTCCCGGTAGCGGGGTAAACCTTTCCTTGTGGAGATCGCCCCGCGGGAGCGATCCGGGTCGTTGGACGGTCTCGCCCGCCTCGGAGACGCCCCACGGGGTACCCGTGAGGGCGTCTTCTATGAGAAGGCCCCCAATGTCAAGGCCGCCTTGGCGGCCGTCCTTACCTGGTTTTTCGGAGCTGCGTCTGTCCCCGAGTCTTCTATCCGCACTCTCAAGGAGTCCTTCGTTGGACTCGGTGCATTATGGGGTTCCACCGCTGCGGCGCTGCTATCTCTACAGCAGCCTCGAAGGCTAAGACGCCCAGCGCAGTCGCCGACAACGGGGGATTGAACGCGAGCTCCGATCGACCGGGTGTCCTCCTGACGGAATCTTGACGTTCTACCTGAGCTTTTTACGCCGCGATCTCCACGGCCGGCCGGCGGTGGGGCTCGTAGTCCTCGCCGCTGATCCAGAGCCGGTGCAGCAACACCGCCAGTTTTCGGGCGACGGCCACCACTGCTCGCTTCTTGCCGCTTTTACCTCCACGCTGGCAGAGCTCCAATCCAAAGCTGCGCAAATCGCTGTCCTGGCCGAAGGGACCGAGAATGTAGTGAGCTCCCTGCACCAGCAGCCGGCGCAACAGGCGGTCCCCCTGCTTGGTGATCGGCAACTGCGGCGACGATTTTCCGGAGCTTCGACTCGCCGGTACCAGCCCCAGGTACGCGCCCACCGAGCGCGAGTGAGCAAATCGGTGGGGATCGTCCAGCGTCAGCACGAACACCAGCGCCGTCAGCACCCCCACTCCCTTGATCTGGCGAAGCCGCTGCGTCACGGGAAAACGCTGTGCCCACGCCTCGAGATCCCGATCAAAGCCCCGGATCCGCTCACTCAGATCGGCGATCACCTCCAGCAGCGGCCCCAGAGACGCTTTCAACTCCTGCGGCAAGGCGGCCGACGCCCCCCGCGCGAAGCTCTTCGACGAACAACCCGGTAGGCGAAAGCCAGACGACTTCACCGCCCCGCGAACCTGGTTGATCAGGAGCGTCCGCACCTTCACCAAGCCCTCCCGGGCGCGCACCACCGCCAAGGCTTGCTGCGCCTCAGGGCTGCGCAAGTGCACCGGACTCAGCAACTTCGGGTCCACCCGGCCCAACTGCGCCAGCAGTTGCGCGTCTCTCTTGTCGGTTTTCTGCTGACTGGATCCGATCGCCTGCACCTTGCTCGGGTTGGCGGCGATCACTTGGTGACCGTACGATTCCAGCAACCGCCGCACCCACGCCGTGTGCGTCCCGATCTCCATGACCACCAAGCACGGGCTCGACTTGGCAAAGTAGCGCTGAAAACTAGCCGAAGTCGTCGACAGACGCTTCTCCTCCAGAATCGCTCCGCTTTCCCGATCCAGACGACAAATTTGACTCGAACGGTCCCCCAGATCCACTCCGACCACCGCTTGAACCTCCGCTCTGATACGATTCTCCATGGCCGCCCTCCCTCTTGCGCCTACCAGCGCTTTATTCCCAGTTTGCAGGCCAGTTTAACGGCACTGCGCTCCGGGAGGGTGGCCTTCTCATCCCATCTCTACATGGCCCTCCAAGACGTGAGATACTCCCGTAGCAATTCGTTTAAATGGGAGACGGTCCATGCTGGAACCTCGCCGGCACAGCAGGTCGGCCGCTGGTGCGCTCGCTTTCCTGGGGGCGCTAGTGACGCTTTTGGGAGGCATGGCCCCCGCCCGGGCCGACGTCGTCCGTCCGCTTCCCTACGACCTCCTCTACGTCCGGGCTCCATACTTCGGCGAGGCGCGCAACAGCTCGTGGCCCGACACGGTCCGGCCGCTGACGCCCGATCCCGGGGCCCAGCTCGTGCGGCTCAAGCGCGACGGCACCCGGGAGGTGCTCTTTCCCCAGGAGCGCTACCGCTCCCTGGTCAGCACCCCGGCGGGCCGGCCGCTCTCCGTGGGCTCCGTGTCGGACCTCAACGTCTCCTTCGACGGCAAATGGGTGCTCTTCACCTGGTACCACGACCTGACCAGCGTCAACCCGCAGCGCGGCGATGGACCCTTTCTCTCGACGGCCGGGGCCGATCTCTACAAGCTCAACCTGGGGACGGGCCAGCTCGTCCGCCTCACCACCCAGGCCCTCACCCCGAACACCGGCAACGGCGCCCGCTTCACGCCCGGCGTCCCAGCCAGCAATCATCCCCGCATCGGCGTCTTCAACACCGGCGGCACCTGGGCACCGGAGGGCAGGATCGTCTTCACCTCGAACCGCAACAACTTTCTGCCGCCCAAGGCCCTGACCAGCGGCCAGCGGGTGATGCAGCTCTTCGCGATGGACGACGACGGCGCGAACGTGGAGATGATCGGCCATCTCAACCTCGCCATGGCCCTCCATCCGCAGGTGCTCCTCGACGGCCGCCTCGCCTTCTCGAGCTGGGAGGAGCACGGGCTGCGCGACTCCCGCCAGTTCCCCCTCTGGGTGATCGGCCCGGACGGCCGCGGCTGGACGGGCCTCTCGGGGTTCTCCGAGCCCTTTCTCGTCCACCATTTCGTGACCCAGATGCCCGGCGGCGACCTGGTCGTCACCCGCTACTACAACCTCAACAACAACGGCTTCGGCGACCTCGTCCGCTATCCCCTCGACCCGCCGGGGCCGGACTTCGGCAGCCCCGACGCCACTTTCTCGGACGGGCTCGACGGCAAGGTCCCGTTCCATCGCGCGGAGCAGGTCCGGCTCACTCCTTTCACCACTCCCGACGACTTTCCGGCCCCCTGTCCGGGCTGGGAAGACAACGCCTACGGCTCGTCCGGCATCGAGGGCCCGTCGCCCTGCGCCGGGGCGGACCGCCGGGGGAAATTCACCCATCCCTCGGCGGCGCCCAACGCGGCGGGCGATCCCGCCCGGGCCGACCTCCTGGCCGTCTACGCTCCCGGTCCCGCGAACCACAACGGCATCTACGTCTCGCTCGGCACGGCTCTCCCCCGCTACCACGGCGAGATCGTGCTGATCCCCGACGCCGAGCCCATCCCCGCGCCGTCCGCCGGCCAGCCGGGACGGCCGCCGCAGCTCGTCACCGTCGTCGCCGAGGACGGCTTCAATCTCCAGTGGCCGCGGCCCGTGGTGAGCTGGCGCCAGCTCTACGGCGTCGACGGCCCGGCCGCCCAGCCTCCGCTCTCGGACGACGCCATCCGCGCCGAACGGCTCACCCCGGGCGAGCCGTTCGGGCTCCTCGGCAGCTCCTCGCTCCTCTGGCGCGACACCGCCCCATCGCTCGGCAGATATTGGGAAGACCGCGACCCGTTCAACACCGGCGACGAGGCGCCGTTCCGCTGGCTCCGCCAGGGCGGCGACGCCGGGGTTTACCGCGACGAGGACGTCTGGGCCGTGCGCATCCTGCTCCAGCTCCCCGCCACCGACCGCGGCTATCCGAACAACGGCCGCAAGTTCTACGTGGCCGGCGGCGAACGCATGCGAATCCTGGGCGAGATCCCGGTCCGCAAGCCCGGAGCGGCCCGCCTCCTCCGGCCCGACGGCTCGTTCGAAGACGACACCAGCTTCCTCGCCCGCGTCCCGGCCGACGTTTCCGTCACCTTCCAGGCCCTCGACCGCCGGGGCATGGTGCTCAACATGGCCCAGACCTGGCACCAGGTGCGGCCCGGCGAGGCGCGCTACGACTGCGGCGGCTGCCACGCCCACAGCAAGGAGCCGCTCGACTTCGAGAGCACGGCGGCGGCCCTGCCCGGCTACGCCATCCCCGACCTCGCCCGCTCGACGCCGCTGCTGGCCCTCTCCCGCACCGGCCAGCCCGGGGTCCGCACGGTGGCCGCCCACCAGACGACCGTGGAATGGTTCCGCAACGTCGAGCCCATCCTGGAGAAGCGCTGCGCCTCCTGCCACGGCGGAGCGAGCCCGGCCGCGGGCCTGCCCCTGGCCCGCTCGGCGGCGCGGATTGAACGCGACGGCGTCTCCTGGCCGGGCGCCTACTTCCGCCTCGCCCTCGACACCTTCTCCGAGCACTCGCCGGCCCCGCCCGGCGGCGAGGAGCAGTGGTGGCTGCCGCAGCTCACCCGCTACCTGCGCGGCTTCCAGTCCCGTCAGAGCCTGCTGATGTGGAAGGTCTGGGGAGAGCGGCTGGACGGCCGGAGCAACGAGGCGCGGGCGGACGACCTCGACCTCCTCCCCTCCGCCGCCCATCCCGCTGGCGTGGGCGTGCCCGGAATGCTCCCCGAGGAAAAGCTCACCCTCGCCCGCTGGATCGACCTCGGAGCGCCCATCGACCTCGGCACTCCCTGGGGATTCCTGGAAGACGATCTGCGGCCCACTCTGGTGCTGCGCCCGTCCACCGTTCAGGCCAGACCGGCCGGCGGCCTCGACACCCTGGAGATCTCAGCCTTCGACACCGAGAGCGGAGTCGTCCCCGGCAGCCTCACCGTCACCTGCAATCTCCGCCTGGGCTCCTTCGCCCCCGGAGCCAACCTGGCCGCGAAGAAACCGATCGATCCCGAAGGCGCCGTCCTCCGCCTTTTGCTGCCGCGCCGAGTGCGGCTCGACGAGCGGGCCGTCTTCACCGTGAGCGTGCGCGACACGGCGGGGCATACGACGCAGGTCGTGCGGACGTTCGCGCCGGTGCAACATTGACGGCCTGATTTCAGCATGGAATTCACGCAATTGGCGCAGGCTCCAAGCGCGCTGGGAAGCAATTGTTACCGCCAATCAACTGAGGAATTTTAAAACGCGGGATTGGGAGGTCTCCATTCTTTTTAAGGGCATCGCCAGAATTACTCACCAGTTCGTAGTACCATTTAAAATCTCGATCCCTATACGGCTCCTTAAATGGGTAACTTAGTTTCTCACAAGTGTTCATTATTCTCAAATCGACTCTCGAAATTCCCGGCCGGGGAGTCACATCGATAGCAAACGATCCATATCCGCTGAAAGGCTCCAGAACAATTTTTGCACAATCAAGCCCGGCAAGCGTGACAACAACCTCATGCGCCGGCAAGAAACCTGGGCGTTCAGAATTAGGGCAAAAATCCCAGAGATAGTCTTGCCTGGGGAACGTTATGACCCCCTTTTCAAGGAGAATTTGGGCCATGACTACCTGTGCCGGCTGATTGGAAGTGTAGACTATGGATGGATCAGTTTCCGGAAGTGTGCTAAAAATGGGCGAGCACTTCAGGTCAATTAATCCAGTCTTATCTTTTGTCGCCGTCTGAAGTGGAAGCTCTATAGGTTTATTATCACCCCCCTCGACTACAAATTTCACCCGCTGCTTTGTCAGGTACGTACGCCCAAAAGCAAAACCCTGCTCAATATAGCTCTCGTGAGGACAGAGCACTTCGTCGTCAAGCGCGTTTCTATAAGAGTCCGCGCTTGGCATAACCACACAGACACGAGGACCAACCGCACTCTTATTCTCTACGAATGCGCAGATACCTGCGATGGTGACCCTTAATTCAAAGCCCATACTACCTCCTCGCTTGAGTTGCATCATTGAGTCTTCCAACTACCTGAAATCCAGCCCAGTGCTTCGGTAAACGGGTTGATAAACGGCTATCATGGAACACAGAGAGTTGCGCAACGCGTAGCGACATCGCAGCATCTCCGGACTCCCGGAATTGACGGTGAACCTCTAGAGACAAGCGGCCCGCAGCAGTGTCGTCGACGTCCCATAGAGTACCCAGCACGGCTGCAGCCCCGGCTTCGAGGAAAGGCTTGGCCAATCCGGAGAGACCGCCAATCCGTCTGCTCGTGACAGCAGAGGTATGACAGGAAGAAAGGACTACGAGCCGAAGTCGGTGAAACCTTAGAGTCGCGATATCTCGTGCCAGAATGGCTCCCCGATTGGCCGACTCAGGGGCTGCTACGAGGTAGGAATCATCGGGGCTGTGAGCGTTGTAAACTGTATGGCCCGAGAATCCGAAGACCTCGTGACGATCTATCTCGGCAAGTAGGCGAGACCGCGTCGCTTCGTGGCCGGATAAGATCAACCGGTCGGAATACAGACTTCCCACCTCAGCGATCTCGGCGACTGTTCCTGGTAAGTCTACTAGCGGAAAGAGCATTCTATCGAATTTTGGATTACTGACCAACAGCGCGCTCCAACGCTTATGTCCGCGAGCACTGCCACGCGCGGAGCTTGCAAGATATAGTGCCACACTAGGTTCGATGCTCGAGACGTGCTCCTCTACAAAGTAGAGTCCAGTCTGCGGGTTCTTGAGCGCTGCGAACGGTACACCGTTGAGAATGCGGTCGGGAATGAATACCAGTTGGACTGACTCGGGTAGTTCCTCCACCCATGGCGGAATCAAGTCATCATAAAGCTTTGCTGAAGTATCCGCGATCGCCTGCTCGGAGCCGCCGCGAACCGCAGCGGTGAACTCAGATACCTGCAATGCGAAAGCTTTCGGATCGATCCTCCGGTCCATGAATTCGATACCGCCGCGCCGTATCGTCCAGACCAGAAGCCGGTTACCGGACAAGGCGTACTCGACGAGCGCGACGTCGGTCGGAATCCGGCTCAAGTCGATCTCCGTCAAGACGTCAGCCCTGTTCACCCATCGATCTCCGTACTCTCCCGGCACGGTACGGGCTCGCTCTGCCATGATGAGCGCTCGACGGGGGTCGCGGTGCCGCTCAGCCTGTACCAGGATCATCTCGTCAAACAGGCTTTGCGCGGCCTCGGAGAAGGACTGGCGGAAGGAAGGGACGCCGATCGCCTCGCGCTCTTCCTCGAACAAGGCGAGGGCCCCACTCAAATCGCTTTCTGCGTCGGCTTCGCGTCCGAGGGCCAGGTAGGCCCGGGCACGCTTCAATCTACATAGGATCTCTTCCGCGGGCCTTCCTGCCTCACGAAAGGACTCGACAGCACGCGTAAGCAAGGACAGAGCTCCCCGCGGATCTCCTGGGAGCTGGGTCTCTCCCTCGGCATAGTCGATATCCGCGGCCGTTGTCGCACGGGTGACCTCACTGGCACCACGGGTGTTGGCGGCACGAGCTCCGACGATTTCGCGCAGTGCCTCTTCGCGCCGGCCAAGCGCGGCGAGGACCCGGCCGTGGCGGTGGAGGGCTTCCGCGATCATGAAGGGGTCTCGCGATTCCCGCGCGACTTGGACATCCTCCATCTGAAAAATCTCCGCCGCGACAGCCTGACCGTTGCGCAGCAGGTCATCCGCAGCCTCCCAAAGCAGGTTGTGGAGCTGACGTCCCGAGGGCAATTCCGTCAGGGTGGCCAACGCCCGGTAACGGTAGGTCCACGCCGACTCGTCCTGTCCCAAGAGCTTCAGCCCCTCAGCGCTCATGCTTTGCATAGTCAGCTCGTTGTAAGCCTCGTGGGCTCCCTCGAAGGCAGCCTCTGCATCTCGGTAGTGGTCGAGCGCCTCCGTCAGCAGCCCTTGGCGTCCACGGACCAGCCCCATACCCCAGGAAATGCGTCCATAGAGCGCGGGATAGAGTTGGCGGTCCACCCGCTTCGCGAGTGCCGCGAACGTCTTGAACGCTGGCTCATAGCGGTGGTGCGACAGCTCAACGCCAGCCACACCACACTCTGCCCACAATTCCATTGGGCTGCCGGCAAATGAAAATTCCTCCCGGGCCAACCTGAATCCAGAGTCGGCTTCTTCGACCGAAAGGCCGCGGAACAGCCGGATTGCCGCCCCATACGCTACATGTGCACGTGCCAGCCGGGCGACTGTGCTCGGAGAGCTTGCTGAAAGCCGGTCAATCACTGAGACGGCATCCGCAACCATCCTGTCGCCACCGATGCTCCGTAGCGCCTCGCCAATCTCGCGCGCTGTATTGAGAGCGCCCGCGGCATCGAGATTTTTACCCGTTTTCCGGCTCTCACCCCAGCGTGCAAGAATCTCGTTCATCGCCAGTTCCCTCGCTGACTGAGGAAAGGCCCTCACTAAGCGAAGGACTACTTCCGTGTCACCCCGAGCGGCTGCCGACGTCAAGATTGCCTGTTTGCTTTCATCGAAGGAAGCCCGTGCGGGGCTGGAGAGATTTTTGATGTGATGGGCCGCCTCACGCGACCAGTCAGAATCAGGGTCGGCTGCCCGGTACCGGGCCCATGCTTCTATAGCTTGCCTCTTAAGGTAGAGGCGTTCGAGAATCAGAGCCCGGTTGAAGAGCGCCTCGATTAGCACTGGATCTGCCTTGATAGCGCGCTCTGCAGCAGTAAGCGCCCGCATCAAGTCATAAGGGGTATGGTCGCGACACGCGCGCTCAATGTACGCGGCGGCGAGATCGCTCAGGATCCTGGCATCGCTGCCCTCGCGTGCCCCTGCTTCAAGCTTCTGGATCGCTCGAGTCACTCCCTGTTTCGTGCCTTCAGCAAGGTACGCCACGGCCTCGGCTCGGAGTCTGATCCGCGGCGTTCGAGCTTGTTTGGCAATCTTGGCGATCGCCAAGGCAACAGCTCGCGGGCTTATCCTCTCCATCCGGTCCGCACACCTCCCGCACTCCAAGCCCGAGGTGGAAGGATACCGGCAGGGAATATAGATGAACCCACCGGTCAACCTTGATTCCAGGGGCCGGCGGCTTCCCAGTGATGTGACGAGGGGGGCGAGCGGTTCTTCTTCGGGAGACAACTTTGTACAGCCAGTGGTGCCAATCAAGGCCCCCACAAGGTAGACCACACCTAAGAAGGAGAGCTTCGGCATCAGTTTGACACGCTTATAGCACCAGTTTGATCGGTTGGCCATTTACCGATTCTGGAATAGTCTACCTAGACGTACCGGCCGTGTCCGCTAAACGAAGACAACCGTAGGAGGTGGAGATGAGAGTGAGATTCCTGTGTCTTCTGTTGCTCCTGACCCTGGTCGCCTTGCCCGCCTGGAGCGCCGCTCCCGCGACGTCCCCGGCGCCTGCCTCGGCCGCTCCCCAAGTGACGCTCGCCGACATCCTGGCGCCGGCTCCCGCTCAACTCGCTCCCGCGGAGCTGGACTTCAGCAGCCCGATGAACGGCGCCCAGGAAATGGCCTCCTGCTTCCCGACGTGCACTTCCAATGCGACCTGCCAGACCCTTTGCTGCGCCACGGCCACCTGTCGGTTTGTTGCCGCCTGCAACAAGAGTGTCTGCAACTGCTCGGTCTGCCCTTGAGCGCAGGTCCGGAGTGCCCGCCAGAACGTCGGCTCGGCCGGAACGGAGCGTAACGAATCATGGCGGACCTGATGGGAAGCGGGAAAACCCGTCCGTTCCGACCGGCGAGCGACTCGTTCCACCCGGCGGGCGACTCGTTCCGGCCGGCGGGTGGCTCGTTCCGGCCGGCGAGCCAACTTTTAGCTCCGGCGAGCCATCCGTTCCGGTCGGCGGGTCAACTTTTGCCCCCGGCGGGCCATTCGTTCCGGCCGGCGGGCGGCTCGTTCCGGCCGGCGAGCCAACTTTTGACTCCGGCGGACGATCCGTTCCGACCGGCGGACCAACTTTAGGCTCCGGCGGACGGACTTTAAGGTCCGGCGGACGAACTTTAAGGTCCGGCGGACGAACTTTAAGGTCCGGCGGACGACTCGTTCCGGTCGGCGGGTCAACTTTTGACTCCGGCGGGCCATCCGTTCCGGCCGGCGGGCCAACTTTTGACTCCGGCGGACCGCTCGTTCCGCTACCGGGGCTGCACCAGAACATGCCACTTCGGGCGCCGCCAGCTCTGCCGGAACTCCTCGACGCTGGCTTCCACCGCCGTGCCGCGCCGCTCCTGTCCGTCCAGGAACAGCACCATCGCCAGTTGCCCGTTCGGATCCTCGGCGAACTGGTGCGCGATCGAGTTCGCGGGGATCGCGGTGCGGCCCATGACCTCCTCCGGCTTCCAGCGCAGGCCGCGGAAACCGGGGGCGGGCTCGTAGGCCTTGTAGACCAGCTCCGTGCAGACCAGCGCCGAATCCGTCTGGAAATCGAAATTGAAATCGTAGGGGCGGCCCATGTAGCGGAACGCCCGCACCAGCGCCTGCGCCTTCTCCACCGGCGCCAGGTGCGGGCGCAAGGCCACGACGGAGTCCGCGGCGGCCGAGTGCTCCAGCGTGGTGAACACGACGCCCTCGCTGATCGCCTCGAGCACGCGCGGCACGTGGCCGTGCTCTTGCGCCGCGACGGCCAGCGCGTAGGCCTTGGGATACCGGCTCCGCAGCAGCCGTTCGAGATCGCCGCTGGCCTCCCCTTGGGCCATCACCCAGCGGCGCACCTCCGGCCCGCCGAAACGGGCGCGCCGCTCGTCGGGCGTGCCGACGTAGAGCGCGGCGTGGCTCCAGAATCCCGGCAGCCCCACGTTGGACATGTACCATTCGCGCCGCTCCAGCAGGACGTCGCCGGGCTCCAGGCGCGGGAGGATCGCCGCGATCTGCTCCGGAGAGATGAGGGCCCGGCCCTGGCGCAGCACCTTGGTGTCGCCCATCCATTCCGAGATCCCGGCCTGCACGGGGAAGGACAGGCGGGTCCCGAGCTTCTTGACGACGTTCAAGGCGTTGATCGCGGTCAGCGTCTCGCCCTTCCCCTTGCCGGCCTTCCAGATGCGGTCCGCGTCCTCCGCCATCCCCCGCGCCAGCGCCGGGTCCGTCGGCGCCGGCAGCAGGTGCGCGATGGCGTCGTAGGCGGCGAACTGCGAGGCGGCCGCGACGTTCAGATAGCGGAACTTGAACTGGTCGTAGCTCCCCCTCGGCAGGCCGAGCTCCGCCACGGGATCGTTGAGCAGGATGGCGAGCTTCGGGTCGTTCTCGGCACGCTGGATGAAGTCGAGCGCAAAACGGTACTGGGCGAGGAAGGCGCCGCGCGCCACGTGAAACGACGGCGCCCACTCCCGCGTACCGGCCAGCGCGTAGGCTTCGGCGTGATAGCGGGCCAGCGAGTCGAGCGCGAGGTAATAATCCAGCAGGGATTTCCAGGTGTCGCGCACCGTCTCGCGGTCGCTCTCGCTCAGCAGCCGGGGGCTGCGCAGCTGGGCCGCCGGAAACAGGTCCGAGCGCGACCGCGTATAGGCCGCGAGGCGCGCCAGGCCGGAGCGGTAGATCACCACCGACTCGCGATCCACCGTCTGGCGCCGCGCCCGCGTCGGAGCGTCGAGCTCACGGAGCGCAAGCGAGCTCGCCCCCGCCATCGCGCCATGAACCGCCAAAAGCACCGCCACGAAAGCCACTTTGCGCATCGGGACCTCCACTCGCTGGAACGGACGCAGGTTGCCGACAAGCTTACCGTGGGGGAAGAGGGAACGGTAGGGGATGGCCGCATCCGGCTTAGAATATGGGCCGCTCCTCAGGGAGCCCTTTCAAGGGAGGTGTAATGCGCGGAATCCTCGGACGTCACACGGACAAGTTCTACGCCCTTTTCCGGATCGTGGTCGGTCTCCTCTTCGCCTGCCATGGCGCGCAGAAGCTCTTCGGGGCCTTCGGCGGCCAGGCGCAGCCCGTCGCTTCCCTGATGGGCTTTGCGGGCATCATCGAATTCTTCGGCGGGCTTCTGGTGATGATCGGCCTGTTCACGAGTTGGGCCGCGTTCCTCGCCAGCGGCACCATGGCGGTCGCCTACTTCATGGTCCACTTCAAGGACGGCTTCTGGCCCATCGAGAACAAAGGTGAGACCGCCGTCCTCTACTGCTTCGCCTTCCTTTACATCGCCGCCCGCGGCGCCGGCCCCTGGAGCGTCGCCCAGGCTCTAGGCAAACCCGGGCTCGAGTGAGGGCGGGGCCGGATCTCCAGCATGCCCCGCTACGACTTCCTCCTCGACACCTACGACACCGAGCGCCTCAAGACGCTCTCCGTCTGGTCGCAGCTCGGCGACGAGGACCTGCGATTCCGGCCGGAGCCCCGGGCGCGGACGCCTCACGAGCAGATGGTCCATCAGTGTGTCAGCGAGGACGTCTGGATGAAGGGCATGCTGGGGATCGACCTGGGCGAGCCGCCGCTTCCCGCCCAGGAGACACGGCTGGGCTTCCTGCGGAAGTACGCCGGCTCCTCCGGCCGCCGCCTGGAAAGGTTACGGGAGCAGACGGACGAGTGGTTCGAGGGGATGACCCGGTTTTTCGACGTCGAGCGCTCCCGGGCGTGGGTGCTCACCCGCCGCATCGCCCACTCGGCCCATCACCGGGGGCAGCTCACGACCTGCCTGCGCCTCCTGGGACGAGACCTCTATTCCACCTATGGCCCCACCGCCGACACCGGCGGCCTGTTCCAGAACCAGGCGCCGGTGATCTATCGCTATCGCGACGTGGAGCACCTGCTGGAAGCCGAAGCCCGAGGCGGCGAGGCGCCCGCTCTCCCTGGCCCTGGCGAGAAGAGCCCCACCGAGCGGTCGGACTGAACCACCGTGGCTCGGGCCCTGCCAGCCTCGACCCGGACCCTCTCCAAGAACTGAGCCGCACCTTATAGCTAAACTTGCATGTTTATTCTTCCCGGTGTAAGGTGGTCTCCTCGCTCCGGGAAGCTGGCAATTGGGACCGGCCCCGGGGAAGGGAAACGAACCGGAAAGGAGTCCATCATGAAGAAATCTACTCTGGTCCGCGGGTTGTTCCTGGCCCTGGCACTCACTGGCGCGACGGAGGCGGTCTCCTGGGCCGACCGCTGCGTGCCCGATCCCAACGCGATCTGCCCCTTGATCTTCGCTCCCGTCACGTGCAACGACGGCGTGACCTATTCCAATCAGTGCTTCGCAGACGCGGCCTGTGCCAAGGGCTGCCACCCCGCCTAGGATCCCCTCTCCTAGCGAGCCCGGTTCTCCGGAACCGGGCTCGTCCCGCCAGGGATCTTTGCCTCCTCCCGTTCTCGAACACCCAAAACGACAAAGGCCCCTCCCTCCCTGAAGGAGAGAAGGGCCGGTAGGAAAAGGCCAGTGTGGTGAAGCTTCTTACGGGGTAAAGCCGCTCCAGGCGCCGAGGGTACCGCTCTCGAAGCCGTCGTTGAGGAGCGCCGGCAGCGTGCACGTGCCCACGTTGGCGACGCTCACCGAGTCGACGAACCAGCCGGTCGCCTCGGCGCTGCTGTCGTCGCCTTCCTGCCAGCGCAGCTTGACGTTAGAGCCGGTAAAGCCTCCGAGGTTGACGCTGACCTTCGTCATCGGTCCGATCGTGCCGGCGCACCAGGCCCGCTTGCCGCCGATCGGGCTGGAGAAGCCCGTGCTCACGGTGCCGGTGAAGCCTCCGGCCGTGAAGGCGGCATCGGGAACCACCGTCCAGGTCGAGCCGCCGTTGGTCGAAACCTCGAGCGTGCCGGCGTCGAAGCACGAGGCCCCGTTGGCCTCGAACGCGAAGGTGTGCCAGAACGAGAGGATGGTGCTCGCCCCCACCGTCAACGTCGGGGAGACCAGCACCCGCGCGGAGACGGAGATCTGGCTGTCGGAGAACCACGAGTGCGTGGGCGTCTGCGCCTGGGCCGTCGACAGTGCCCAGTCGACCACTCCCGTGAGCGCGGAATGCGTCCAACCCGCGTTGTCGAAGCCGCCGCCGCCTTCGAACGTCTCGTTCAGAATGCTCGTGATCGGGCCGGTGGGCGCGGAGCTGCGCTCGACGGTGTTCCCTTCCTCGGAGCCGTTCGAGCTGTCGACCGCCCGCACGATGTAGAAGTAGGTCGTACCGTTCACCAGCGACCCCGAGTTGTCGGTGTAGCCCGTGCCGGTGACCCCGGAGGCGATCCGGTTGCCGGCGCTCGGCGTGAAGCCCGTCGTCGTCGAGCGGTAGACGTTGTAGGTGACCGGCCCGGCGCAGGCCGGCGTGGCCGCCGCCCAGGCCAGGGTGAGGCCGCAGCTCGCGGTCCCCGGGTTGGTGACGCTCGCGAGGCCCGCGAAGGACGGCGGGAGCGTGCAGGTGCCGGTCGCCGTGGCCTCGACGCAGCCCGACGGAGGGGACTCGCAGTTGCCGGTCACGTCGATGCCCTTGACCCGGTAGGCGTAGGTGATGCTGCCCGACACCGTGGAGTCCGTGAACGGCGAGCCCGCCAGGGCGCTGCCGACGCGGACGAAAGTGCCCGGCGAGGCGCAGGTGCCGGTCGCCCGCTCGACGTTGAAGGCCGTCGAGGAGGGCGTGCCGTCGCCCCAGGTGACCTGGATCTGGTTCGGGGCGATGGCCGAGGCCGTGCCGATGGCCGGCGCGCCGGTGGGCGTGCAGGCGAGGTTCGTCACCTTCGCCGTCCAGATCTCCTCCTTGGCGTTGTTCCGGCGGTCGGTCCAGGAGGGGAAGTAGATGCCGGCGATGCCCGACATGCTGTTGTAGTCGCCGAACTGGTTGCCGCCGTCGGCGCCGGCGATCGTCTCGTCCGTCTGGGCGGTGGTCACCTTGACCGGCGCCGACCAGGTGACGCCGTCGTCGAAGGAGGACTGGTGCCAGACGTCGACCTTCTTGCGGCCGGAGTCGCCGACCGTGTCGTAGTACATCATCTCGATCGCCCCGGACGTCTCGTCGACCACCAGCCACTGGTTGAACTGGTCGTTGAGCGAGGCCTGGTTGTTGATCATGACCGGCGCCGACCAGGTGGTGCCGCCATTCGTGGAGCGAGTGAACCAGACGCGGGTCTTGCAGGTGGACGCCACGTTCGTGCCCGGCTCGTTACCCGCCGCCGTGCATCCCGCGGCGCCCGTCAGGTCGGTCCAGGAGGCGTAGACCAGGTCCTTGCTCGCGTTGCGGAACGCGCCGCCGGAGACGTAGATGAGCGCCCGCCGGCCGGCGAAGGACGGCACGCCGATGTCGAAGCTGTCGAACGTCGTGCCGGCCTGGACCGGCGTGCCGAAGGAGACGCCGCCGTTGGTCGACTTGGTGACGAAGATCCTGCGGTTCGTCGTCGTCGGCCAGAAGCCGAACACGTCGCCGAAGGAGTTGGTCTTGATGTCGCCGCCGATCGCCGTGCCGGTCGACTCCGCGCCGCTCACCTGGATCGGCGTCTGCCAGGAGCCCGCCGGTCCCGTGCGCCGGGCCACGAAGGCCGGCGTGCCGTTGTGCCAGATGGCGTAGATGTTGTCCTTGAACGGCGACGTCGCGCTGTGGTCGACCCACATGATCTGCTTGTCGGCCTGCGTCTGGGCGCCGGAGAACGTCGCGTCGAACGTCCAGGTGGCGCCGTTGTTGGTCGACTTGTAGGACCGCATCTGGAGCACCGTCGCGGCGCCGTTGATGCCGATCGTGGTCGACCAGGCGGTGCCATCCGACGTCCAGTCGACGGTCGGGTCGGAGTGGAAGGCGTCCCCCGCCTGCAGCGGCAGGGAGTTCTGAGACCACGTCGCGCCGCCGTCGAGCGAGAAGAACTGCGCCTGCTGGCCGCTGCCCGAGATGTTGTTCGAGGCGCCGATGATCTTCATCGGATCCCAGTAGTTGACGCGGATGTCGGACTCGCTGCGAGGCGCGGTCTGGGCACCCGAGATCCGCTGCTCGCCGGAGATCGTGGCCGCCCGGCCGGGCCGGTCGTCGTCATCGTCCCCCTCGGGACCCGTTTCCCGCTCCGGCACGCCGGGCCGGAGATCCTGGTGGGTCACCATCCACTCGTGCGCCTCCTTGAGGACGAACGGATAGCCGCCCGTCGGGTCCGCCGGGGAATAGACCATCTCGGGGTGCGCGCGGCGCCAGATCACCCGCAGCCAGAGGGGGACCCGGACGTGGTCTTTGGCTTCCTCCGGACTCAGCACGGAGAAATCCTGGTTGGCGGTGATCAGTGCCTCGAGGGCACTACGGGGCACCACGGCGTCAGCACGGAGCTGCTCGGAGAGGGTGGGCCAGGGATTGCCAGCAGGATTGGCACCTGACGCGCTCATTGGGAGGACTACAGCAAAGGCCAACAGCAGGAGTACCGACCACTTCGTCATAATTTTGTCTCTCGCTTAAAGAGTTTTCCGCAGGTTACCACGCTTGATGGTTTCGTGGAAGGCCCCAACTTTGCCTCACCCGCCTCCGGCGGCGGCGGCGATCTCCCAGACCTCGTAGAAGCGGTCCTCATAGAGGATCCAGGCCCGGCGGTCGCGCCGGAGCTGCCTGGCCAGCGGCTCGAAGCCGGGGGCCTTCCAGATCGTGACGTACCGCGCGCCGAAGCGCCGCCCGATCTCCCCTACCGGGTCGCCGCTGCCGCCGTGCGCGATCGCCCAGTAGCGGTCGAAGAGCTGCGGGTCCTTGGCGTAGAAGAACGTCGGGTCCAGGGCCACCAGCGACTTGAGCCGCGGCGCCATGTAGAAGATCGGCGCCGAATCCGCCCACTGCGCCGAGAACACCAGATCGCCCGGCCGGCCCTTTTCGCCCAGGAAGCTCGCCATGGCGAGCGGCCTGCCGCCCCCCAAAGGCCGCAGATCGCCCCGCCCGAGCTCGCGCACCTGCACGACGGTCCAGACGACGGCGAGGGCGAGCGCCACGGCGGCCAGGGTCCGGCCGCGGCCCGGCTGCGGCCGGCGGGCGCCGCCGCGGCGGAGCTCCTCCGCGACCACCAGCGCCAGCACCATGATCCCCAGCACCGCGCTGATTTCGAGCAGCCGGCGCAGCAGGAAGGCCCCCGCCACGAGAAAGGCCAGGGTGAGCGACACCAGGGTCAGGGCCGCCCGCGTGCGGGCCCACGGCCGGCGCACGAGCCGCGCCACGGTAAAGACGGGGGCGATGAAGAGAGGCCACTGCTCCAGGAGGAACGGCACGGAGGAGGCTTGCAGCTCGACGCCGATCGCCTCTCGCAGACTGCGGGACGCGGCGCCGGTGGCGGCCAGGGGCACCTTGACGTTCACCATCCAGAGGAGCCAGAAGTTGTTCGGCAGATTGGGATGCACGAGCTGGCCGAAGAGCCAGCCGCCGGCCGCCGCCAGGACGGGCGCGATCTCGAAACGGCGGTCCTCCCCGCGATCCCCCCGCAGGGGCGCGAAGCGGCCCGCCAGGCTCCAGGTGAAGGCGTAGACGATCGCCAGCCAGCCCGTCGTGTGCGTCATGCCAAAGGCCGCGCAGACCACCGCCAGCGTCCAGATCCAGTACCTGGGCCGCTCCCCCGGCCGCGCACCCAGGAAAAGGAGGCCCAGGACCAGCACGCTGAAGCCGAGCATCCAGACGTGCGGCCGGACCTGTTCGATCCGCAGGATGAAGAACGGTCCCAGGCCGGCCAGGCACAGGAGCCAACCCGCGGCTGCCGGGATGCGCTGCGACCGCAGGAACCACGCCATCGATCCGATCAGGAAGGCCTGTCCCATCAGCGCCCCGATCAGCGCCGCAGTGCCGACCGGCAGGCTGGCGAGCGGCATGAGCACGAGGTGGAACAGGAACTCCTTGTCGGCGTAGCGATCCGCCAGGAGGGAGAAGGGCGTCCAGGGAAAGGACCGCAGCGGGAACCGCTGCCAGAGCTCGCGCGCCACGCCCAGGTGGTAGTAGTCGTCATACCCCCAGGGCTCCCCGACGCCGATCCGCAGCACGCCGTAGAAGGCGAGCACCAGCCCGCCCGCCAGCATCAGTTGCCAGAGGGCAAGGCCCTGGCCGGGCGCCTCGGCCACCTGGAGTGGCGCCGGCGGCGATGAACGAACGCCGGCCTTGGAGCCGCGGCCGGCAGCTTTCCTCTGAGCAGCTCCGTCTTTCAAAGGGTTTACTCCCTGGCACGAAGATAGGGCGCGCATTTTAGCATGGGCCGAGCTCGAGCCCAGGCCTTCGCGATCTCGCGTAAGGACGAGGGCTGACGCCCCGCCGTTTCGTTATTATCTCCAGCCGAGAACAACCGCTACGGAGGACGCCGCCCTGCTGGCGGGCCTCCGCTTGGTACCCGGCCAGCAGACGGCCCGGGACATACCCGGACGCCCTGCTGGCCCCGGGGCAAGGGGTGTTCACGGAAGATTAGAGACGGTGCGCCGTGCCGGGCGGATCGCCTGGCACGGCATTGCGGCGCGGCCGGAAGCTGCTGACGGCAGGGTCAGATGCCGGGCGCTAAAAAGGGGTTTTCGACAGTGATCCCGCCGTAAGCCTGCCCATCGCTAAGATCCTCCGAGAGCACCTTCATGCACCCGGCTTGGCGCGCCGCCTCCAGGATGGCGGCATCCCAAGGAGAGATCTTTGATCGCTGAGCAAGGTCGAGTGCCGCCAAGACCAGCCCAGGAGTCGTATCGATGACGGGCCACTCCGCGAATGCACGAACGTACTCGAAAGCCTCGTGAGAAGGTAGACCGATCTTCGCCTTCCTGGTGATGTTGACGTATACCTCCAGCATCACCTGCGTACTGATGGCGAAACACCCTTCAGTGAAGCCACGCGCCACGATCTCTCGCGCCCTGCTCTGCTTTTCCGGCTCATCGTTGCTGACGGCATAGACGAGCACATTGGAATCCACAAAGGCCACGAGGTCAGCGCTCATGAAGCTCGTTTCTGGAAGGGCGGGACCCGCCAAGATTGACGGAGGGGCGGTCGAGAAGAGGCTGAATCCTCTCCAATGCCGCGAGGCGGCGACTCTCCTGGCTCACCACATCCTTCAGGAACTGACGCATCATCTCGTTGATGGAGGTCCGTCGCTGGGCCGCCACCGCCCGGGCCTCGCGCAGGAGGTCTTCTTCGACGACCAAGGTTACGTTCAGTCTCTTTACCGCCATCCTCTGATCCTCCCAAGACAAGCCTAGCACGGGTTTCGTGCAACTTCCCGTGGCCGCTGGACCGGGTGAGGGGATTCGCGAGGATAATACGTTAACTACAAGGCTGAGGAATTCAATCCGCTTCAATCAACAAGGAGGTAGTGATGACATACCGTTTGCCCCATCAGCGTCCCCCTCTTCGTTCCATCTCCAGGCTCGTCATGGGATTGCTCTGCTCCCTGGCCGTTACCATGCTCGTTCCGTCCGGCGCCTGGGCGAAGGAGGGCGGGTTGCGGTGCGAGGAGCTGTCGTTCGACGTCAATCTCTCGCCGAGCGACGCCACCGTCTACGAAGTGTTCGGCGTGCTCTGCTCGCGCGGCAGCATCCATGACAAGACGATCCAGATCGCGCTCCACGGCGCGACCTACAGCCACCAGTACTGGGACTGGCCCTACCAGCCCGAGACCTACTCCTACGTGCGCCGCGCCACGGCGGCGGGCTACGCGGTGCTCAACCTCGACCGGATCGGCATCGGCCAGAGCAGTCATCCGCCGGCGGACGCGGTCACCATCGAGTCCAACGCCTACGTCGTCCACCAGATCGTGCAGGAGCTGCGCGGCGGGAACCTGATCGTACCCTCCTTCGGCCTCATCCGCGCCGAGCGGGTGGCGCTCGTCGGCCACTCCCTCGGGTCCGTGATCTCGATCCAGGAGGCGGCCACCTACGGCGACGTGGACGGCGTGGTGCTGACCGGCGTCTCGCACAACGTGACCGCGGCCCTGGGCGACATCACGTTCTACCCGGCGAGCCTCGATCCGCTCTTCGCGGGCCGGAACATCCCGGACGGCTATCTCACCACCGTGCCCAGCAGCCGCCCGGTCTTCTACTACGTGCCGTCCCTCGATCCCGTGGTCCTCGCGATCGACGAGCAGACCAAGGAGACCGTCACGATCGGCGAGCTCAACACGGCCGTCCCCGCACTGGGCCTGTCGGGCGGAATCCACGTTCCGGTGCTGGTGGTCGTGGGCGATTTCGACCTGGCGTTCTGCACCGCGCCCAGTTGCACGGCCTCGGGCAGCCTCGCCACCGAGCCGAGCTTCTATCCGGCGGATGCCTGCGCGGAGGCCGTGGCCATCGCGAACGCGGGGCACGACCTGAACCTGCAGTTCCAGGCGCCGCAGGCGTACGACACCGTGCTCAGCTGGATGGACCGGCGCGTGGGCGGCAACACGAAGGTTCCGGCACCGTCGCCCTGCCAGCCGTAGAGGGCCAAGCCCGCACAGGGGCACGGAATTCCGTGCCCCTGTGCGGGCTCTGAAAGTCAGTTTCCGGATTGGCTCAACAGCATCTGGATCAGTTCGCCGAGTTGCTTGGCATCGAGCAAGGCTTCCATCTCCAGAGACAGAGCAAGAGCACCAGAGTTGCTCAAGAGCTCCGCTCGCGTGAGGGTTGGATCATACTGGAGCAGGAACTCCGGCAGTTTCTGCTTCAGAGCCTCCGGACTTAGGGCACGGTCCAGAGCCTCTTTCACCTTGGCGTTGACGTCCACGCCGGCGATCTTGAGAATTCCCTCCGTCACCCCTCCCAGCGCTCCACCAAGATTGACATCAGGGTCTCCTAGCTTCAGGGCGTAGGTATGGGGATCCACCAGCCCCACGGTGAACGGGAGCGTCGCCTCGAATGGCTGGTTGAGGTTCCTGTTCTTGATAGGAGGATTGCAGTCGAAGAACACCAGGCGTGGAATCCGGATCGTCTGCCCGAACACGTTCCTTTCGTCGAATTCGATTCGGCTGCACGGGACTGGATTCTTGGCGCAGGTCCAGACATCGACGTCGCCATTGAGCTTCAGGGTCGCAACGTCACCGTTGACGGTGATCTGCTTGCCCCAGATCCTCGCAACGACGTTGTCGAGGCCGAAGTGCGAGCAGTTGTCGGTGGGCAAAGGTATGGTGTCGATCAAGGCGCCGATCTTGTTCTGGAGGTCGGACAGGTCGGCGATAGCCCGCGCATGGATCTGGACGTGATCGTCCACGGGCTTGATGGAGAAGAACGTGTAGATCCGGGCCGCGATCGGCACGCCCTGAACGACCTGCTCGGATAATGTGGAGTCGAGCAGGACCTCGTCCGGCCGAGGCAGGAGGACCGCATCCTGCGCCATGGCCGTCAGATCCTGAATGGAGGGGATCTCTACGGCTCTGACGGCCAGAGCGTCAGCGGCTAGCTCGGGGGCTGGCCCTTCGTTGGCGGACGCTTCGGTCGCCGACGTATCTCGGCTCCGGTCTTCGAGGGCAGTCCAGATGCGAATGTCTTCGGGCTTGAATGAGATCCCCTGGCTTAGCGCGGTCGCCCGGAGGCACGCATTCAATCCCTCGTCAAACACCTCGAATGGGTTAGGAGCTCGCTTGAAAGCCGCCGCGATGCTGGCCTTCAGGTCCCGGATCCGATCTTCTCTCCCTTGTGTCATGCAGATCTCGACGGCGCTCTTGAGCGCTTTGTTCCCCCGCACGGTCACGAAGGTCTTATCCGGATCCGCCACCTTCGAGCCCAAGATCTTCCCCGTCTTCAGGAACTCGACTAGGAAGGGGCGCAGGAGCAGGGCCAGGCTTCCCAGGTTGACCGCGTCTCCCAGAATGTCGTCAGGCGAGAGGTTGAGGGACGGGATCGACGCTTCAAACAGGAGATCCTGATCCTGGGCCCAGACCGGGGCCTCCTGATTCGCGATGTCGGTAACCGAGTCTTTAAGAGTTACCACCGGGATCGCTGGATCGATCACTGAGTCGACAAAAAGAGTGGCCCGAGCCACCATGAAGATCCCACCATGATGAGGACCGGCCTTGAACGGATGGGCCTCATGGTCCTTGAACGTCACCGTCCTGTCCGGAAGCTGGAGATCGAGTTGATAGCTCCAGCCTTCCGTCCTCTCCCAGGTGAAGCCGTTGCGGAATGTCTTCCCATTAGAGACTAGGAGCACGAGATCGTTCGCGCCGGCGTTCAGGCGCAGATCCTTCACCGTCGGCTGGTCCGTAGTGAGGACCACCTCGCCGTTGAGGATCACGACAAGAGGCTTGTGTCCCCCATTCGGGATCTCGGCACGGACGAACACGGGGTCGCGGAAGAAGAATCCTTCGGGGATCGGTCCTGCTTCGAAGGTCTGCTGCCGGCGTGGCGAGTCACGGAGAACGTCGGCACGCACCTTAGTGAATAGCTTATTCAACTCGAGGCCAGGCTCCCGAAAGTACCGCACGAGAGCCGTGGTGTAAGGGGAGAGCCCGTCGTCAGAGCCGCTCGCCGCAAGTTGGCCAGGACTAGCGGCAAAGGCCTGCAACACGCCTGACGGGCTTGATCCGGGATCGGACAAGCCCTTAAGCGCGCTGGGGGACAGGCGCTTCTCATCGCGGCAAGCATCAAGAAACACAAATTTTTTGGCATTCGGCGCAGTGACGAACTTTTGAAGGACGTCGGCTACGGCCACCGCAAGCGAAGGACTAGTGCCACCATCCGTGGGAATGAGGTAATTTTTACCTTGCGCCTGAAATCCATGCCCAGAGTAGAAGAATAGAGCAACCGAAGCGTCCCTGATCTGTTCTTTGAATTCCGTCAGCATCTCCTTCGTTTTTTCCAGACTTCCGTCGATGACCAGAGGCAGGATTGTAAAATCAAGATCTTGAAGGCACCTGCTCATTGCATAGGCATCTTCAACCCCACTCACATCGTTTCCATCTCCGTAGTGGCTATTGCCGACTACCAACGCGACCCTTTTTACCTGAGCCATAGAACCTCCCTTTATTAAAAGAAGCTTGCTATTGGACAAATGGGACGATCCATGAAATTGAGAGTCGGATCTTTACAAATGTCGGGATTGACTGACTCTGCTATCGTCGAACTTGAGAACCTCACGTGGGGAAGCAGTCGGTCCGCCCAAGCCGGCGGATTCTTGGCGAATTCATAGAAGAGGGCGAAGTGGCGAGCTATGCCATCGTCGCAGGGGGCACCGGGATCGAGCTTATCCGTTTCGTTGGAGAGATTGACCATATAGCCGTGAACAGGATGAGGAGCTACAAGAATTGAATGCTCGTTCGCACCACTGAAATCACTCATATGGATAGTCGCATTCTGAGTCACGTCAATGTCGAACTTTGCCAAGACCATCTGTGCGAGGGCTTGGCTCTGGTCCTCGTTTTTCCCTGTTCGACCTAGTTTCCGGAAGCTCATGGGCTGAACATGGGCCGTACCCTGATCCTCACGGTTCGACAACGAGCACGCTGTCAGGGTGCTGAAGGGGACTTCCATTCGGGCCAGCAGATTTTGGGCTCGCGGTTGGGGAGCTAGATAGTCCGGATCTATCTCCATGTTGAAAGGTGGCTTTGTCATGTTAGCGACGTAAAGAAGGCTACCGGCGGCGGCTTTGTTTGCAGGGACTCCGTGGTTGTTTGCAAGGGCTTCATCCCCATCGCTAGGGAGCTTCTGACTAGCTAGACCGGCTTGGGGACTGATGACAAGCCAAATTTTTTTCCCAGCAAGAGACTCTGTACACTCACATGTATCTACACTTACCTCACATCCAGCAGTACTACATTCTTCTTGATCCCCTGGAGATACAAGGAAAGTGAGCTTCGGGTGATGCTCACCCAGGCATTCGATCGTTGAAGGGGGTCGCCCATCGAACAGCAGCGCTGTTATATGATTGGGGTCATTAGAGTTGACGGAAGGTGCCAAGGCAATCAATCCATGCAGCATAATTTTGAACGGGATCGAACTCATTGCGTCTCCTCTCTGCTCCGTTTCGGGTGTGTCGTAAGCGGCGGGGTCTCACGTTCCCAACTCCTCCATGGACGGACAGCTTTCGGCATTTCCCACCTATTGAAGGTGGGGCTCTTGAGTTTCTCCATCGCCTGCGTTTTCGCTTCAAGTTGCCGCCGAGAAACTCTGGAAGACAAGGGGGCTTTCTCGGCCGCGCTGGCTTCTGTGCGCCCTGGAGACGGGCGTCTGGTCGGCGCTCCCTGGCTCGAGTCGGCACGAGGAAAACCGTCTCTCAAAGATGTTGTCAGGAAGGCCGCGCGTGCGACCAAGCATGCCTTGGAAGGGAAGCTCAGTGCCGAGACTCTGCGGGACGATGCGGTCGTCAACCTCTTGGCCGGCGAGGTCGACCACGCCATCGTCGAGCTCTCCAAAGCCGCGGAGCTCGCCCCGTCCAATGCCAATGTGTGGAGCGATCTCGCGGCGGCTCATCTGCAGCGTAGCGTGTCGGCCTCTGATCCATACGAGATCGTCTTAGCGCTAGCCTCCGCCAACCAGGCTGTCCGTCGTAACCCGTCCCTCCTCGAGGGCCGCTTCAATCGCGCCCTCGCGCTCGGGCGACTGTCCTTACGTGATCAGGCAGCTGCGGAGTGGCGGCTTGTTGCTCGCCTCGAGCGCGATCCGCTCTGGGCACACGAGGACCGGACCCACATTCTTGCTCTCGCGCGGCAGGCAGCCTCCCGGAACTGGCAACGCGAGTTGTCGGCGGTTAGGGAGGCCGTCGAACAGGGGAAGCAGGAGAAGGTTCGTATGATCGTGGCTGGCTCGCAGCAGAGCTTCCGCGAATACCTGGAAGAGAAGCTGCTTGCCGATTGGGCGACGGCGGAAAGGGAACACCGCGAGTTTGATGCCGCCAGGGAACTGGTGGCCGCGCGAGCGATCGCGGATGCTTTGGCCGCTGTCGGTGGTGACAGGATGGCCGCCGATGCGATCACGCAGATCGAACGGACACACGCATCAGATGCCGTGCGGTTTCGGCGGCTGGTCGCAGGATTTGTTTCCTACTTCGAGGGCCTCACCCTTGCTGGGAACAGGCTTTTCCCTGCTGCCCTCCCTCGCTTCGAGACGGCACGAGAGGTGCTCGCCCGCGAGCGCAACCCCTTCACTCACTGGGCTGCCTATCGAATCGCTCTCTGCCACTATCAGAAAGCCGACTACCGGCAGGCGAAAGCTCACTTGCTGAGATTGACACGGGATCCGGCGAGCACACCTTACAAGGCTCTTCAAGGCCGCTCCCTCATGCTGACTGGTCTTATCGAGGGCATTGAAGGGCGCTATGCCGGCCCCATCGTTTCTCTGAGGGCTGCGGAGGTAGCGTTCAGAGAGGTCAAGGAGGCCCCCTACGCCGCGAGAGCGAGCGCCCTTCTGGCAGCCGCCTACGACATCCTCGGTCAACGCAAGGAGGCGTGGCGACGGCTGTACCCCGCGCTAATAGAGCCTGCCACTTTCGACAAGCCTGAGAGCCGGGTCTCCATCTGCGAAAACGCCTCCTGGCTGGTTCAGAGAGAGGGGGAGACCGAAATCGCTCTGTGGTTCCAAGAGGAAGCGGTAAGGAACACTCGAGCCATGAAACGGCCGGACGCCATCGTAGGAGCGTTACGTCAAAAGGCAAAGCTCCTCACCGTACTTGGCAGGAAGACAGAAGCCGCAGAGGACCTCGCGCAAGCCCGGGAATCCCTGCGAGAGATCCACGATCCATCGTTACACCGGATCGTCGAAGGGGATCTCCTGCTCGCCGAGAGCGAACTCGCAGGCACGGCCTCGCCACGACAGGGGATCGCGCGGCTCGATGAAGCCATCCGGATCTTCCGCGAGACTTCCTATCACTATAGGCTGGGATACGCGTTCCATCAGCGAGCTCTCACAGAAAAAGCCCTGGGACAGAACAACGCCGCGGAGCGCGACCTTGCCGCCGCTATCGCGGAGTTGGAGCAGCAGCGCGAGACGGTCACTTCGACGGAAGACCGGATCTCCTACTTCGATCACGTGAAGGAGATCCTTGACACCATGATTGCCTTCCAACTCGAGCAGCGCCACCGGCCCGACGAAGCCTTCCGCTTCAGCGAGCAGGCCAAAGCACGGGTGCTCTGGGACTGGATGGTAAGCCGGCCCACTGGCGAGCCCGGTCTGCAGCACCTCCAACCAACGCCGTCCCAGCCTCTCGACCTTGAATCGATCCTGCACGACCTGCCCGAAAGGACAGCAGTCATCGAGTACGCAGTCCTGCCACGGAGGACTGTCGTCTGGGTCCTGCACCACCGCGGAGAGTTGCAGTATGAGACCCGAGAAGTAGACGCAGAAGCCCTCGGCGATCTCGTTCAGAGTCTCCGCCGCGCCCTGCTCGAAAACCGTTCCACCGAATTGAAGATCCTCTCAGAGAAGGCCTACGATCTTCTGATCAAGCCGGTGGAGCGTCACCTCATGCCCGGCGAGCGACTGGTCCTGATCCCTGACGGGGCTCTGCATGGGCTCCCCTTCTCCGTGCTCCGCAATCGGCAGACCGGAAGCTATCTCTTCCAGGACCATGCTTTTGCGGTCGCTCCAAGCGCTCGCGTCTATGCGGAGGGCCGACGGCGCGACAAGGTCTTGGCGCGACGGCCCGGGCGTGTCCTTGTAGTCGCTGCTCCCGACTTCGACCACAACATCGATCCGTCTCTGCTCAGACTGTTGGCAGGCGATACGGAGGCCTCCATCGCCCGGATCTTCCCGGGCTCTCAGGTGCTTCGTGAGGGCGGCGCCACGCGGGAGGCATTCCTGCGGGCTGCGGACGATTTCGAGATGCTCTACTTCGGAGGCCATTCGGTGGTAAACGTGGACTTCCCGCTGCTCTCCCAGATGCTCTTCGCCAAAGATCCCGCGGATCCGGCCCGGGGTGTCCTCTACTCCGGGGACGTGCTGCGCCAGCACTTCACGCGGACACGGCTGGTCGTGCTCGCCAGTTGCGGCACCGCGCTCGGTAAGACCTCCCGCACGGAAGGGGTCGAGAACCTCGCTCGCCCCTTCCTCGCGGCAGGCGTGCCGACGGTCGTCGCCTCCCTGTGGAACGTCGATGACAAGGTCACCGCGGATTTCTTCGTGCGTTTCTACAGACACTTGAAGCAGCGTTTCGATGTAGCTGAGGCGCTCCGGGTGACCCAGATCGAGAGCCTCAAATACGGCTCGGGCCTCGCCGCCAAGCCACGTGCCTGGGGGGCCTTCGAGGTTATCGGAGGCGGCGTGGAGGACGCGAATCCGGGTCTTTGAATTGCCTCAGCCAAGACAACTTGCCTTGTCGGCCGCTCGTGCGATACTGGCCCGGCTTGATCCCATCGCCGACCGACCCCACCCCTCCATCTCAGCCGGTCTGGCTGCGGGCCCTGCCCTGGCTGGCCGTGACCTTGCTCTATACGGCCGGCACCTTCGCCTATTTCTGGCCGCTCCCCCGCCTCTGGCAGGACCACGTCGGCCCCGACCTTGGGGATCCCGTCTTCTGCCTCTACGTGCTCAAGTGGGGGGTGCACCAGATCGGGCTCGGCATGCCCGACTTCTGGAACGCCAACATCTTCTATCCGACTCGGGGTGTCCTCGCTTTCTCCGAGCACCTCATCGGGCCGGCGGCTCAGCTCTTCCTGTTCCTGAAGATCGTTCCCAACGCCATCGCCGGCTTCAACTTCCTCTTCCTCTCCTCGTTCGTGGGCTGCGCCCTCTCGGTCTGCTGGGTGCTTCGCAAGAGCGGGCTCTCGTGGGCCGCGGCCGTTCTCGGCGGATGGATGTACGCGTTCTCCTGCTTCCGGCTCTCGCACGTGGCCCATCTCCAGATGCTTCTGGCGCAGTGGATTCCCGTGACCCTCTGGTTCTGGGACCGTCTGCTCGCTCGAAGGACGCTCAAAAACGCCGCTCTCTTCCTTCTCTTCTATCTGCTCAACCTGACGGGGGCCTGCTACCTCGCGTACATGATCCACTTCGCCCTGCTGGGGATCTTCCTCAGCCGGTGGGCCGCGGAGGGCAGGGATCTCTTCTCCGTCCGCTCGCTGCGGATCCTGCTGCCGGTGGTCCTGGTGGCGGGGATGGTCGGCGCGGCTCTCTTCCTGCCCTATGTACGGATCTCCCGCTCCCAGGGCCTCTCCCGGCCCCAGGCGGAGATCGAAGTGTATGGGGCCCGGCTGGCCAGCTACTTCAGCCCCTCGGACGTGAGCTTCTACTTCACCGAAACGGCGGACCGGCGCCTGCACGCCATCTTGGGCCAGTCCGCTGACCTCTTCCGCCGGCCCGAGAACTCCCTGTTCGCCGGTTTCCTGCCCACGATCTTTTTCTTCGTGGGAGCCTTCGCCGCCTTGCGGAGATCGCGGGAGGGGCCGGCGGATCCCTGGGCCCGGGGTCTCGCCCTGTCGGGCCTGATCTGCTTCGCTCTCTCGTTCGCCCGCGTTTACGTGCTGCTCGCGGAAATCGTTCCGGGGCTCTCGGGGATGCGCGTGCCGGCCCGCTTCTACACCTTCGTCTCCCTGCCCCTGGTGTACTTCGCCGCCCGTGGAGTAGACGTCCTGCTGCGCCGGATCCCCGGATACCCGGCGCGAGCGGCGCTCGTAGCAAGCCTCGCCCTCGTCCTCGCCGTCGAGCTGGCCCCCAGGCAGCTCCCCTGGGAGCGGCTGCCCCGCGAGGAGGAGCTGCCGGGGGCCTATGCCTGGATTCGGGACGAGCCGTCCGTCAAGAGCCTCGTCGAGCTGCCCATCTTCAACGACGGACGGGAGAGCTACTACGTCTACCGCGCCACCTTCCACTGGAAGCCCATCGCCAACGGCTACAGCGGCTACACGCCGCCGAGCTACGAGGAGCTTGCCAGCCACATCCGGTTCCTGCCGAATCCCCACGGCTTCGAGCTGCTGCGCAGGAGGGGGATTTCCCACCTCGTGGTCCACGCCCGGAAACCGAAGCGGCGACAGGCCGTACAAGAGTGGGAAGAAAGGTTTTCAGCCGGACCGGAGCGTCAGATGGAGCGGGTCTATCGGGAGCAGGGCATCTCGATTTATCGCCTGCTCGACCGGCCCGGACCTCACAACAGCCTTTCGAAATAGATCAACGGAGTCTTCCTGTACGTGACCCGTCCGACCTCCCGGAAGCCGCACTTCCGGTAGAACTCGCCCGCGCCCGCCTCGGCGTCGAAAGCATCGAGAAAAACAGCGTCGGCGGGCCATGCCCGGCCGATCCTCGCGACTTCCTCCATGCAGAGGCGGCCGATGCCGGCTCGCTGCAGATCCGGCGCGACCGCCATGTCGGTGAGGTACAGCGGCCTCTTGCACGGGCTGAAATAACTCTTGTCGATGGCCCAGGGCTTCTTGGTGGCGAGCCTCAGGGTCGCGATCACGCGATCCTCTTGCCTCGCCAGGTAGAGCTTCCCGGTTCTCATCTGGAAAAGCACGCCCCTTTCGGAAGCGGCCGAGGACCAGTACCCCTTGCCATGCCGCAGCGCCAGATGCTCCGCGACCGCGGTCTGGAGCGACGCGATGGCCGCGGCATCGTCTGGCGTGGCGAGATCGAGCTTCACGTCCATCCTCGACCCCGACGCTACTACAAGTCCTCGCCCCCCTGAAACATTTTCCTCGCCGCCATCGTCAGATGGGAAGAGCACGATGAATTCCGACGAGGAGATGACCATGAGCCCCAAGAAGAGCCTGATGATAGCGATGATCGCCCTGTCCGCCTTCGCCCTGACGGCGGTGCGCGTTTCCGCCGCCGACCTGTGGTTGCACATCAAGGTCCACGACGCCAGGGAAGACAGCCACGTCAACATCAACCTGCCCCTGTCGATGGTCACGAAGACCGCGTCCATGATCCCGTCCGACGCCCGCCACTCGGGAAGGATCCGGATCAACGACGACGACATCGACGTGGCCGAGCTGCGCCAGATCTGGAACGAGGTCCGGAACCGCCCCGACGCCACCTACGTGACGGTCGAAGAGAAGGATTCCAAGGTCCGCATCGCCAAGCGCGGCGACTACCTGCACATCGTCTCCCAGGAGAACCACGGCCGCCGGGGCGGCGACGAGAACGTGGAGATGAAGATTCCCCTCGAAGTGGTGAGCGCCCTGCTCTCCGGCAGGGGTGACGAGATGAACGTCGGCGCCGCCATCCAGGCCCTGGCGCGGCGCGGCGAGGGCGAGCTGGTGACCGTCAACGGCGACGACGAGACCGTCCGCATCTGGGTCGACTCAACTTCCGAGACGCGCTGAGCGCAACGATCCGAGGAGATATTGCCATGACACGCCCAGCGAAAGTCCTTACGGTCGTTGCCATCGCGCTGCTGGCGGTGCCGGTCGGCGCCACGCTCCTCCTCGCGGGGAGCCTCGTGACCCACGGCTTGGTCACGGTCAGGGTGAACGAGTCGAAGCCGGGGGGCACGAACATCTCCGTGCCCGTCCCGGCGGGCCTGCTCTACCTCGGGCTCGACCTGCTGCCGTTGCTCGACCGGGACGGCGATCTGTCCCGGGCTCGTCGGGAGATGGGCGACTGGGCGCCGGTCGCCGCGGCCGCCCTGGAGTCTTTCGAAGACTGCCCGGACGCCGTGCTGGTCGACGTCAGGGATCACGGCGACACGGTGCGGATCGTCAAGGAAGGGAGATCGATCACGATCCAGGTCCACGACCAGGACGGCGACGTCAACATCTCCCTCCCCGCGCACCTCTTCACCCGCGTCGCCCGCCAGGTCGTCTGACCGAATCGCTGATCTGCTTTATTCGGGCGCTCCCCAGGGGGCGCCCGAGCTCGTTGGGGGGATCATCCCCTTCACCCGGCAGCGGGCCCAAACTCTGCCGCCGGCGACGCTGACGCTCAGGATCTCGACCGGATCGATCTTCACCTCTTCTCTGACACTCCAGTGCAGGAAATCCTGGATGGCGCGGGCCGCCTCGCGCTCCGCCCTGCCGAGCATAGGCGCGAGATCCAGACGGGCGCTCTTCTCCAGCCGCTCCAGGAGCTCGGCGCGGTGCAGCCGGTCCAACAGGCGAAGGGTCAGGTCCCCCTTTTCCAGGCCGTACTGGAGGTCCGCCAGGCGCAGCACGTTCGTCTTGGGATCGAGCACGGGCCGGCCCCGCAGGACCACGCGGCCGGCGTGCGCGGTCCCGCCTTCGGTGCGGAAATCGAGCGCCAGCGAGAGGCGGTCCTCCTCGGCGCCGAGGCTCGCGCTATCGACCACCAGCTCGCGCGAGCGGCCGGCGCGATAGCGGAACCCACGCAGCGTCCGGTCCGCCACGCGAGACAGCTCCTTGGGTGAGGCCACGACCGGCACCTCCATGTCGAATCCGCCGGAACGCGGGCCGTCCATGGCGAGAGGCGGCAAGGGAGAGGGAGCCAGGGGAGCCGCGGCCGACCCCACGGTCAGCGAGACCCGGCCGGCGATGCCGATTCCGGTGCGCAGCACATTGTCCTTCCCGGCAATCGGAGCGAGGGAGATCTGAGTGGGCTGGAAACGGATCCAAACGTTCTCGCCCGGGATGGCGCGACGCACCACGTGGAGGTCCCGCCAGACCGCCTCGGCCTTCCCGCGCAGGCCGAGATCCGCCATGGCTCGCGTCGACGCCTGCCGCAGCTCCCGATTGAGGACGGGATTGAGCCGCTCCTCGAGAAAACCGACGACGCGGACGGAGAACACGTCGAGCACTCGGAGGTCCGCGCGGCTGAGCTCGAGTTGGGCCGTGGGACGCGGGTCCGGCTGCCAATCGGGATTGATCGTAGGCGAAGCCGTGCCCCTCACCCAGCCGCTGAACTCCACCGTCTCCTGGACCGGCAGGCCTCGGCCGAGCGGCACCGGACGGAGCCGTCCGCCGAGCGTCAGCTTTCCCCGGATGGGGATCGCGAAGGTGATCCGCCCTCCCGCGAAGCCGATCTCCACCGCGCCGCGCTCTACCGTGTAACGGTAGAAGTCCTCGCGAAGCGCCTCCGTCAGCTCCTGCCGCCGGTCGTCGCCGAATCGCGCCGGCAGTCCCGCCTCGAACCTGCGTCCCAACTCGGCGAACGGAATCTCGACGGGAAAGAAGAACGACGCCTTCCCCGATTCCGCCGGAAGCGGCTGGGAGTCGGGAGGAGGAGGCGGGGCTTGGACCTGGCCCCCCGAGCAGGCGGCGAGAAGAACGAGCAGGAAGACGCCGGGAACGCGCCGGCTGGAAGGTCGCATGGCTCGGCAGATAGTAATGCCTGGAGCACAATGAGCTGTCCCGCAAATCTCCGGCCGGGCACTTTTATTTTTGAACAACTACGGAGGATCACACGATGCGCACCCTGCCCCGCTTGACTCCGATTCTAACGATCCTGTTCGCTCTCATTGCCGTCTCGGCGGGCATCGCCCAGGCCCAGCAAACCCCGGCGGCAACGGCACAGCCTCTCCCCACGGCGACCGCGGAGTTCCTGGCGACCTTGTCGGGAGGCCAGAGCGCCGCCCCGGAGACCGAGGTCCTGCCGCCCAGCCTCAGGTTCCTCTCGACGACCACCTGCACCAGCAACGCGGATTGCCCGCCGGACCAGCTGTGCTGCTACCCCTGCGGCATCCCTGACTGCAACTTCGTCTGCATGACGCCGTGGCGGAAGCGCTGCCCGCCGATCGCGTAGAGCCGTAGCGGCTACGGCGCGCCCGGGTACTCGCGGCGCAGCTCGTCGATCACCGCCATGCGCTGGTCGCGGTCCTCCTTCACGACCGTGAAATCCGGGCCTGGCGCGAGGAAATCCAGGCCCGCCTCCTTGCCCGCCGCCAGGTAGTCGCTGATGGCGACGCGATAGACGTGGGCCGGGTCCAGGGGTTTGCCGCCCACGGTCCAGGCTCCTCCGCTCTGGCTCACGTTGGCGGTCTGCAGGAAGCCTCCCTTGCCCCGGTTGGCGAGGCCCTGGTCCAGGGCGCGGGCCAGGAGGCTGCCCTTGATGTCGGCGGTCAGGACCTTGCCGCCGAAGGGCAGGATGCGGAGGACGTCGTATTGGGTGATCGGCCCGGGCTGAAGCTCGTCGTCGATACGGATCGAGCCGCCGCTGTAGAGCGCGAGCTCGCTGCCCTGAACCTCGGCCAGGAAGGCGCGGGCGATGAGGTCCGTGAGCCCGGTCGCCCGATTGCGGACGCTGGACTCGCGGCCGTCGAGGGCCACCGTGGTCACCGCCACCTGATCGGTCGGCTCGAAGCCCTGCTGGCGGAAACCGGCGAAGCCCTTGTCCTCCCATTCGGACACCACCTTGGCAACCTCGGGATCCTCGGGGATCTCGTCCGAAACGACCACCAGCCTGGAGTCGACGGTGAGGCTCCGGCGGGCGGTGTCGTACGCCAGACGATGGACGTAGACCGTGCGGGCGTTGGCGTCGGCTTTGAGGATGGGCGTAAAGCCGGAGCCCCGGAGGGCCCGGATGTTCTCGTGCTCGTGGCCGCCCAGGATGAGGTCCACCCCGGGAACGTTCTCGGCCAGGGCCTGGTCGTCCGCGAAAACCAGGTGGGTCAGGCCCACCACCACGTCCGCCTGCCCCTTCAGCGACTCGACTTCCCTTCTGAAGGAGGCGAGCGGGTCGGCGTAGGAGACGAAAGGCTGGGGATTGCTGGCCAGGGTGACGCCCACCACGCCGATGCGGACGCCGCCGCCCGGCCCGTGGGCCGTGAGGATCTCGTGCAGGCTCACGCCGGGAAACGGCCCGCCGCTCGCCCGCGTCACGTTGGCCGAAGTCCAGCGGAAGCGCGACTCGGCGAGGCGGGCCAGGAGCTGGTTTTCCTTGAGATCGAACTCGTGGTTGCCGAAGGTTACGAGGTCCAGGCCCATGGCGTTGAGCACCGCCACCATCTGCTGGCCCGCCAGGCTCTGACCGTCCACCTTGGCCGTGCCCAGCGCCGAGGGGCTCACGAAGTCGCCGGCCAGGACGGTGAACGTATTGGGGTTCTCGGCCAGCAGGCGCTTGCGGATCGTCGCCACCCGGGCGAGCCCGCCCTGCTTGCCGCCGGCCACCGGGCCGATCTCGTAGACGTCGTTGAGCTGGAGGAGATTGACCTCGACGACCGAGCTGGCGGCGGCACTGGCGGAGCTGACCGCGGAGGGAGCCTGGGTGCTCGCGCAACCGCCAGCCAGGGCGGTCAGGAGAAGGACGGTGGAAGACAGAAACGCGCGGCGATCCATCATGATGCGAGGATCTTACCTTGCCTTTTCAAGCCCTCGACCGCATGATGAATCTCCACATCTTTTCACCGAACGGAGGCAGCGCATGAAGAAGAAGACGCCGAAGCTTTCTCTCAGCCGCGAAACCCTGGCTTCCCTTTCCAACAACCGGCTGGAGAACGCAGCGGGCGGGGTCCCCCAGACGTATGACAAGACCTGCCTGTACTCCTGCTATGCGGGCTGCAGCGCCATCGGCTGCACGGACGGCTGTCCGGTAAGCCGGCTGAATTGCTAGGCAGGCGGTAGAATGGACGCTCCAGGCCGCAGGGGCGCGGCCTGGAACGCCCCCCAGGAGAAACCGATGGACCTCAGCTGCGAGATTCCCAAGGGCCGCCGCCTGGCGCCGCACGAATTCCCCGATCCGCTGATCGACAGCTCCCCGAGCCAGGGCATCGCGACCCAGACGGCCGTGCTGGCCGGAGGGTGCTTCTGGTGCGTCGAGGCCGTGCTCAAGGAGATCAACGGCGTCCTGGACGTGGTCTCGGGGTACTCGGGCGGCACCGCCGAGACGGCCGACTACGACCGGGTCTGCTCCGGGCGGACGGACCACGCCGAGGCCGTCGAGGTGCGCTTCGATCCCACCCGGGTGAGCTACGGCCAGTTGCTCAAGGTCTTCTTCTCCGTGGCCCACGATCCCACCCAGCTCAACCGCCAGGGCGCGGACCAGGGCCCCCAGTACCGCTCCGCCATCTTCTACGCGGACGAGGAGCAGAAGAAGATCGCCGAGGCCTACATCCGCCAGCTCGATAAGGCTGGCGCCTACGATGCCCCGATCGTCACCCAGGTCGCCCCCCTCGAGGCGTTCTACAAGGGAGAGACGTACCACCAGGATTACGCGGCGCGCCATCCCGCCCAGCCGTACATCCTCTTCACGGCGGCCCCCAAGGTCGCCAAGTTGCGGAAGTACTTCGCGGATCGCCTGAAGACCTGAGAGCTATCGCGCCGGCGGGCTGATCCGGGGCGTAGCGGTCCGATCTCCTTTATTTCTCGCGCGCCAGCTCTTTCTTCGCGGCGGCTACCAGCGTTTCCCGGACCCAGGCGGACGTGTCGCCGGTTCCCTTCCGGCGAGCCGCGCTCTCGGCCGCCCTCCGGATCAGGTTGGCATGTTCGGGAGTAAAGCGAAACCGGAGCATCTCGGAGTAGGTTCTGTCGATGGGTCGTTCTTGTTCTGCCATGAACGTGAGAGTAGCACCGATGGTGCTACAGGCATCAAGCCCCGCCCCTCTTCTGATGCTATCCTCTCTTCCCTGAGCTCTATCAACAGTCTCCCGTGACGTGCCCAGCCCTCGCGGCTCGGCCGCGCAACGGTATGAGAGGAAAAGGGTTGCGCCGATGAGATCTGGACGCGCGCTGGGTTCGTTGTTCGTCTCCGTGCTCACGGTTGTCCTCGCCTTGAGCTTCCTGGAACCAGCCCCGCCGGTGCGGGCCGACCAGGAGCAGAGAGCGCCCACGGAGTGCACCGCTCCCCTGCCCCTGCCGAGCGAGCTTCCCTTCGCCAAGTCCGAGTACGAGCGCATCCTCGGCTCTTTCCTCCGGGAGGAATGCTACGTCCGGCTCGGATGGCACCACGACAAGCAGGTGCGGGCGACCGGCCCGACGGTGGCGTCGCTGAACGGCGATCCCCATCTGCCGGCCTGGGTCGTCGCCACCCGGGGCACCCACGTGACCGTGGCCGTGTACTACTCGCCGGACGTCTACCGCTGGCTCTGCGAGAAGGACGCGGCGGGCGAGCGGGAATTCGTCGAGGAGTGCCGCCAGACCTGCCCCACCTGTAAGGCGGATGGCGGGGTCGAGCCCATCGCCGACGGGTCGATGATCGTCAAGCTGATGTACGGCAACATGAACGAGCAGCGGCTGCTCGACCCGTCGATCCCCGCGGGCCAGGTCGGCATGGCCCTGATGGTGCGCGACGCCAAGGGCTCGAAGGACGGCTGGTGGTGGGCGTCCTGGGAGCCGCCGAGCGTGCTGCCCGAGGCCGCGCAGCTCGACTGGCCGCCGCCCGTCAACTTCCCCTATCCTTGGATGGGCTCCGGCTACTACTGCGTCAACTGCCATGCCTCGGCGCGCGACGATCAGTTCACGTTTTCGAGCCTCAACAACATCGTGGGCGATCCGGATTCGTTCCTCAAGTACTGGTTCCAGGACCAGCCGCCCATCGTCGGCGCCCCGGAGCAGGCGGACGTCGACACGATCCCCGCCCACAAGCGCTTCGAGCCCCTTCAACAGCAGGCCGCGAGCGCCGGCCCGACGTGGGACAAGGTGCCCTGGCCGAACCCGCAGGTGAACCGCGTGAGCCAGCCGCTCGACGGCTACTCGTCCGAGTTCGTGAAGACGTTCGGCGCCCGCGTTATCGTGCCGCCGGACGCGCAGACGATCCTCGACCTCTACATGCCGCCGGAGGTCTACGACCACCGGATCGCGGGACCGGACGGGGCGCCGCTGTTCGTCACCTCGGACCAGTGCGTGGGGTGCCACGCCGCCGGGGCGACGGGCCTGCACTTCAACATGACCCTCCAGCCGGCGGACCAGCCGGCGTTCTCGCACCTGATCAACATCGCCCCCTACGGCGAATGGCGCGGCTCGCCCATGGGGCTCGCCGGCCGCGATCCCGTGTTCTTCGCGCAACTCGAGTCGGAGCAGGCGACTCACCCGGCGCTCGCCAAGCTCGTCCCCGACCTCTGCCTCCACTGCCACGGCGTCATGGGCCAGCGGCAGTTCTGCCTGGACCAGTTCCCCGGCGATCCCAAGAAAGCCAACGAGGTCTGCGACAACACCGACCTCCTGGGGCTCGACCGGAATTCGCAGCCCATCGTGCCCCGCAAGCTGTTCAGCCGCGAGATGGTGAAAGCCATTCCCTACCAGGCGAAGACCGCCGAGCAGCAGCGCGATTCGAAATACGGCGCGCTCGCCCGCGACGGCGTCTCCTGCACGACCTGCCATCACATCGAGATCGACCAGGAGACGCCCATCGGCCACACCTTCACGGGCGACTTCCGGGTCGGCATGCCGGACGTGATCCATGGCCCGTTCGCCGGCCCCCAGCAGGTGCCGATGAATCACTCGCTGGGCGCGCGACCGATCGAATATCCGCTGGTGCGGTCGTCGAAAGTCTGCGGGAGCTGCCACAGCGTGGTGCTGCCGGTGTTCGACGGCAACAAGCCCTGGGTGCGGCCGGGCACGAAAAAGCCGGAGGTCATCATCGAGCAGGCGACCTATCCCGAATGGGTGTTCAGCGACTTCCGGGACGGCGGGCCGACGCCCCAGTCGTGCCAGTACTGCCACATGGCGACCAGCTATCCGGGGCTGAAGGGGCCTTTGAATTTCAAGGTCGCCTCCATCCAGGAAGCGAGCGACATGCCGCAGACGGAGAACCGCCAGCCGGAGTCCGCGATCGATCTCCCGCCCCGCTCGCCGTTCGCCCGGCACACGCTGGTGGGGCTCAACGTGTTCTTCAACAAGTTCGCCCAGCAGTTCCCCGACATCCTCGGCATCCGCATCCAGGATCCGATGCTGGGGGGCAAGGGCGTGGCGCCGCTCGAGACGACGTTCAACTCGATGATCCAGCAGGCGGACACCGGGACGGCGACGGCCGCCGTGAGCGGGGTCCGGATCGACGGCGGCCGGCTGGTGGCGGACGTCCGGGTGGAGAACCTGGCGGGGCACAAGTTCCCGTCGGGCGTGGGCTTCCGCCGGGCCTTCCTCACCTTCGAGGTGCTGGACGAAGGGGGACATCCGATCTGGGTTTCCGGACGGTCGAATCCCACGGGCGTGCTGGTGGACGAGAGGGATAAGCCCGTGGCCGGCGAGCTGCTGTGGAAGAGCGAGTGCCGGCCGACGACGGTCGCGGAGCAGAAAAACCTTTTCCAACCCCATTACGAAACGATCACGCGGCAGGACCAGGTGCAGATCTACCAGGAGCTGGTGCGCGATCCGAAGGGCCGGTTCACCACCAGCTTCCTGTCATTGGCGGACGAGGTGAAGGACAACCGCCTGCTGCCGCGCGGCTGGAATCCCTCGCTGGCGCTGGCGAACCAGGAGGGGCTGGGGAGCCCCAAGCTGAGCGCCGAGGCCCTGATCCACCGCATCCTGCCCGACCTGCCGGACGGCAAGGGAGGCCAGGTGGACGATCCCTGGTACAAGCCGAAGTCGGAAGGCGGCCTGGGCGGCGGCGGGGACGCCCTGACCTACTCCGTGCCGCTCGCCGATCTCGGCGGCGCCCAGCCGGCCGGCGTGCGGGTGACGCTCTATTACCAGGCCATTCCGCCCTCCTATCTCCAGGACCGCTTCTGCACGGCCCCGAACCGGCCGGACACGTCGCGGCTGTTCTTCCTGGCCGGCCACCTCGATCTGAGCGGCACCCGGGCCGAGGGCTGGAAGCTGCAGGTGGTGTCGAGCGGAGTGGTTTCGCTGGCGGAGGGGACCGTCGCACGGAAGAATTAATTGATCTTGCTGGAGGTCTCCCTGGGAGCGCCGGCGTCCCGCCGGCTTATTTAGTTAGTAGCCGGCGGGACGCCGGCGCTCCCAGGCGTTTCCACCTTCAATCCCACGGACAGGCCAACTAATGGCCGTGCGGCGTGGTGGGAGCCGATGGCAGCTCGCGCTCGACCTCGACTCCGGCCTTCCAGATCCGCCGGATGGCGCGGGTTGCCTTGATGTTGACCGTGGGATCGCCCTGCACCAGCAGGAGGTCCGCCCGCAGGCCCGGGGCGATCCGGCCGCGGTCGGTGAAGCGGAACGCCGTGGCCGCGGCCGAGGTCGCCGCTTCAAGCGCGTCGCGGGGCTCGAGGCCGGCCTGGACGAGCATCTCGAGATCGCGGTGAATGCCCACGCCGTGAGCCGCCATGTCCGTGCCGGCGAGGAGCGGCACCCCGGCTTCATGGAGGAGGCGGACGTTCTCCTTGGCGAACGCCAGGTTCTGCAGCGTCAGGAGGGTGGGAGGCGGCGGAGCGAGGAGGAACTGGACCTCCTCCTCGGTCAAATAAGGTGCGAGGTCCGGGTCCGTGATCAGCGAAGCCAGGCCGTCGGGGGTGATGAACGACTCCTCCACCGCCAGGGTCGGCACCACGAAAATCCCCTTGCTCGCCGCCAGTTGGACGAAGGCCGGATCCGCGACCTCGTCGACGAAGATGTGCTCCAGGCCGTCCACGCCGTCCAGGATGGCCTCGGTGGAGTGCCCCTTCTCGGTGACGTGGGCCACCGCCAGCTTGCCGCGGCGATGGACCGCCTCCGTCAGGGCCCGCACCGTCTCGCGGCTGATCGCCGGCACCTGGAAACCGAACAGGGGATGACCGTCCTCGATCATGATCTTGAGATAGTCCGCGCCCGCCCGGTCGAAAAGGTTTTCGACGAAGCCTTCCGCTTCCTCCGGCGCCGTCAGCGTGGGCCTCTCGGTGAATTTCGGCGTGAAGTTGTACGGATAGCCCTCGGGGAGGGTGGCCGGGTTGATGGCGCTGAAGAAGTCGGCCCGATAGGGAGCGCCCGTGCGGTCCTGCTCGCGGCGCATGCTGGCGGCGAAGTGCGGCAGCGTCCACATGTCCATCTCGGTGGTGACGCCGAACAGGATGGCCCGCTCCAGCTCCTGGCGGGTGCGGGCGTGGGCATGGGCGTCGATGATGCCGGGCAGCAGCGTCGAGCCCGAGCCGTGGATGGCCGGGATGCCCAGGGGAACGGCGACGTTCGGGCCTACCGCCTGGATGCGGCCGTCGATCACGACCACCGTGGCCGCCGGGATCACCTCGGAGCCGTCGAACACCCGGACGCCCGTGATGGCGAAGGAATCGGAGACCGGAGGAGGAGCCGCCGAGGCCCCGGCGGGCAGCAGCGCGAGAACAAAGGCAGTCAATGTAAAGCGAATAATGGATTTCATGAGGGAGTTTCCTTTCTTTTCCTGAGGCATACGCCGATTAAACGACGCGTCAGGAAAAAAACCCTCAGTGGCACGGGCTCTCTTCTCCGGGAGCTCCTTTGGGAAAAAAAATCCCGGGTCCGTCCAGGAGAAAGCATGCCCCTCCCTGCCCAGGCATCGAGGTAACCACAGGAGGAACGCCCGATCATGATCGCGCAGAAACCCGCCCGCGAGGCTCCCTGCCCCTCTGTCTTGTCGAAACCCGGTCCCTGCCGTCCTGAAGTTCCGGACGAGCCCGTCCTCAACATCCGCAATGTCCAGGGCAATATTCTCGGGGGATTCAACAAAGACTTTCAGACGCTCCTTTTCCTGAAGATCACCCATGCGGACCAGTTCCGTGTATGGCTGAAGGAGCTCACTCCCTTCGTGGCCACGTCGGCTGAGGTCCTCGCCTTCAACCGCCTGTTCAAGGAGATCCGTACCCGCCGGGGCGACTCCCGCACGGTCCAGTCCACCTGGATGAACCTGGCCCTCTCCGCCACCGGGCTCCGGAAGCTCGCGCCTGGAGAAGCCGGCAAGTTCACGGACCAGGCATTCCAGGAGGGAGTGGCCCGACGCTCGGCGATGCTCGGCGATCCCACCGAGGGAGAGGGGAGCCCCGACACCTGGGTGGTCGGCTCCGGTGACAACGAGGCCGATGTGGTCCTGATCTTCGCCGCGGACGACCTGGACGACCTCCGGGCGGAAGTCGAGCGCATCGAGGACAGCATCTATGCCGCGCGCACGCCCGACGGCCAGCCCATGCGCTGCGGGGTCCAGATCGTCCATAAGCAGCACGGCGCCGTGTTGCCGCCGCCGCTGACCGGCCACGAGCATTTCGGATTTCTCGATGGCGTCTCCCAGCCGGGTCTCCGCGGCCGGGTTTCCGAGGAGCCCTGGGACGTGCTCACCCCGCGCCAGAACCCGGACAGCCTCGATCAGGGCAAGCCGGGGCAGGATCTCCTCTGGCCCGGCGAGTTCGTCTTCGGCTATCCCGGACAGGATCCCAACGCCACGGAAGAGGAAGGCGGTATCCGGAAGAAAGGGCCGGACTCCCTGCGGCCCAACGGCCCCGACGATCCGGTGGCTCCGGATTGGGCGAAAGACGGGGCCTACCTGGTCTTCCGGCGCCTCCGGCAGGACGTGCCCGGGTTCCACGGCTTCGTCGACGAGCAGGCCCAGGCTCTGGAGATGGATGACCCCCCTCTGCTCGGCGCCAAGCTGGTGGGCCGCTGGAAGAGCGGCGCTCCCATCATGAGGGCTCCCCTGGCGGATGATCCTGTCCTGGCCGGCAACGACTGCGCCAACAACGATTTCGAGTTCTCCTCGGACGAGGAAGAGGAGAACGCAGAGGCCGTGGCCGCGCGCGGGCCGGCGGCTTGCCTTTGCGAGCGCCTGCCGGAGCCCGAGCCCGACGACGACGGCCTCAAATGCCCCTTCGCGGCCCACATCCGCAAAGCCTACCCGCGCAACGACACGGGGACTCTCGACCCCAGCATCGGCGAGATCACCACCCAGACCCACCGCCTGCTGCGACGGGGCATCCCGTTCGGCCCTCCTTATCCGGTCGATCCGCCGCCGGAGCATAAGGACTCGGGAGACCGGGGCCTGCTCTTCCTCGCCTATCAGACATCCATCGAGGAACAGTTCGAGTTCGTCCAGACCGCCTGGTGCAACAACCCCGATTTCAAGGACGTGCCGGACGGCGACGGGCCGCTCTCCGGCCACGACCTCATCATCGGCCAGAACAATACCGGGGACCACGAACGCTTCTTCGTGCTGCCCCACGAAGGCCACCGGCACGTGCTCAAAACCCGGCAGCACTGGGTGATTCCAACGGGAGGCGGCTATTTCTTCGCGCCCTCCATCTACGCCCTGGAGCAGCTCGCGAACGGAGAACTGGCGTAGGTCTCAAAGGAGTCTTCCCATGACACTGATCCAGGACGTCCAGACCCTCTGCGCCCGCCTAGCTCCCCACGGCTGGGCCAACCTTCTCGCCGCCCACGGGCTGGACATCACCCTGGCGGATCCGGGGGACCTGGCGAGGGAGCTCGCCCGGCCCCTTTCCGACATCCGCCGCGACCTCCCAGGCTTCGAAGACTTCGCCCGCGAAGGAGTCCGAGGAATCGAGCCCGGCCACCCGGCGCGGAGCCTGCTTTTCCACTCCCTCGCCTCACCCAATGTGGTGACCCAGCCCGACGGCACCAACCTTGGAGGCTTTCCCACGTTGGCGGAAATCGACATGGCCGAGAACTACGTGTTCGGAGCCCGTCCGCCTTCGCTCCAGGAGCTGACTCTCAGGGCCGGAGTCACCGGGGCGAGGATCGCGATCGTGGTCTTCGCCTCCGAGTATCGGCCCGGGCCGGACACCGTGCATGGCCTGCACGCCGATCTCTGCTTTTCGCGCACGGGAGTGGCCCGGGTCGGTACCTCGCCCGCCCACTACGACCCTCGCTGCCGCGGGTTCTTGCCGTTCGATGCCGGCAACGATCACGGCTTCCGTGTCCTGCCAGCTCGCTACGCCGCCTACGTGGCGGTGCAGCGCCGCGGCGACAAGCTCAGCTTCTGCCCCATGCGGTTCAACTTCCGCAAGGACCACCCGGACCTCTACCCACCGGACAACGGGGACGATCTGCGAAATTTCTGGGTGCCTCTGCACAAACTCTTCAGCGGCAACGAGTGCATTCAAGACCGTGCGATATCGGTCGAGCTGGTTCCGCACCATTTAAACCAGAAAATCCGGCGTGTCCACCTCGAGTTGGGTGCACGCGGACTCGAGAGCGGCTGGGCCGAGCCGGACATCAGCGAGCCGCCCTTTCAGTTCACCGACCGCATCGCCAAGCTCAGCACGGACCCGGATGCCGGCCCAGGCCTGCTCGAGCCCATTCCGCAACCCCTCGTCGAGCCCGCCACCTACCAGGGCAGACCCCTCTCGTTCATCGTGCCCCCAAACCCGGATAACGACTGGGCGCCGAGCCTGCTGATCGCGGCGGGAAATAACGTGAGGTCCGCCCCTGAATATGTGCACGCCCGGACGCGGGTGCTGGCCACTGGAGCCTCCCGGGACCTGAACGACGTCCGTGACGTGGCGGGAGCCGTGCAGCGAGGAAACTACCGGGCCCTTCATTACCTCGACTTCACCGGCGACGGATGGATCGAGGCGATCTGTCCCGAGCTCACCCCAAACCTGCCGCGGTCGATCCCGGCCTACTCGCTCGTGACCGCACCCGACTTCTTCTTCAATTGCGATCAGCGGGAGGTCATGGACTGGTGGCTGGACAAGGTGCCCACCCAGCTCCGCGACAACCTTTGGTTCCAAGGGGGGCCGAACACCCTTGCCGACGAGCGGCTCCCTCCCAACCTTCAGCTCCGGGACGGCGACCTCCGACCCGACTTTCGGGCAGAGGACGATACGGTGACCACGATCGTCTCGCTGCCGGTTCCCTCTCCCCTACCAGCCCGGACGCGTGGAGGCGTGTCTCAGCGGAACCGGCACACCTCCCTGCCGGACGCCTCGGCAGGGGTCTTCGCTCCTGGATGGGACGTGAGCAAAGACCGGTTCCGCGGCGTGGAGCACCTCGCCGCCTACGGGCTGGGCAGCCCATTTCCGGAGGATGCCAAGCTGTGCGCAGCGCTGTCCACCTTCTGGCCGGCGGCAGCGCCCGATGCAGGGCGCAGCTTCTCGACCTCCTTCCCTACCGTCAGCCCACTGACCGACGACGAGATCGGCTCGGCCGGCAGCCTGCCGTGGGACGGAGTCACGGGACCGCGTCCTGTGCCGGTCCAGCCCGGTCAGCCAGGCCAGCCGAAGGTGGTCGAATACGCGGACTTCGCTCATGCCGACTACGTCCTGAACGCGCTGAACGACCAGTTCTCGTTGAAGCTGACCGGGGCGATCTCCACGAACCAGTATCTTGCCCGGATCCTTGCCATGGCGAGGGCTTATCAGGCGGCTGGAATCATGGACAGTAATGAAAAGATTCAATGGCCTCTCCTGTCCTTCCAAAAGATCGGCCCCGCGGATCCCGAGCCTCAGGCGGCTCACACACAGACCGGCGTCACGCTGGCAGGAGAGGTCTTCCGCTTCGAGCTGACGCAACGGGGCAATACGGTGCCGACGCTGGACATTCGAAAGCGGCGTTTCGCGATTGCCAGGCGTCTCATCCTGCTGGTCGGGGGAGGTCCCGACATTCTCCTGACAGAGGACGGCTCCACCTGGAGAAAGGTTCGTGCCTGACATCGACGTCGCGGTCGTCGGTGGCGCCCCCGGGGGGGCCGCCACCGCGATCCGCTGTGCCGCGGCCGGGCTGCGCGTCGTGCTGCTGGAAGGCGCGCCGGTCGGCCGCGATCGTCCCGGCGAAACTCTCCACCCGGGGGTCGAGCCGATTCTCGCGGATCTCGGAGTCGCCGCGGAGGTGGAGCGGGCGGGCTTCCCGCGCCATGCCGGCCACTGGGTGGACTGGGAAGGTCCACGGCGCTTCGAACCCTTCGGCGCGGACGAGTCCGGACCCTGGCTGGGGTTTCAGGCTTGGCGGGCCGATTTCGATGCCCTGCTGCTGCGCCGCGCCACGGCCCTGGGCGTGGAGGTCCGGCAGCCGTGCCGGGCTCTCGCGCCTCTGCTCCGGGACGGTCGGGTGTGCGGGGTCGCAACGCCGGACGGACCGGTCGAAGCGCCCTTCGTCGTGGATGCGGCGGGGGGCCGGCACTGGCTGGCCCGGCATCTGGAGCTTGGGACCGAGCGATGCTCTCCCCCTCTGATCGCCTGGTACGGTCACGCCGAGGGGAGCTGCCCCGAACGCGACGACGCTCCAGCCCTCGTGGCGGACCGTCAGGGGTGGACATGGACCGCCCGCGTCCGGCCCGAGGTCTACGCGTGGACGCGTCTCGTCCCTGGCGGCTCCAGGCTGGAAGCGGGCTGGCTGCCGGAGGAGCTCCGGGGCCTGCAACCGCGCGGCAGGAGCCGGGGCGAGGACGTCACCTGGCGCCTGGCCTCCCCTACCGCCGGTCCGGGTTACTTCCTCGTCGGCGACGCGGCGGCCGTGTTGGATCCGGCCTCGTCGCACGGCATTCTGAAAGCCCTCATGTCCGGAATGCTCGCGGCGCACCACCTCCTCGCGACGCTCCGGCACGGTTTCCCGGAGCCTCTAGCCGCCGAGGCCTATAGCCACTGGGTCGGAGACTGGTTCCGGCATGATGTCGAGAGGCTGCGAGAGCTTTACTACGCTTCGCCCCTCACACTTCGACCCGGCCGAGCTTGTCCGGGTTGACCACGATGTAGATGCCGCGGATGCGCCCCGGCTCCGTGTCCATGGACATCACGCTGATGGGCTGGCCGCCGACGAGGTTCACCAGGCCGGCGCTGCCGTTGACGGTGGCGGGACGGATCTCCCAGTCGGGGGGCGCGTTGCGGCGGATGCCCAGGAGAAAGCGCGCGATCCCCTCGGCGCCGTGGATGGGCTTCTGGGCGGCCCGGGTTTTGCCGCCGCCGTCGGCGTAGAGCGTGGCGTCCTGGGCGAGCAGGGCCACGATGCCGTCGAGGTCGCCGTCGCGGACGGCGCGGAGGAAACCGCCGAGCAGGCGCCCGTGCTCCTCCGGATCGGCCGGCGCGGGCCGGCGCCCCGGGTCGAGGTGCTTTCTCGCCCGGCGGTCGATCTGGCGGCAGTTCTCCTCGGTCTTGCCGACGATCTCGGCGATCTCCCGGTAGCTGAAGTCGAAGGACTCGCGCAGAAGGAAGACGGCGCGCTCGACCGGGGTGAGACGCTCCAGGAGAAGGAGGAAGGCGGTCGAGAGGTCGTCCGCCAGCTCCTGGAGGGCGGCCGGATCAGCTTCCCCACTCCGTACGATGGGCTCCGGGAGCCAGGGGCCCACGTAGTCGGTGAGGCGGTTGCGGGCCGCTCCCAGGGTGTCGATCGAGAGCCGGGTGACGAGGCGCACCAGATAGGCGGCGGAGCTCTCCACCGTTCCGTGCTCGACGCCCTGCCAGCGCAGCCAGGCGTCCTGGAGCACGTCCTCGGCCTCGCTCACGGAGCCGAGCATGCGGTAGGCGATGCCGAACAGCCGGCCGCGCTCGCGCTCGAACGCGGCCAGCGGATCGGAGGCGTGCTGTTCCGAATCGGTCATCCCTGGCTCTGGGCGGCCGGACGGCCGGCGGCTCCTTTCGACTGTAGCAAAGGCTTGCCCGGCCCCGGCCAGCGGTAGAGCGGCAGGCCGGTGCGCAGCTCGTTGCGGACCATCCCATAGGTCATGCGGCAGATGAATTCCTTGGTGAGGACGGCCGGGCGGCGGGTCCAGACCTTGGGGCGCGGGGTGTCGTCCGGCTCGACGAACTGGACGAGCCCGTCCTTCCGGCCCAGGCTGATGCAGCGGATCTGGAAGCCGAACGAGAACGGCCGGAGCTCCTCGCCGCGGAGCCGCCGGCGGACGTTCTCTCCCGCGTGGGCGCCCAGGGGCATGGCGCTCACGCAGCCCATGCGGAGGGCCCGGCCGTCCGCGAAGGCCGCCACGGCGGCGTCGCCGGCGGCGAGGATCTCCGGATGGCCGGCGGCGCGCAGGGCCGCATCGACCACGATGCGGCCGCCGGCGTCCACGGCGAGCCCCGCCTCGCGCGCCAGGGCCGGAGCCTCGAAGCCGCCCGCCCAGACGCAGAGGTCGAAGGGGATGGCATGGCCGTCCGCCGTCCAGGCCCGGCCCGGCTCGACGCTCCGGACGTTGGTGTCGTCGAGGAGCGAGACGCCGGATTCCGCGAGACGCCGCCTCAGGTGGCGGCCGCCGGCTTCCGAGTACCCGTCCCCCACCCGGCCGCGGGTCGTCAGCGCGACCTGGAGGCCGGGATGGCGCTCGGCCAGCTCGGCCGCCGTCTCGATGCCCGTCAAACCGCCGCCCACCACGAGCACCCGGCCACCGGAGCCGGCGAGCGCGCGCACCCGCGCCGCGGCCTCGCGGATGGCGGCGGGGTCGTCCAGCCGGACGGCATGCTCCGCCGCTCCCGGCACGCTGGGCGCCGTCGTGCTCCCCAGGGCGAAGATCAGGGTGTCGTAGCCCAGCTCGACGCGGGCGCCGTCCGCGCCGCGCGCCAGCAGCCGCTGCCGGCCGGGCTCCAGGCTCTCGGCGCGGGCCTGGACGAAGCGGACGCCGCGCCGGCCGAGCAAGGGCGCATAGTCGAGGGTCTTGGGAGAGCCACCCGCCAGTATCTCGTGGAAGCGGATGCGCTGGAAGAACGTCGGCCGGGCGTCTATCAGGGTTACCTCGGCGCGGGAGCGGGCGACGCGGGCCGCCGCGATCATGCCCGCGTATCCGCCGCCGAGGATCAGGACTTTGTGTTGGGCTTGGCGTGTCATGTTTCTTTCCTCCTCGTCGTCAGAGGGAAGACGATTCAGGGGAACGGAACGTGACAGCTACTTTTTCCTCGACGCCCGCTTCATCGACCAGACGAAATCCAGGGGCGTCATTCCCTTGGCGTGCAGATCGGGCGGCGGGCCGATGGGAGTGCCCGCGACGTAATGCCGTCCATCCCGATCGATCGACGCCGTGCCGTGGCAGGTGACGCACGACGATTGCCCCTGGAAGGCGGATTCCATGGTGGAGTTGGCGAGCAGCGAGGGCGTCGAAGGACCCAGGAACCCCGGCTCGGTGTAGGCCGTCTGGACGCCGTTCAGCCGGTAGTTGGCGAAGACGGAGCCGATCTCCTGGAGCCGCTGCTGGTAGCCCTGGTTCGCCGCCTGCACCGGAGCGGGGATCGGCAACTCCAGCTTCGCCCGGGTGAACCGGTCGTTGTAGACGTTCTCGAACGTGATCCATACCCAGGCGGGCAGGAGCTTGTTCGACACGTGCAGGCCGGCGAGCGCCGCGGCGCCCTTCCGCCAGCCGGCGGGGCGGCCGTTTGGATCCAAAACCTCAAAGCACGCCTCGGCGATGTAGTACTTGTCCGCAAGCTCGGCCCGCTTCGCCGCGTCCTGGCCGATCCAGATCCACGACGTCTTGAGCTCGGCGGCGCTCCACGGGAAGTCGACGGGCAGGCCTTTGCCCGCGGCGACCGCTTCCTGGCCGTTCACGTTGTAGAGGTCCCGGTCCACGAGATAGTCGAACGCCGGCTCGTTCATCAGGATCTGGTAGCGGACCGGGCTCCCCCACTTGTCGAGGAGCGCGCGGCCGTCCGCCTGGAGGGCGGAGTCCAGGTCGTGGACGCCCGGCCCGCACGGCCCCTGCCCGCTCCCCCACGGCAAGGGCTTCCCGCCCGCCGCCAGATAGATGGTGCTGGTCTGCCGGAAGGTGGTTTCCCAGGCCTTGGGGCTCGACCCCGTCAGCGGCGAGCTGAGCCACAGGAAGAGATCCCACGCGTACTCGGGAGCGCTCCGCTCCAGGGCCGCCCTGGACGCCCGCGGATCGGCGGCCCGCCTCGCCACGGCGGCGGGGTCCGGCAGGCCCGAAAACGTCCCGGCGGACCCAGCGAGGCCCAGGGCGAGGAGCGGCAGGAGCAGACGATGGATCATCGTTCGGAATCAGCGTTCGAGCGCCTCCCGATCCCAGTGAGCGAGATCGGCGGCGGCCACATACGTGCTCTGCGCGAAGGCGAGCAGCGCGGCGTCCGGCGACGCGGCGGTGCGGACGGCCTCGTAGGGAAGGACGAACTCCCCCATCTCCGGATGGTAATAGGCCTCTTTGGGCTCGATCCGCGCGTCCTTGAACCCCGGCGGCTCCGGGTAGGCGTAGGCGTAGAACACCGGCTCGGGGATCGGACCGCCCCCCGGCCAGAAACCCAGGCTGCTCACCTCGTGCGAATAGGCCTCCTGCACCACGTGGTCCGCGATGTTGGGCGTGGGGCCGTGCTTGGGCGCGAGCCGGCCGGAGAAGCGCGTCACGGCGAGGTCGAGGGCCCCCCAGAAGAAGTGGACGGGGCTCACCTTGCCGAGGAACCGCGAGCGGAACTCGGTGAAGACCCGCTCGGTCTGCACCAGGATCCGCCAGAAGCGCTGCGCCGCGTCGGGATCGTACGAGGCATGCTGGTAGTCCTGGGCGAAGGGGATCGGCGCTTCGATCTCGACCGGCGTGGGCCAGATCGGGACGTCCAGGTCCAGGCTCCGGAGCGCGGCCATCGTCGCGGCGTAGAAGTCGGCCACCGGTTCCGCCCGCAGGGGGCGCTCGCTGACCCTGCCGTCGCTCGTGGCGATGCGCAGCACGTGGTCCAGGAAGTCGAAGTCGATGGCGAAGGTGCGCGTGCCGTAGGGGATGGGAGACGTCGTCAGCCCTCGCGGCGTTAGGTAGAGCGTCACCTGCCACCAGTGGTTGACCAGGGGCGAGAGCGCCAGCCGGACCTTGCCGACGATCTGGGTCCACATGTGGAGCGTGGCGTAGGTGTCCTGCCACGACGCCAGGGGCAGCTCCGGCCAGGCGCCGGTGCCGTCGGTCGGGATCTCTTTGGTGCTCATGATCCCAAGGATCTCACACCGGCGTGGCCTCGACGAGAGACTGGAGCTTGGTGATGGTCGCCCAGTTCCGGGCGGTGGCCCCGTCGCCGAGAGCGCGGTTGGCGGCCAGGACCAGCTTGCTCTCGAGAATCCCCCCGGCGCACCAGAGATAGGCCGCCCGGCTGCCGACGGCCAGGGCGTCGGGGGCCCAATCCTGAGCCGCCAGCGGCTCGATCCGCGCCCGGTCCTCCGGCTTGATGAAGACGTTGACCAGCAGGCGCGACGGGTTGTCGGCGGCCTCCAGCAGCGAGTTCTCGGCGACGACGGTGGCCAGCTCCGCCGCCGTCAGCACCGTGATCCGCGCCGAGACCCCGAGCTTCTCCGTCATCGCCTCCTCAATCCTCGCGCCTGCCTCTCCCTTGGATTTGGGAGGGACCGTGAAGACGACGTTGCCGCTGTTGAGGAGGGTGCGCACGTCGCCGTAGCCGAGGCCCTCCACGAGCGCCCGCAGCTCGGCCATCGCCACCCGCTTGGCCCGTCCGACGTTGATGCCCCGGATCAGGGCGACTCGCGTGTCTGTCACCTGGTGCCTTCCCGCATAAGAATTTTGCCTTCGCTGAACGATTTGTCCTGGGACCGCTGGCGTCCCGCCGGCCTACTTACTTAGTTAGTCAGGCCGGCGGGACGCCGGCGGTCCCAGGGGGAGAGCCGGACCTTCCATTTTGTGTACTAATTCCTGAATTTGGTGCACTAATTCATGAGTCTGGTGCATTCAGATTCCCTGGCGGGCCTCCGCTGAATGTTCCTGGTGCATTCCGGGACCTTCCTGGCCTGTCCGCGAAGAAGTTTGGTGCATTCGCTCCGCGGCCGGAACGATTCAGACCTGGGTGCGAATGATTCGCCCCGAAGTCTGAATGTACCAAACCGTGGAGCGAATGCACCAAACCGCGGTCGGAATCATTCGTACCGTGGTGCGAATGTTCCAGACCTGGGTGCGAATGTTCCGGACCATGGAGCGAATGTCTCCGACCGCGGTCGGAATGCTCGCGACTCCCGGGGGAATGTCTCAAACTCCGGGGGGAATGCCTCGAACCTTGGTGCGAACGTCTCAAACCTGGGTGCGAATGAGTCGCGCGAGTCTGGGAACGGTCCGCTCCGAGGTCCGGATCGTTCGGAGAGGTGCGCGGATCCCTCGCGTCCGGAGGCCAGCGGCTCCCCTCGGCAATTCTGTGTCTCAAATCCGGAACGCCGCGGCCCGCTCCAGAATCGCGGAGGCCCACGAAGAGGGGCGTGTTGGAGATTCCGGTCGCGGACGGGCGGAAGGCTTCGGCAACCGGAAGCGATCTACCGGAAGGTGACCGCCTGAAGCTTCTGGAACGTCGGCACGTCGGCGATCCCCAGGAACTTCCGGCCGTCTTTCAGATAGGCCGCGAGGCAGACCTCCTTCCGGCTCCGGGAGCCCCAGAGGGCGCCGAGGAGCAGGCCCGCGGGCCCGAAGAACAGGGAGCCGATCACGCCCCAGCCCGCGGCGCCCGCCAGGCTCCGGACTTCCTCTTCCGTCTGCAGGCTGACGCTTTCCAGATGCTCTTGCAGATCGATCGCCTCGCTCTGGCCGTCCCCCTTGCGCCGGATCGCCAGGACGGCGACTCCCGGCCCCGTGGTCAGGGTCGCGCTCTGCTCCTCGAAATCGGGACTGGCCAGCACTTTGATCTCCGCCATGGTCTCTCCTCCTGCCCTTAATTGACGTACGGCGGCGAAACATTTCCCCTCGCCCGCGCATAGAATGGTCCCGTTCCTGCCCAGGTGGAGGTGATGTGGCCAAGGTTCTGATCGTCGAGAGCGATTCCGTGTTCGCCGCCGTGCTGGCGGACCGGATGCACGTGGCCGGACACGAGGTCCGGCGGCTGGGGGATGGTTCGCGCGCCGCCGCCGCGGCCCAGGACCAGCAGGTGGACCTGGTGGTGCTCGGCGAGTCGGCCGGCGCCGGGCTCGGCGTGGTGGAGGCTCTGCGCGGCCAGCCGTCGACCCGCGCCGTGCCCCTGCTGATGCTTTCGGATTCCAACGCTCCCGCCGACCGCGTCGCCGCCCTGCGGGCCGGCGCGGACGACTATCTCACCCGCCCCTGCGATCTCGAGGAGCTGCTGCTCCGGCTCGACCGCCTGCTCGCCAACCGCACCGCCATGCTCCAAGTGCTCCAGGGGGATCTCGCGAGCCATCCTCCCTGGGCCCTCCTCCAGTACCTCGGGCAGGTGCGCAAGAGCGGCGTCCTGCGGGTGAAGGGAGCGGCGGGCGCGGGCTCGATCGACCTCTGGGACGGCGAGGCGGTGGAGGCGCGCTTCGAGGGGCTGCGCGGACGGGAGGCGCTGCTCGCCCTGGTCTCCCTGGAGGAAGGGGGCTTCCGGTTCGACCCCACGCTGCTCGCGGGCCCGGCGCCGGCGGGCGGTCACCTGCCGCTCCAGGAGCTGCTCCTGGACTCCGCCTGGCTCAAGGACGAGATCGGCCAGCGGCGCCATCACCTGCCGGCCACCGGCCAGCCGCTCCAGTCGCTGACGCCCAACTTCCCCGCCATTGCGCAGGATTTCCATGCGCTGCCGCTGAGACGGATTTTCGACCGCGTGCTCCAGCAGCCCGGAGTGCGCCTGTTCGACCTGATCGCCGACGAAACGGAGGCGCCGATCTCCACCCGTCTGGCGGTGGCCCTGCTGGTGGAGCACGGAGCCATCGCTCCGCAGTCGGACGAGACGGACGCGGAGCTCCAGAACACGCGCGAGATCTCGACGGCCCTGCTCTTCGAGATCGCCGTGGAGGACCTGATCGAGAGCGCGGTCGAGGCGGGGCTGGGCGGCTCGTCCCTGTCCTATCTGCTGCTGGCGGAGCCGGAGGTCTGGCCCGCCCTGCGCCGCCTGATCGAGGAGGGGCCGGGTTTCCGCCACAACGAAGGGCTGCGCAAGCTGGTGGAGCAGGTCGAGCTGCGCAAGGCCGGCACGGCCCCCTTCCCGGGCCGCAAAGGGAAGCTGTCGCTGCACGTCCAGATCCTGAGCGGCGCGGCGCAGCCGCAGATCAACGCCATCGTGCCGGGCTGCGCCGGAGTGCTCGTGTGGGTGCGCGGCACGGCGGGCCTGGAGGCCGTGCGCGCCGTGGTGCAGAGGCTCGAGGCCAGCGGGCCGCGCGGCTCGGCGGGCTTGCTGGTGGCCGGCAGCGAGGCGGCGAACCGGCAGACGTCCGTTCTCGCCAAGGGGACCGCCCGCTGGCGGAGCAGCTCCCACGAGCCGCAGAGCCTGCTGGGCGTGCTCCGGCTGCTGCATCCGCCGGATGCGCGGTAGGTCGCTGTAGAGGCGGTCGATGAAAATAGGGCGGCTGGGTGCGCGACCGAGCCCCGCCCGGGCATAAATGCCAGGGCTATTGAAAGCAGCCGGCTAAAGCCGACTGAGTCCCCTTCAGGGGGCTCTTTTGACTAGCCCTGGCATTTATGCCCGGGCGGGGTCGGCGGACTCACTACGGCCTGCTGACTCACGACCGCCCGCGACTCGCTACGGTCGGTATCTGACCAACTCGGTATAGGCTCCCTCCATGCCCACCCGCCCGACCGTCCTCCTCGTCGATCCCCAGGCCGAGCGCCTGAAGGACCTCGGCAACCGGCTCGCCGCCGAGGGTTACGAGGTCGTGCCGCTGGCGGATGCCGCCCGGGCCCAGCGCTTCGCGGAGGGATTGGGACCGGCGGTGATCGTGGTGGCGAGCGAGGCGCTCTCGGCGAGCGCCGGGGCGCGGACCCTGCTCGCTCCCGTGGACGGCGGCGCGGACGACCGGCGCACGCTGGTGGTGCTCGGCGCGCGGGCCGAGGAGGAAGAGGAGCTGCCGGAAGAGGCCGCCTTCCTGGCGACCGGCGGCCTGGAAGTGCCGGAGATCGCCCGGCGCCTGCTGCTGGTGCTGCTCGGCCGGGAGCTGGGGATCGGGACGGACTCCAGCCTGTCGTCCCTGGTCGGCGACCTCGCGCAGACGCCGCTGATCGAGATCCTGCGCGGCCTGGACGCCACGGGAACGAGCGGCCGGGTGGACCTGCGCGGCGGCTCGCTGCTCCTGCACGGCGGCCGGCTGGTGGCCGCCGCCGCCGGCCCGGCCCGGGGCCTGAAGGCGTTCTGCCGCCTCGGGCGCCTGCACGAGGGGCCGTTCCGCTTCGTGCCCGGCGAGCTGCCGGCGCGCCAGGAGATCGAGGAGGACCTCGACGCCCTGGTGCTCGCCGCCATCGAGGACTCGCTCGGCGAGTATCCCGATCCCCGGCTGCAACTGGAGGTCGAGATCGGGCCGAGCTTCTTCGCGACGCCCTTCACGGCGCTCCAGCAACGCATCCTCGGCGCCGCCCAGCGGGGCGCGACCCTGCGGCAGATCCTCGACGGCCTGCCGGACCGCGACGGCGAGATCGTGCAGGAGGTGCTGCGCCTGGAGGAGCGGGGATTCCTGGTGCGCCGCGAGCCGGCGGTGCAGATCGTCACCGACTCGACGGCGGACCTGCCGCCCGACATGGCGGCGGCGCACGGCATCGCCGTGGTGCCGCTGACGGTGAGCTTCGGCACGGAGGTCTTCCGCGACCGGGTCGATCTCCAGCCCGGCCAGTTCTACGGCCTGCTGGCGAAGAAGAAGGCGCATCCCGTGTCGAGCCCGCCCACCGGCGAGGAGTTCGCCCGCCGCTACGGCGAGTGGCTCGCCCGCGGCAACGACGTGGTGTCGGTCCACCTCTCGTCGCGCCTGTCGAAGACGGTGGAGAACGCCGGGACCGGCGCGGCGGTGGCGGTGCCGAAGAACGGGGCGGCCGTGTCCGTGGTGGACTCCGGGCAGGTGAGCCTCGGCCTCGGCCTCCTCGCCCTGTTCGCCGCCCGCATGGCGGCCCGCAACGAGACGGCGGTGGAGATCCGGCGCCGCCTGCTGGCCATGGCGCCCCGCGTCCACACGCTCTTCCTGGTCGACACCCTGGAGTACCTGGCCCGCGGCGGCCGCATCGGCCGGGCGCAGGCGATGATGGGCGGGCTGCTCGGGATCAAGCCCATCCTGGGCGTCGTGGACGGCGAGGTGGCGGCCGTCGACCGGGTGCGGGGCGGGCGCGCCGCCCAGCCGCGCATGCTGGAGATCCTCAAGAAGCGGATCGAGCCCGGCCGGCCCGTGATCGCCGGGGTCAGCCACGGCAACGCGCCCGCCTGGGCGGACCGCCTGGAGAAGCTGGTGCGGGAAGCCTTCTCCGTCCTCGAGCTGGTCCAGGCCGAGGTGGGGCCGGTCGTGGGCACGCACGGCGGCCCGGGCCTGGTGGCGGTCTCGCTGTTCCAGCCGGTGGACGACGAAGCGGCGTTGATCGCGCCGTTGTAGGCGCGGCAGCGCCGCCGTCAGCGCCGGCCGTGCTCGTAGCTCCCGACCTGGCCGGGAGGCGGGGTCTCCGCTCCCCAGACGCCGACGATCGGCTCCGGAGTGTTGTCGTTACCCAAACCACTGAAGACGAAGCTGCCGTAGATGATCTGGCCGCACTCCGGGTGGGAGTTCTGGGTGTACTCGATCTGCTCGATCACGGTGTCGCCCGTCCTGTCCTGGCCTCGTCCCCAGCGCGAGAACTCCTCGACGAGGGGCATGTCGTGGATCATTTCCTTCCCCCTCCAGACCTTGAGCAAGCCATCCCCGATCTGGACGACGTCGCCAGCCGCGAGGAGGGGTTCCCCGCCCCACTTGCCCTGCTGCAGCGTCACGACCTTCACGCCGTACTCCCAGATGGCAGTCGCGGCCACCTTGGGGGCTTCGGCGACCGAGTACTCTTCATGGCTCATGGTTCAGTCTCCTTTCGGTTGGTCTTTCCGGCTCATCTCGCATGGATACTGCCATGCGGGCGGCCGATATCTCATCTTGAGTCATCTCCAATCCCCCTGGAGGACGAAGGCGCTCCAGTAATAGGGATCGCGCCAGCGGCGCTCCCGGCGGACGGCGAGCTGCGCCTCGCGGAGGGCCGCCGCCGGGGTTTTCCCCTCGCGCAGCATGGCGGCGTAGAAGCGGCCCATCAGCTCCGCCGTGGCCCGGTCCTGGACGCGCCAGAGGCTGGCCACGACCCGCGCCGCCCCGGCGTAGAAGAAACCCTGGGTGAGCCCGACCAGCCCTTCGCCGCGGATTTCCCGGCCCAGCGCCGTCTCGCAGCCGGAGAGCACGACGAGGTCGGCCCCGAGCTGGAGGTTGTAGACGTCGTTGAGGCTGAGGAAGCCTTCCCGGGCCTTGCCGTCCTCCCCCACGCGCGAGAGCACCAGGCCCGACAGCGCCGGCGTCTGGGCGTCGATCACGCCGTGGGTCGCGAAGTGGACGATGCGGAAGGGCTGCAGCTCGCCGCCGAGGACCGGCTCGCGGGCCGCCCGGAAGTCGAGCGCGACGAGCGCCTGCTCCGGCGGCACCAGGGCCGCGATCCGCTCGGCTTCCAGCCGGGTCGAGGGCAGCCGCGGCAGGGCCGGGAACTCGCCGGCCCCGCTCCCCCGCTCCGCCGGCCGTTTGGACCCCGTAGCGAGCTGGGTCCTGGCGAGCCGCGAATCGCCCGCGTCGAACACCGGATCGGCGAACACCACGACCGTCCTGGGAGCGGGAGGGCGCCCCGCCAGGTCCCGCCGCTGGGTGGCCAGCACCGAGGCGGAAGGCAGGTTGACGATCTCGTGCCGGTCGATGAGCAGATCTCCCGACGAACCGTCCGGCAGAGCCGCGAACGGCAGGTAATGAAGCGCGCCGTCGGCCACGATCACCAGCCGGCGGTCGCCCAGGCGGTCGGCGACGGGTCCGAGGAGCATCCGGCTCAGGCTGGCGGCCTCCAGATCGCGCAAGTCCCGCGCTTTCGCGCCGCCGGCGTCGAGGATCCGCATCCCTTCGTAGACCCGGCGGGCGGCCGCCTCGATCTCGGCCCGGGGCGGCAGCTCGAAAGAGGCCACGGACCCGGCGTCGACGGCCCAGAGGAAGCTGCGTTCCTCCCCGAGGGCGTATTCGAGCAGGAGAGTGCCGGGATCGAGGAGCGCCTGGATCTCGCTCGATCCCAGCGGGCGTGGCTGCGTGAGGGCGGCGTAGCGGGGGCTGCGGGCGCGGATCTCGGCCTGGACGGCGTCCAGCTCCGCGAGCAGCTCCTGAGCGCTCCGCTCGGCCTCGGCCTGGCTGGCGGCCGGAGCGGCGGCGCCCAGGGTCTCGATCTGGCGCTCCGCCTTGGCGTTCAGCCTTTCGGTGAGGGCCTTCTCCCGTTCGCGCAGCACGGGATCGCTGCCCTGGCGGATCTCCGCCCGCGCCTCCTGGAGCAGGTCGAGGAGGGCGCGGGCGCGGGCGTGCTCGCTCCTCTCCAGGGCCTCGCGGGCATGGCCGCCACCGGGCTCGCGCCGGTCGAGCTGCATGAGGAGGTCGACGTCCAGCTCGAAGGCCTGGCGGTGCGTGCCGAGGAACGAGGCGCGCAGGTCGGGGTTGCGGACGGTGGACCGCATGGATTCGACCAGGCCGAGGGCCTCCTCGACGTGGGCCCGGCTCTCGGGCAGCTTGCCCAGGCGGGCCTCGGCGCGCGCCACGGCCGTGAGCGTTTCGGCCTCGCCGGCCCGGTCGGCGATGGCCCGGCGCAGCGCCAAGGCCTCGCCGAAGACTTCCAGGGCCTTCGGCAGGTTCCCCCGCAGGGCATGGACCTCGCCGGTGCGCTGGAGCGCCACGGCGCGCGCGCGGCGGTCGCCCGGAGCCTTCAGAAGCTCGAGCGCCTGGCCGAACATCTCCAGGGCCTTGGCCGGATCTCCCGACGCCAGCAGCTCCCTGCCCAGGCGCGTGAGCGCGGCCGCCTCCCAGCGCCGGTCGCCCACGGTCCGCGCGAGCTCGAGCGCCTTGCGATGGAAGTCGAGCGCCTCGCGGGTGGCGCCGAGGAGGTCCAGCACGAGCCCGAGGCTGTTCATCGTCAGGGCTTCGCCGCGCCGGTCGCCGGTCGCCCGCCGCAGGGCCAGCGCCTGCTCCAGGGCGGCGCGGGCGCGTTGCAGCTCGCCCAGGCCGAGATAGGTGGTGCCGAGGTTCTGGAGCGTCCGCGCTTCCCATTGCCGGTCGCCCAGCTCGCGGAAGATGGCGAGCGCCCGGTCGTAGCGGGACAGGGCCTCGCCCAGCTCCCCCAGGCCGCCGTAGGTCACGCCGAGGTTGTTCAACGTCTGCGCCTCGCCCCGCCGGTCGCCCAGGCCGCCGCGCAGGGCGAGAGCCCGGCCGTAGTAGTCGAGGGCCTGCCGCGGCTCGCCCAGCAGGTCGTAGACGCCGCCCAGGTTGACCAGCGTCGAGGCTTCGCGCCCCGTCTCGCCCGCCTCGTGGAAGAGGGCGCCGGCCCGCTGGTAGCAGGCGACGACCTCGTCCAGCCGTCCTTGCGTCTGGTGCAGCAGGCAGATGTTGTTGAGGGCGCCGGCCTCGCCGAGCCGGTCGCCGCGCCCTTGCCAGAGGGCGAGGGCCTTCTCGAACAGCGCCAGCGCCTCCTTGTCCTCCCCCAGCGCCAGATGGGCCAGCCCGAGGCTGGAGATTACGGCGGCCTGGCGATCCGGGTCGGCCAGGGCTTCCCAGAGCGGCAGGGCCCGGCGGTAGGTCCCGATGGCCCGCCGGGCGTCGCCCAGGCCGGCTTGCAGACCGGCGAGGATGGTGAGCGACCGGGCCTCCTCGCGGCGCCGACCGAGCGCCCGCCAGGGCCCGAGCGCCTCTGTGTAAAGGGCGATCGACTGGCGGGTCGCCTCCGCCGTCCCCTTGTTGAGCAGGCGCGCCGCCTCGGTGACGAGCCGCTCGGCCTTCACGCGCTCCCGTTCGGCGGGCGTGCCGAGGGGCAGCGCCTCCGCCCGGACCTCGTAGCGGCCCGGCGCCGCCGTCTTCGTGGGCGACCGCACCTCGATCCGGTACTGAATCCCAGGATCGGGATCGGGATTGGGGTCAATCAGGACCGATTCCGGTCCCTCCGCGCCCGTCGGGGTGTCCACGACGCCCAGGCTCCGGCCGTCCGGCCCAAGAACGTCGATCTCGACGTCGATCCCCCGCTGATCGACCGTCACCAGCAGGGGCTGGCCGGGCCGCATCGCGAGGGCATAGGCGTGCGACTCCCCGCCCGCCAGCCCGCGCTCGACCGGAACGCCCGGAACAAGGGTCGAGGCCCCTACGACAAGCTGAGCCAGCAGCAGGCCGGCACGAAGGAGGACCGGCACGGCATGCCCTACTTCGACGGCATCGCCTGCACGGCTGGCACGTAGATCCCCGGCACTCCCAATCCCGCCGCCGTGGCGTTGAGAGCCGCGAGGTCCCTGCCGAGCAACGCGCTCAGCTCGGCCTCGTAGCCCGCCAGCTCCTTCGCCTGCTCGGCGAAGACTTCCCGCGATCCTTGCGTCGGCGCGCCGTTGCCGCTCCCCGCCCAGGCGAGGAGGGGGGCGATCCGCGAGTACAGCTTGGAGCCTCCCTTCATGGCCAGGACGTCGTAGACGATCTCGGCCTTGGGATTGTGTATCCGGCCTTCCAGATCGTCGAGCTTGGCGATCAGGGCGGTCGAGGGCTCGAGCAGGGGCTTCGCCTTGTCGTCCTTCGCCAGCAGCTCGTTGCGCTGGGCGAGCTGGCGGCGGACGGTCTGCAGCCGCACCACGTCGCGGCTCAGGCGGGTGATGGCGTCCCGGATCTCGAGGAGGAAGCCGAGTTGCGCCTCGAGGTCCGCCTGCGACGCGGCGACGCGCGGGTCGGGCCGCAGGACGAGGGAGGTCGTGGCCGTCTTGCCGTCCACCGTCAGGCGCAGCGTGTAGGTGCCGGGCACCGCCGTGGGGCCGATGCCCGGGTAGCCCGCGTCGAGCTTGCCGTTGGAGATCATCTCCGCGCCTTCCCAGGAGAGGTTCCACACCGCCCGCTGGAAGCCGGCGCCCTTGGGCAGGGCGAAGCTCTGGAGCTGCTCCTTCTCCTCCTTGAAGTACTCGCTGCTGCCGGTGGGCTCCTTGGCCTTGCTGGAGAGGGTCGTCACCAGTTTGCCCGCGGCGTCCAGCACCTCCAGGGTGACGTCGCCCTTGGGCTCCTTCTCCAACCAGTAGTAGACGCGGGCGCCGCGGGGCGGGTTCTGGCCGCGCCAGCGGTCGTCCGGGCCGCCGCGGAGCTCCCACCGCACGGCTTCCTGGGCCGGGAAGAGGTAAAAGCCGGAGGCCGGCGCGGGCGACGGCAGGGACTCGCGCAGGAGCCCGAGGTCGTCGAAGATCCACATCGACCGGCCGTGGGTGGCCAGCACGAGCTTGTCGTCCTTGGCCACCAGGTCGTGCACGGCGACCGCGGGAAGGTTGAGCTTGAGGGGGCGCCAGGTGGCGCCGTCGTCCCGCGAGAAGGCGACGCCGCGCTCGGTGCCCAGGTACAGCAGGCCGCGCCGCTCGGGGTCCTCGCGCACGGCGTGGAGATAGACGTCCCTGGGCAGGCCGCCGTCGATGCGCTTCCAGGTGCGGCCGAGGTCGGTCGTCTTCCACAGGTAGGGGCGCATGTCGTCCAACCGGTGGGCGTCCACCACCACGTAGGCGGTGCCGGCGTCGAAGCGGGAGGGCTCGATCAGGGACACGGTGCCCCACTCGGGCAGGCCGTGAAGGGCCGCGGTGACGTTGCGCCAGCTCTTGCCGCCATCCTCCGTGACGTGCACCAGGCCGTCGTCGCTGCCCGCCCAGATCACGCCCTGGCGCAGGGGGGACTCGGCGATGACGAAGACCGTGCAGTAGGTCTCGACGCCCGTGTTGTCGCCGGTGATGGGGCCGCCGGACCACTTCTGCTTCGACTTGTCGTCGCGCGTCAGGTCCGGGCTGATGGCCGTCCAGCTCTGGCCGCCGTCGGCGGAGCGGAAGATCACCTGGGCGCCGTGGTAGATCACCTTCGGGTCGTGCGGCGAGACGGCGATGGGGGCCGTCCACTGGAACCGGTAGCGCATGTCCTCGCCGCCGTGCCCCGAGGGGTTCTCCGGCCAGGCGCTGACGTTGCGCTCCTCGCCCGTGCGGTGGTCGTAGCGGGAGAGATAGCCGAGGTATTCGCCGGCGTAGACGACGTCGGGGTCCGAGGGATCCGAGACCACCCAGCCGGCCTCGCCGCCGCCGACGCCGTGCCACAGGGAGTTGGAAACGCCGCCGCGGGAGAGCGAGTCGCTCGGCCCCTGGGCCGTGCCGATGTCCTGCAGCGCGCCCGCCACGTGGAAGGGCACGCGGTTGTCCGCGGACACGTGGTAGAACTGGCCGATGGGCAGGGCCGGCGCCAGCCAGCTCTCGCCGCCGTTGTTCGAGACGTAGACGCCGCCGTCGTCGGCCGCGGTCATCCGCTTGGCGTTCAGGGGATCGATCCACACGTCGTGGTAATCGCCGTGGTTGAGGCCTGGAGCATTGAAGATCTCGAACGTCTTGCCGCCGTCGATGCTCTTCAGCAGCGGCACGCTGGGCACCCACACCTCGTCCGGATTGGCGGGATTCACGGTGAGCGTCGAGTAGTACCAGGCGCGCTGCCGGAGCTTGCGGTCCGCCGACGCCAGGGTCCAGCTCTCGCCGCCGTCGTTCGAGCGGAAGAGCCCGCCCTTCTCCGCCTCGATCAGGGCGTAGACCCGCCGGGCGTCCGAGGGCGCCACGGCGACTCCCACCTTGCCCCAGGCGCCCTCCGGCAGGCCGCCGCCGGTGAGCTGCTTCCAGGTGTCGCCGCCGTCGCGGGAGATCCACAGCCCGCTGCCCGGCCCGCCGCTCGTCATCTCCCACGGGCGGCGGCGCGCCTGCCAAAGGCCGGCGAAGACGACGTTCGGATTGGAGGGGTCGAGGGTCACGGACGAGGCGCCGGTGTCGGCGTCCTTCTTGAGCACCTGCTGCCAGGTCTTGCCGCCGTCGCGGGTGCGGTAGACGCCCCGCTCGGGGTTGGGGCCGAAGGCGTGGCCCAGCACGGCGGCATAGGCGACGTCGGGATTCTTCGGGTGGACGGTCATCTCGCCGATCTGCCCTTCCTGCTTCCAGACGTGCTTCCAGGTCTTGCCGGCGTCGGTCGATTTATAGATGCCGTTGCCCGCCGCCACGTTGCCGCGGATATTGGCCTCCCCCGAGCCGGCGTAGACGACGTTGGGATCGGAGGCCGCGACGGCGATCGAGCCCATCGACGAGATCGGCTGGTCGTCGAACACCGGGTTCCAGGCCAGGCCGCCGTCGACCGACTTCCAGACGCCGCCGGAGGCCGTGGCCGCGTAGTAGACGCCGGGCTGCCCCGGCACGCCCGTGGCGCGCGCCACCCGTCCGCCCCAGGCCGGCCCGAGCAGCCGGTACTTGAGGCCCTTGAGCTCCGGAGCCTCCGAGAAGGCTTCGGGTGCCGTGACCGCCGCCGCGCCCGGCTTCCCGGGGACCGGTTTCTCGGCAGCCGTCAAGGCCGGGGGAAACGTCAGCAGCAGGGCCAGGAGGGCTGGGACGAGCGGGGAACGGAGAGCGCATGTGGGCATTCTGGGGGGCCTCCTCGGTCTGGATCAAAGAGATGGCGGCAGAGAGAACGCCCCGAGCTTAGCCAAGCCCCGGCCGGCGGGCAAGCGCCGAACGCTACGATAAGAATCGCTACGATGCTGTAGAGGCGGCCAGCCGCACGATCACGTCCACCAGCTCTCCGGGATCGACGGGCTTGGCGAGGTGGACCTGGAAGCCCGCGGCGAGGGCGCGCCGGCGGTCCTCGGGTCCGGCGAAGGCCGTCACCGCGACGGCGGGCAGGTCCCCGGCGCCGCGGCGGGTCCGGATCTCGCGGATGAGATCGTAGCCGTCCCGCTCGGGCATGCCGATGTCGCTCACCAGCACGTCGGGCTCGAAGCCCTGGAGCACGGCGAGGGCCTCGGCGGCCGAGGAGGCCGTCGTCACCTTGGCCCCGCGCAGGGAGAGCAGCTCGGCCATGACGTCGAGGGTGTCGGGCTCGTCGTCCACCGTCAGGAGGCGCAAGCCGGCGAGCGGCAGGGTGCTGCCCTCGCCCTCACCTTCGGTGAGCACGGGGGAGACCTCGCGGGCAACGGGGTCCTGGCCCTCCTCCGTCCGGCCGGCGGCGAGCGGCAGGGAGACGGTGAAGGTGGCGCCCTGCCCCTCGCCGGGGCTCTCCGCGCGGACGCTTCCGCCTTGCAGGTCGACCAGTTGCTTGACGATGGCGAGCCCCAGGCCGAGGCCGCCCTGCCGCCGGGTCGAAGAGCCGTCGCCCTGGCGGAAGAGCTCGAAGACCTCCGGCAGGAGCTCGGGCGCGATCCCCTGGCCGCCGTCGCGGACCCGGATCTCGGCACGGCCGCCCGCGGCGGCCAGCTCGACCTCCACGCTGCCGCCCCTGGGGCTGAACTTGATGGCGTTGGACAGCAGGTTCCAGATCACCTGCTGCAGGCGGTCCGGATCGGCCGTCACCGGCCCCACCCTGGAATCGAGGAAGCGCTCGACGCGGATGTCCATGGCCTCCGCCGCCGGCAGCACGGTCGAGAGGGCCGCCTCGATCACCTCGACCGGATCGACCGGCCGCACCTCGAGCCGCAGCTTGCCGGAGCTGATGCGGGAGATGTCGAGCAGGTCGCCGATGAGCTGGGCCTGGGACCGGGAGTTGCGCTCGATGGTCTTCAGGCCGCGCTCCATCTCCTTGGCGTCGAGCCGGCCGGCGCGCAGGATCTGCGCCCAGCCGAGGATGGCGTTGAGCGGCGTCCGCAGCTCGTGGGAGAGGGTGGCGAGGAACTGGTCCTTCATCCGGTTCGCCGCCTCGGCCTCGGCACGCGCTCGCTCCAGCTCCTCCTGCGCCTCCCTCCTTTCCTGGATGTCGGTGGTGAATACGGACAGGCCGTCCTCGGACGGATAGGCGTAGACCTGGAACCAGCGCCCGGAGCGGCCGCCCAACGCTTCGAAACGGACCGGCGCCCGCTCGCGGAAGGCTTGCCGGTAACTCTCCTCATAGAGGGTGCCGAGCAGGTTGGGGTACTCCTCCCACAGGACCTTGCCGACCAGATCCTCGGGCTCCCGGCCGATGTACCGCGCGAAGACGCGGTTCAGGTAGGTGAAGCGCCACTCCCGGTCGAGGGAGAAGAAAGCGTCGTTGATGGATTCGAGGATGTCGGCCGCGCGGCGGTTCGCCTCCACCAGCTCGCGGTCGAGCCGCTGGCGCTCCGTCACGTCGGCCACCAGGGCGGTGTAGCTCTCCTGGGCGTGCCTCCGCGCCCGGTCGAGGACGTGGCCGATGAGGCTGATGCCGACGCCCTGGAACAGGAAGATGGCGGCGCGCACGGTCGCGGCGGGAGAGGCCATCTCGGGCGGGAAAGACGCTATGCCGACGGCCGTCGAAAGCCCGGTCGCCAGCAGTCCCGGGAGCAGCCCCCCGAACCAGGCGCTGACGAGGATCGCCAGGGGGAAGAGCTGGAACGGAGCGCCTCCCCCGACCGCCCGGTCCAGCGGGATCTTGACGGCGAACGTCACGGCGACGGCCCCGACCGCCACCCCATAGGGCAGCAGCCTCGCCTTCCAAACGTCCTTCCGAGGGCCCTTCCCGGGTCCCTGCAAACCTCTATCGTTCAACGCGATGGCCTCGTTACGCTTCAGTTCGATCGTTGCCCGAACGCTCCCTAGCTCACCATCTCGCGGACGTCGCGGATGGCGGCCTCGAGCCGTTGCAGGTTCACTGGCTTGGTCAGGTGCTTCCGGAAGCCCGCCTCCAGGCTCTGGCGGACATCCTCCTCCATACCGTATCCGGAGAGGGCGATGCCGGGAAGCCCGCCGCCGGCCAGCGCGCGCATCACGTCCAGGCCGCTGCCGTCGGGCAGCCCGAGATCGCTCACCACGAGGTCGAACCGGTCCCTGCCGGCAGCCGAGAGCGCCTCGGCCACCGTGCCCGCCAGGGTCACCCGGTGCCCGATCAGGGACAGCAGGTCGGCCATGGCCTCGGCCGTGTCCGCGTGATCCTCCACCAGGAGGATGTCGAGATTCCGGCTGGTGGATTTTGGACTTTCGATTTCTTCGGGAGGCTTCGCGGCGGCCGGTTCGGCTTTCGGCAGGGAGGCGGGCAGCGCCACGGTGAAGGTGGCGCCCCGGCCCAGGCCCTCGCTCTCCGCCGTCAGGCTGCCGCCGTGCATCTCCACGATGGCCTTGCTGATGGCGAGCCCCAGTCCCAGGCCGCCGAGGCCGCGCGGGCTGCGCGAACGGCCCTGCTCGAAGGCGCCGAAGACGTGGGGCAGCACCTCCGGGTCGATGCCGATGCCGGTGTCGGCGACCTGGAGGACCAGACGGCCCTCCTCGCTCCAACTGCGGACGGTCACCAGGCCGCCCGCGGGCGTGAACTTGACGGCGTTGTTGACCAGATTCCAGAGCACCTGCGTCAGGCGCGAGGGATCGGCCCAGAGCCGGTGGTCCGCCGCCCTCAGGTCCCTCACCACCCGCAGCCGCCCGGCCGCCATCTCCTGCTCGCAGCAGATCTCGAGCGTGTGCTCGGCGACCTTGAGGACGTCGGTGACCTCGGGGTGCAGCTCGAGCTTGCCGCGCACGATCCGCGTCAGGTCCAGCAGGTCGTCGATCAGCCGCGCCTCCAGCTCGACGTTGCGGCGGATCACGTCCAGGGACCGCCGCAAGGCCGGCGGGATCCTCCCTTCCGCCTCCAGGCTCGAGACCACCGCCAGCACCGGCGTCAGCGGCGTGCGCAGCTCGTGGCTCAGCGTCGCCAGGAAACGGTCCTTGGCCTCGCTGGCCGCTTCGGCCTCGGCACGCGCCTCGCGCTCGCGGGCGAGGAGCCGCTCCTCGCCCTCCCGCAATTCGGCCTCCGCGCCCTGGCGCTCGGCGAGGACGGCGGCGAGCAGCATCGAGGTCACCGCCGCGACCGTCATCAGCAGGGCTCCCATGGCATCGCCCAGCCACCAGTAGCCAATTGCGTTGAGGGCCGCGAGATCCGGCTGGAGGAGGCCCGCGGCGGCCAGGCTGGCCGTGCCGACGGCGGCGCCGATCACGGGGCTCGCCAGGGCTCCGAGGATGAGCAGGAGGACGTCCCGCACCCTCTCCAGGGAGTCGCGGAAACCCGCCCTGCGCAGGAGCCAGGCTCCCACGGCGGCCTCCAGGGTGTTGCCCAGGGCGATGCCGAGCGCCAAGGCCAATCCCCCGCCGAGGGTGAAGTTCACCAGGAAGGCGCCCAGGGCGATGCCGGGAAGGGCGCGCGGGCCGAACCGGAGGACCGCCGCGAGCGCGATCCCCGCCGGCGCCCACAGCAGAGTTACGTGACGATCGACGATCGGGATCAGCAGCCCGAGCCGGCCCACCGCGAAGTAGATCCCGGCCAGCGCGGCGTTCCCGGCCAGGATCTTCCACGCCTCACTGCCCGATATCCGCCGGCCGCTCAGGCTTCCCCAGGAATCAACCATCCGGGCCTGTACCTCACCCCGGGTTTGGACTCGCGCCAGTCCCCTGTAAATCCGGGAACAAAAGTGAAAAAAAGAAACTCCATCGTCCTTCAGTACGACTCCAGATCCCTTGAACCGGCGCGGTGCGAAGGGCTCTTGCCTGGAAATCGCTACGGTATGTTGAAACAGAAAGCAATTTTTGGACCCGTCCCGCTCCCGCATGAAGCGCTTACGTTAATATTCAGGATCCCGAGCCCGCCCGTTCACCGCTTCAGGCGCCGCCGCAGCCCCCCCACGAACGCCTCCACCTCCTCGACGCCCGCCAGCCGCGCCGTCACGAGATAGCTCACTCCATACACTCCGAGCACGATGGCCGCCTTGAGGATGGGATGGAGGGGCGGCAGCAGCCACCAGACGGCGGCCCCGGGCACGGCCGCCGCGAGGGCGATCAGGACCATGCGGGCGTCTTCCCGCCAGGGCAGCTCGAAATCGGGCAGCCGCCTGCGCAGGGCCCGCCGGAGCTGGTAGAGCTCCATCCAGGCGCCGAACCCCGAGGCCAGGGAGAGGCCGACGGGGCCCAGGAAGAGAGTGCGTCCCGGCAGCGGTCCTACCAGCGACGACAATGTGTAGCGGTCCAGCCAGAACATCAACGGCACGGCCACCAGCACCGAAGTCCCCACCCGGATTCCCGCGATGCGGGCCGGCGAGCGGGTGTCGCCCAGGGCGTAGAAGGTGTTCTGGAGCAGCCGCGAGGTGGTGGTGGCGAGGATGCCCGTCGTGTAGCCGCAGAGCACCAGGTAGACCAGCCAGTTACCGGCCACGCCGAAGTTGCCGCCCCGGTAGATGCCGGCCACCAGATAGCCGAAGACGAGATAACCGACGACCGTGGGCACGTTCAGGAAGGCCACGTACCGCAAGGCCCGCCGGATCCGCGCCAGCAGCGCGGGAGCGGCCCCCTCGCCCCGCAGGCGCGACATCTCCGGCAGCTCCGAGGCCGCGATCGAGATCCCGAAGAGGCTGATGGGCAGCAGGTAGAACATCTGTGCGAAGCGGTCCGCCCCGGGCGCGCCCGCCGTGAGGTAGGTCGCCAGGGTCAGGTCGATGTAGCCCGCGAGCTGCACCACGCCGCGACCCGCCACCGCCGGCCACCACGCCGACAGGGCTTGGCGCACCCCGGGAGCGCTGAGCGAGAGCGACGGCCGGAACCCCTTCGTGACCCGGATCACGCCGGGGAGCTGAACCGCGAACTGCAGCAGGCCGCCCAGCAAGCCTCCCCAGCACGCCGCTTGGAAGAGATGGATCAGATCCGCCGTGTCCTGCGTGCCAGGGGCGAGCTGGCGCGCCGCGAAGACCAGCGTGGCAATGATGGCCGCGTTCCACAGCACCGGCGCGACGTAGGGCAGGAAGAAGCGCCGGTGGCTGTTGAGGATGGCGAGCGCCCACACCGAGAGCACCAGGAGGCCGGCCATGGGAAACAGGATGCGCACGCCCGTCACGGTGAGGGCGAAGCGGTCCACGGCCAGCGTGCCCGCCTCGACCTTCGCGGCATCCCCCAGGTAGCCCGAGGCGAGGAACACGACGAGCGGCCGGGCCAGCAGATTGCCGAGCAGGGCGATGCCCGCCGCCGCCGCCATCATCAATCCGAAGATGGCTCCCGCGAACCGTCCGGCCTCCTCCTTCTTGCCTTCCGCCAGCAGGCCGCTGTAGATGGGGATGAAGGAGGCCGAGAGAATCCCCTCGCCGAGCAGGTTCTGGAGCACGTTGGGCACCCGGAAGGCCGCCGTCAGCGCATCCTGATAGGGGCCGACGCCCAAGTAGTGGGCGAAGGCCTTTTCCCGCACGATGCCCATCAGCCGGCTGAGCAGGATGCCGGCGGAGACCATCGCGGCGCCCCCCCGGGAGCGGGCCTGGGGAGGCGGCAACGGCGCGGGAGAAGGCGGCGCCGGCGCCTCCTCGAGAAGGTCCTCGGGCTCGCTCAAGGCTGGCTCACCGGGGCAGGTCGTTCCAGTTCAGCAGCACGTTGTAGACGAGCCGGAAGTCCGACAGGTTGAGGTACCGGTGCAGGGGGTTGAAGGCGAAGAGGATCACCCGCCCCTTGCCCGCCGGCACGTCGAGGATCGCCGGCTTGCCGTTCACCTCCCCCTCCCCGCGCACGAAGCCCGAGAGCACCAGCCGGCCGTCGTCCTTCGGATCCTTCCCGTCCTTGGCGTCCTTCGCCTTCGCCGGCGCCGGCGCATACCCGGCGTCCATGTCCTCCACCTCGATCCCTGAGCCGGCGCCCGCGCCCTTCTTCTCCTTCTCCTCCTCCTCGCCCTCGGGCTTCTTGGTGCCGAACTGCATCACGACGCGCCCGCGGTCGAGCTTCCCGACGTCGAAGATCGGCCCGTTGCCGCGGAACACGCTGGTCAGCTCCTCGTAGCCGTAGGCGATCGGATGTTCCGGCCGCACGATCTTGGCGCGCAGCTCCGAGCCGGGAGTGTTGAAGCCGCCCGGCGGCACGCGGAAGACCCCGCGCACGAGCCCGCCCTCCACCGGCAGCGTGCCGGCGTTGGCGAGAGCGACCAGCACGCCGCCGCCCTGCACGAACCGCTGGAGATTGACCAGCCCCTCGAGGCCCATGCCGCCCGTGATGTCCTCCGACCCGTTGGGGATCCCCTGGCTGGGGAACTCCGGCGTCTGGGTGTAGGCGAGCGGGCCGTACTTCGGATCGATGCCGTGCACCAGGTCGGCGAAGCCGCCGCCCGTCCTGGGGAACAGGACGACGTCGAAGCGCTCGGCCAGGTTGCCGCGCTTCAGGTCGTCGTCGCCGATCAGCGTGTACGGGATCTTGCCGCGGTCGAGCGTGTAGCGCGCCCAGCCGGCGTCCTGGGTGTCGATCCAGTTCTGGAGCAGGGCGAGGCGGGGCAGGTCCACCAGGTGCTGCCGCACGTCGGGCTGGGCGGCGGCCGCCGTGAAGGAGAGCCCCGTGCGCCGGGCGACCTCCTCCACCGCCTCGCGGGGCGCCTGGACGATCCAGCTGCCGGCCGGATAGGAGACGCCGCCCGCCGTGAAGGCCGCCTCCGCCGCGTCCACCTGGTTCGTGCCCAGCAGCGCGCGGGCTTCGAGGAGGGCCGTCTGGCCCGTGTCGCGCACGAGGAAGAGGTCGCCCGCCCCGTCCACCGTCCCGGCCGGCACGACGTCGGCCGTCACCGGCTCCATGGCGGCGTCGAGGATCTTCTTGTCCGCCACCGATTCGCCCGCGACCCCGTAGAGCAGCGGCCACGTCCAGGCCACGTCGTCGTAGGGCGGGTTCGGCTCGTCGGGCGGGAACTTCTGCTCCTCGAGCAGGTTGACGGCGAGGTTGCGGTACGGCTGGTCCATGCGCACGACGTAGGCCCCGGCCGGCCAGCTCTTGCCGCCCAGCTTCGTCTCGGCCGTCAGGCGGTGGATCTCGATCCGCTGCTGGCGGAGCTGGTTGATCAGATAGGCGAGGCGGGCCGTGTCGCGCTGGCCGGGCGGGAACACCCAGGCATGGGGCGCCTCCGTCTTCCCCTTATCGAGCGACCGCTCGCCCTTGATCCAGAAGCTCTCGAGGAGCTCCTGCCGGTGGAGCGAGGCGTACTGCAGGGCCGCCAGCACGCCCGCCTCCATGTAGTTGGTGTTGTTGCGCAGCGACCAGCGGAGCTTCTTGGGCGGCGGCGTGGGGCGGTACCACTGCACGTCCGTGACCGGCTTGCCCACGAACCGCCCCTCCGAGAGGTCGCGGTCGAAGGTGCCCGCCGAGGCATTGCCGAAGGTCTCGTAGAAGCGGCCCACCGAGTGGTGGGTATTGGCCACGGAGTTGAGGTAGCCGGGCCACCAGCCGTCGAAGAAGCCCCACGTCCAGACGCCCGCCAGCCCCTGCGCCGAGAGCGCTCCCGCCTCGTGATAGCCGAGCTGCGTCCACTCGTTGATCGTCACCGGGTCGATGGCCCGGTTGTAGGGGCCGTAGCCGGTCATGATGTAGAGCAGGGGCACCGACTCGTGGAGGTCGTGCATCACCTGCGGATGGAAGGCGTAGTAAGTCTCGTGGATGGCGCGGCTGAGCGCCTGGGTGACCTGCATGCCGTCGCGGTTGTTGTCGTGCAGGACGTAGTGGCCCCAGTACGGCGGCGACAGGATCTCGGCCATCTCCTCCCAGGACATCTTCTTGCCGCGCAGGTGGCGGTAGTACCAGTCCACCTGGCGGTCCCGGCCGTCGGGCTCCGTGATGGGCGTGATGAAGACGATGGTGTTCTTGCGGATCGCCTGGATCTCCGGCTTCTCCGAGACCGCCAGCCGGTAGGCCAGCTCCATCAGCATCTCCGGGCTGCCGGTTTCCGTCGAATGCAGTCCGCCGGTGAGCCAGTAGATGACCTTGCCCTCCGCGGCCAGCCGGCGGGCCTCCTCGCGCGGCGTCCGGCGGGGATCGGCGAGGCGGGCCGTGACGTCCTGGTAGCGGTCGAGGTCCGCCAGGTTCTCCGGATCGGAAACCATGGCGAGGAGCATCTCCCTCCCCTCCTCCGACGTCCCGATCGCCCGCACCTGGACCCGGTCGCTCGCCTCGTCCAGGCGGCGGAAGTAGCCATGGACGTCGGCCACGCGCGACAGCTCGTCGGGAGCCCCCACGAGGTGGCCCAGCACCTTGGTGGGCGACGGCACCGTCTCCGAGTCCGGCACGTAGGAAACGGACTCCGGCAGGAACTCGGGGCCGGTCGTGTACTCCTTGATCCGCTCGACGCTCCCCGGCTCCGGCCGGTCCGGAGCCGAGGCCCCGGAAGCACTGTCCGCGGCCTCGGCGGCGGGCTCGGAGGGAGGCGGTTCCTGGGCGGCGAGAATTCCAGGCGCGCCAAGGACGAGCAGAATGAGAGAAATCTTGACCAAGAGGGCAACCGGGCGGGCTTTCACGTAGGGATCTCCTGTCGAAGGGACGGCTACGATACCGGTTTCCCGGCCGGAACGACAAGAAGGGTTCATGGCGACTCCGCCAGCGCCGCTTCGATCGTCAGGCGGAGCTGCTCGAAGTGAACGGGCTTGGTGAGGTAGTGATCGAAGCCGCAGGCGAGGATGCGGTCACGGTCTTCGCGCATGGCGAAGGCGGTCAGCGCGATCGCGGGCAGGTGCGCAAGGCCGCTGTTGCCGCGCACCTCGGCGAGGACCGCGAAGCCGTCCAGGACCGGCATCTGAAGGTCGAGCACCAGCAGATCGACGGGCCCGGCGGCCAGCAGGGCGAGCGCCTCCTGCCCGTTGACCGCCGCCTTGACCTCATAGCCCCAGCGGGTGAGCAGCTCGGTGAGCAGGATGGAGCTCGCGAGATCGTCCTCCGCGATCAGGATCCGTCGTTTCATCCTCGCTCCCTCGGGTCAGCCGGCCGCCGGGACCCGCCAGCTCTCGGCTTCGACCGTGCGTTGAATTTCCATCGTCACCATGTCCCGCCAGCCGTCGTCGGGCAGCCAGAGGAGGCGCGTGGGGCCGGTGAAGACCTGGGTCTCGACGGCCTCGGCGCCTTCCCTGGCGAGCACGAGAACGGGGATCGGAGCCGTGACGGGATTCGACCGCAGCCGTACGATCGTCTGATAGCCGTCGAGATCCGGGAGCTGGAGGTCGAGCACGATGGCGTCGGGGCGGATCCGGTCCGCGGTCTGCAAAGCGTCCACGCCGCTGGGAACGACGATCGGGCGGAACCCGGCGGCGATCGCCGCCTCGGTCAGCAACCTCTGCGGCTCCGGGTTGGATTCGACGATCAGCACGACCCGCGGCGTGTCGAGCGGCTCGATGCGGCGCCGGCAGGCCTTGACGAGCAGCTCGTCGGCCAAGGGCAGGACCAGGCAGCCATGGGCTCCGGCGAGAAAGGCCGGCCGCCTCTCCGCCAGGTCCGGCACGAGCGCCAGGATCAACGGCTCGATACGCTCCCGCGACCGGAGCTCGCGCAGGAGTTGCCAGCCGCGGGGGCCGGTGCTAGCGAGGTCGAGAATCGTCAATTGCGGCTCGTCGCTTTGAATCCGCGGCAGCACCTCGCCGTCGCAGCTCACGGCACGCACGCGGAATCTTTGCCTCTGGAGCACCTCGGCCCAGCGGCCGCGCGCCGCCTCGTCGTCGCTGACGAGCAGGATGGCCGGCTCACCGATCGCCCGCTGGGCGCGCGGCAAGCTGGGCGGATTGGCCGGCGCGGCGGCGAGAACGTCCTGAGAATCCGGCAACAGGACGAAGAAAACGGTGCCGGTGCCGGGTGAGCTCTCCACCCAGACCTTGCCCCCATGCTGCTCCACGAGGCGCCGGACGATGGCGAGCCCCAGGCCCGTGCCCTCCCTGGAATCGGTACGGCTGTGGGCCTGCTGGAACTCGTCGAAGATCGTCTCGTGCTCCGCCGGATCGATCTGGGAGCCCGTGTTGCCGACCGACAGCAGAGAAAAGCCCGGCTCGCTCTCCCCCGTGACCGCGATGGCGCCGCCGGCGGGCGTGAACTTGACCGCGTTGCTGAGCAGGTTGAAAAGGATCTGTTTGAAATGGAGGCGGTCGGCGAAAACGGACAGGTCGTCCGGTACGCGCTGATCGAGATGGATCTTTTTCTGGCCGGCCAGCGGCCCGATGATGGACAGGACCTCCGGCAGCAGGGCCGTGACGCGGAGGTTCTCCGGCGACAGTTTGATCCGTCCCGCCTCGATCTTCGACAGGTCGAGGATGTCGTTGATCAGTCCCAGCAAGTGCTCGGCGGCCTTGCGGACGAACGTGAGGTGAAGGTCCTGCTTGCCGCTGAGCGGATAGTCCTTGTCGTCCGCGAGCAGCTCGGAGAAGCCGACGATGGCATTGAGCGGCGTCCGCAGCTCGTGGCTCATCATCGCCAGGAACTCGCTTTTCAGGCGGTTGGCGCGCACGGCCTCCTTACGGTGCAGCTCGAGCTCCAGGTTCTGCTGCTGGATCTGGCTCAGGTAGGCGCGCCGCTGCTCCTCCAGCATCCGGCTGCGGCTGACGTCCCGGAAGAAGCCCTGGCAGGAGACGAAGCGGCCCTCCTCGAAGCTCGAGCTGATCGTCCCCTGGACGGGCACCTCGCGGCCGTCCCTGGCGAGAAACACGGTCTCCACCGGGGGGAGCGACTCGCCGGCCCGCAACCGTTCGAACATCGAGGAGCAGTGGTCGATCTCCCGGGGTGCCACGACGTCGATCAGGCGGAGCGAGCCCGCCTCCTGCTCCGAATATCCCAGGGTCTCGCGCCATCGCCGGTTGACGTACCGCACCTCCCCCTCGGCGCCGAGGCTCTGGATCAGGTCCCCCGAAGCCTCGAGGAACTGGCGGAACCGGCGCTCGTTGGCGGCCAGGGCGTTGCGCGCCCGGCGCGACTCGGTGACGTCGAAGGCGAAGCCGAGCACGTAGGGCTCCCCGGCGAGGGGAGAATGCAGGACGTTGCGGTACATCCAGAACCGCTCTTCCCCGTGGCGGTTGATCACGCGCATCAGCCCATCAGTCTGCTCCCCCCGGCGGACACAGTCCAGGTAGGTGGAAAACCCGGCGCTGGCGGCCGGTGCCAGCACATCGGAGAGATTGCGCCCGATCAGCTCCGCGGGCGTGAAGCCGAGCGCTCCGGAGGCCGCCGGATTGAGGCTCAACAGCCGCCCTTCGAGGTCGTGGGTGCAGAGGAAACCCGGGCCGTTCTCGAAAATGTTGCGATAGAGCATCTCGCTCTCACGCAGGGCCTCCGCGGTGCTGCGCCGCAGGCCGCGGACGAGCCGCCTCGCCCCCACGGCCTCGGCGCCGAGCAGGAGGAACGCCACCGACAGGAAGATCAGTCCCAGCCATTCCTGCGGCACGGCCCGGCCCGGAAGCTGCCCGGTGACGGACCGTAGCTGCGCCCAGGCCTCGAACACCAGCGACGCCGCGGCGGCCGCCAGGGCGCCACCGAGCCTCGAAGGCCAGCGCGGGGCGAGCGGCCGAGAGGTCAAGAGTGCCGTCCGCCAACTGCGGATATACTTCGTTTCCGAGAGTCGGAGACCCCACCCAGGATACTTCGCAAGGTGCGCGGATGAGCTTCAGAGTGCTGACCGTCGACGACGATCCCGCGACCTTGCTCGTCGTGGAACGAGAGCTGTCCAGGGCCGGGTTCGAGGTCTGGACGGCCGAGTCCGGCGAGGCAGGCCTGGAGCTCCTGCGCCGCAAGGGGCTGCCGCATCTCGTTGTGGTCGATCTCCTGATGTCGGGAATGGGCGGTCTCGACCTCTGCCGGCGGATCAAGGAGTGGAGCGACGTGCCGCTGATCATCCTGACCTCGGTGAGCGCCAAGGAGACCCTCATCGACGCGATCGAACGCTTCGCCGAAGACTACATGGTGAAACCGTTCGATCCCCGGGAGCTGGTGGCGCGCTCGAAACGCATCCTGCGCCGCATGGGCGAATTCGCCTACGCTCTGGAGCCGGTGACGACGGTGGACGGCCATCTCAGCATCGATTTCGTCCACCAGCGGGCCATCCTCGACGGCCGCGACGTCGAGCTCGGCCCCATCGAGAGCAAGATCCTCTATCTGCTGATGAAGGGCGCCGGGCGGCCCCAGTCGAACGCTCACCTGCTCGGCCGGATCTGGCCCGACCAGGACGTCTTCGAGGACACCCTGCGGGTGCACATCCACCGCTTGCGGCGCAAGATCGAGCCGCGGCCGGAGACTCCCCGGTACGTCGTCACCGAGCGCGGAGTCGGTTATTCCTTTCCGACCCCGAAGAGCGGCGACGGCCCGGCCTCCTGATGCGGCTTGTCTGCGCAACCTCTTCATCGTCATCGCGGGCAGGATACTCGGGAGGCCTTACGTCCCCTATTACAGCTCCCGGGCTTGACTCGCGGCGGGCTCGCCGGTCGAGACGGAGGGCGGACGCGGCATGAGGCAGCTCCCCCCGGACCTCGACGCGGAGACCGTGCATCACCTGGAGGAGCTGGGCGGCGAGGAGCTGCTGCGGCAACTGGTGAACCTGCTGCTCGATCTCGTCCCCCAGCGTCTGGGCGCCATCGAGGAGGCGCTGCGGCGCGACGACCTCCTGGCGGCCCGGCAGGCCGCGCACGCGCTGTGCTCGACCGCCGGCACCGTGGGTGCCATGACCCTCCTCAAGGCCGCCCAGCTCGTCGAGGCGGCACACGGAGCACCCGAGGCTCTCGCCGCGGCCGGGATCCTGGAGACCGAGTGGCCGCCGCTGCGACAGCGGCTGAGCCAGTGGCTGAACGAGCCCTAGTCCGGGAGCTGGGCCAGCGCTTCGAGCACTTCCCGGGCCGATTGGAAGCGGTCGTCGGGGTTCCGGGCCAGGAGGCGGGCGAGCAGGGCCGCCCAGCCCTCGGGCGTCTCGGGGCGGTGCTCGCGGATGTCCACGGGATCTTCGCGCAGCTTGTGGAACAGCAGCACCATCGGCTCGGCGAGATCGAACGGCTCGCGCCCGGCGATCAGGCTGTAGGCGATCAGGCCCAGGGAGTAGAGATCGGAACGGCCGTCCACCTCGAGCCCCCGGATCTGGTCGGGCGACATGAACATGGGCGAGCCCATCACCGTGCCGGCCTGGGTGAGGCGCGCGCCGAGCCCCGCCATGGAGGCGATGCCGAAGTCGAGGATCTTGACGCGGCTCGCCGTCGCCATGACGTTGCCCGGCTTGAGGTCGCGGTGGACGATCCCCAAGGCGTGGGCCTCCTCGAGCCCCGCCGCGATCTCCGACACGAGCGAACGGATACGCCCGAACGGCAGCGGCGACTCCCGCTTCACCATCTCGTCCAGGCGGCTGCCCTCGATGCACTCCATAGTGACGAACAGGCCGCCGTCGAACCGTCCGAGGTCGTACACCCGCACCACGTTGGGATGGCCGATCCGCCGGCAGATCTGCACCTCGCGCAGCAGCCGCGCCTCGTCGTCGAGGCCGCTCTCGGCCAGCACCGTCTTGATGGCCACCACCTGGCCGATCTCGTGGTCGTGGGCCTTGTAGACCCGCCCCATCCCGCCCCTGCCCAGCTCGCTGAGGATCTCGTAGCGTCCGGCGAGCCGGCTGCCCACGGCGAGCCCGCCCGGCAGGACCACGGGCGTTGTTCCCATCTCCGGCATCTCCGGCATCCCCAGCTCCAGCGTCGCCAGGCTGGGCGCCGCCTTGACGGTCCGCGAGGGGCTCGCCAGGAGCTCCCGCAGGCGCTCGAGCCGCAGCAGTGCGTCGCGGTGGCGCGGCTCGCGCTCCGCCACCCGCTCGTAGGCGGCCCGCGCGGCCTCCTGGCGGTTCATCGCTTCGAAGCACCGGCCTTCCCAGTAGTTTCTTTCCAGATAGGCGAGGCCGTCCGGGATCCGCCGCAGCCGGTCGAGGGCATCCTCGAAGAACCCCTCGCCGATCAGCAGGGGCGCCAGCAGGACCGCGGCGTCGCCATAGTCCGGGTCTTCCGGCCGCATCTGCAGCAGGAGCGAAGCGGCCAGCGTCTTGTCCCCCGCCTCCAGGTGCTTGCGCGCCGCCTGCACGGACGGCCCGGACGACCCGGACTTTGCCGCCGCGCCGGGAGTCCGCCGCGGCAGGCCCGCCAACGCGAAGCAGCGTTCGGCGTCGATCCGCCGGCCCGCCTTCTCGTAGGCCTCGGCGGCCCGCCGCGGCTCGCCGGCAGCTTCCCAGCGGTAGGCGGCGCGGCCCCATTCCCGCCCCGCCTCGTAGGCTTCCGCGGCCTCGCGCGCCATGCCGATGCGGGCGAGCAGGTCGCCCGCGTCCACCGGCCGGCCAGCGTGCAGATGGATCCGTGCCAGGAGCCGGTTCCCCTGGGGGGCCTTCGCCGCCAGACGGGTCGCCTCTTCGAGCAGGCCGAGCCCGAGGTAGAGGTCGAGCGCCTCCTCGTAGCGTCCGGCGCGGGCGAGCAGCTCGGCGATCCGCGGGCTCGGCGCCAGGGGAGCGAGCAGCGCCGCGGCCGCGGCACCACGCCCGAGCCGAACGAGCAGGTCCGCCCGCCGGAGCTTCATCTTCTCCAGACGGCCGGCGGCACCCGGACGCCCAGCGCTCCTCTTCTCCAGGCTCCGTTCGGCCTCCTCGATCAGACGCAGCGCCTCGCGCAGGTCGCCACGCCATTCGCCGCTATGGATGAGTTGGTCGAGTTGCCGCGCGAGCTCCTCCGGGGACGGCCCGCCGTTCGGGCCCCCCTCGGTCTTGGGCTTGGGATCGCGCCTGCGCAGACCCGGCAAGGTCATGATCAAAGGCATGGAAAACTTCCTTCCAGAAGCAGAACTTTCCCCATGCTACGCGGCGGTAGGTTACAAACCAGATTACAGCCGGATACAGAAGGATTGATCCTGCTTATTCGGGAAAGTATAGACTTGCGCCGGATCCCGTAACCACCGCGCCCGCCAGGGTGCTTGCCGAAAGGAGAACCACGATGCGAAGGCTGAATCCGATGATTCTGGGGACGGTGCTGCTCTGCGCCGCGACGGCCGCGTGGGCCGCCGATCCGACCGCCGCTCCTCCGACGACCTCCGCTGCCGCGGAGGAGAGCCTGGTGGCGCCGATGTCTCTTGCGCCGGTGACTTCCTCGCCGATAAGTCCCGCGCCGGTGGCGATCGATCTGCTCTCCAATGCTCCGCGGACCGCCGCCATCATCCCCTGCCCCGCGGAACCGATCACGACCTGCAACGATTGTTTCTATTTCGGGCAGTACCTGACCTACAGTTGCACGACCTTCTGCCAGAACGGGGTTCCCCGGAGGGTCTGCAACTCCTGCGGCTCCGGCTGCAATCCGTAGCCACCAACCGGCGGCAAGGCCGCCCGCCCTGCAAACAGGCGGGCGTCCTTCATCCGCCGATCAGTCGACGATCGAGTGGTGCTTCGTGTCGCGCAGGGAGATCGCGCCGATGATCACGGTCATGATCGCGACCACCACCGGATACCAGAGGCCGTAGTAGATGTTGCCGGCCTTCGCCACCATCGCCGTGGCGAGGAGGGGCAGCATGCCGCCGAACCAGCCGTTGCCGATATGGTACGGGAAGGACATCGAGGTGTAGCGGATCTTGGTCGGGAACAGCTCCACCAGGAAGGCGGCGATCGGGCCGTAGACCATGGTGACGTAGATCACCATGGTGAAGAGGATCAGGATGCTCAGCCCGTAGTTGATCCGCCCGGGATCCGGCGCCTCCGGATAGCCTTCCGCCGCCAGGGCGGCCTTGTACTCGTCCTCGTTCCACCCGCTCAGCGTGCTGCTGCCGATCCGCGTCGTCACCGTCTGGCCAGGCTCCCCGGGCTGCGAGGTGAAGGACAGCCCGGACTTGGTGAGGAAGTCCTTCGCCTTGTCGCAGTCGGAGAACGTGGTGCCCGGCAGCACGAAGACGTGGAAGTGGCAGTCCGAAGCCGCGACGGTCACCGGATGGCTGTTCTGGAACTCCTCGAGCGCCGGATTGACGGCGTGGGTCAGCCCCCTGAAGAGCGGAAAGTAGGTGAGCGCCGCGATGAGGCAGCCGGCGAGGATGATCTTGAGGCGGCCGATGCGGTCCGAGAGGCTGCCGAAAATGACGAAGAACGGCGTCCCGAGCAGAAGCGCGATTCCGACCAGGGTGTAAGCCCTCAGATAGTCCAGCTTGAGCGTGATGGTGAGGAAGAAGAGGGCGTAGAACTGCCCCGTGTACCAGACCACACCCTGGCCGGCGGTGGCGCCGAAGAGGGCGAGCAGCACGTACTTGTTGTTCGGATAGCGGAAGAAGCTGTCCTTGAGCGGCGACGTCGAGCCCTTGCCCTGCGACTTCATCCGCTGGAAGACCGGCGACTCGTTCAGCCGCGCCCGGATGTAGATCGAAAGGATGAGGAGCAAGAGCGAGACCAGGAACGGCACTCGCCAGCCCCACGCCTTGAAGGTGTCGGGGGTCATCTGGACGCGGCAGAGGCCAATGACCAGCAGCGAAAGGAAGAAGCCGAGGGTCGCGGTGGTCTGGATCCAACTCGTCGAGTAGCCGCGCTTGTTGTCGGGGGCGTGCTCGGCGACGTAGGTCGCGGCGCCTCCGTACTCGCCGCCGAGGGCCAGGCCCTGGAGCAGGCGGAGCGTGACGAGGAGGATCGGTGCCAGGACTCCGATCGAGGCGTAGGTGGGAAGGAGCCCCACCAGCACGGTCGAGGCGCCCATCACGATAATGGTCACCATGAACGTGTACTTGCGGCCGATCAGGTCCCCCAGGCGCCCGAAAAACAGTGCGCCGAACGGCCGCACCAGGAAGCCGGCCGCGTAGGTGGCGAAGGCCGAGAGGAGGGCCGCGGTGTCGTTCCCCTTGGGGAAGAAGAGGGCGGCGAAGAAGGGCGCCAGGGTCGCGTAGAGATAGAAATCGTACCACTCGAAGACCGTGCCCAGCGAGGAGGCGAAGATGACCTTCCGCTCCTCTTGCGGCGAAACCTGGATGACGCCCGGATCCGTGCTCGAAGCCGTCGCAACGCTCATGGAATCTCCCCCCTGTTCACTTTCGACCCCACAAGCTTATCTCATTCCTCGAAGACGGCGACGGCCCGCACGGGCGAGCCGGTACCGCCACGGATCCTGAGCGGCAGGCCGATGAAGCGAAAACGCCCACGGCCGACGAGCTGGTACAGATTGATCATGTTTTCGTAGTGCGTGAAGCCCAGCTCCCCGCAGATACGGTGCACTTCCTTGTTGGAAGCGTCGATCACGCCCGGCGCCATCGTCTCCACGCCAAAAGCCGCGATCCCCTGCTCCCCCAGCCAGCGCGCCGCGCCAGTGCTGACACCGGGCCCATGGTGCCAATCGCCCGTCCCGAAAGCGCGCCGGTAGTGATCCGTATACAGCAGGACGGTATCTCCCCGCTTGATCTCGAGGCTCGCCCTAGAGAGAGCCTGTTCCAGATCGGCTGTCTCGATCAAATCCCGTAGGCCCTTATCAGACAGGTCCAGGCAGATCCCTTCCGTATAGAACATCGTCAGAGGCATCGTGTCGATGGATTGTCCCCGGTGCGGGCGCGCCATGTGATTGATCGCATCGACGTGCGTACCCGTATGCTCACCCAACTCCAGCCGGTTCACGGCGGGTGAAACGACGTCGCTCCCGGTTATGCCGTCCCACTGCTCGTGCGAGACGTGCATCGTGATCGCAACATCCGGAAGGCCGGGGAACACCGGCATGCCGGAGAAGATCTCCTGACTCAGATCGACGATCTCAGTCAACCGTTGCACCATCCGCATCCGAGCAGGAAGGTGCCGTTCTCCTGCGGAGTGAGCGCGATCGTCATCGGGCAGACCTTCTCGGGCTTGCCGTCCACGTCGAGGGCCATGGCTCTCGTGAACTGTCCCAGGCGAAGGCCGTCCTTCCTCGCTGTGGGAGCGAGCTTCAAAGCCGAGACGGCCTTGTGATAGTCGCCACGAAAGCGGCCGTACACGATCCCCCCGAAATCCTCGCTCTGGGCCAAGGTCATCAGGATGACCGAGGTCTTGGCGCCGGCGATTTCGAGCGGCGACCGCAAGATGACGACGTCCATCTCGTCCATCTCTTCGCCGATGGTCGTCGCGGCGAAGCCCTGATCGAAGTGGGACGACCCGCCCTCGGCCATCTTGCGGACGGCGGCCAGCGGGTCTCCCTTACAGAGGATGGCATCCGTTAGAAGGGCTTGCGGCGTGGGCGCGGCGGCGTTGGCGGCGTGGGCGATGTTAGAGGCAAGGGCGCAGGCAAGGCCTGCGGCAAAGGTCAATGCGGCGAGTCGGTTCACTGGATCTCCTTCGGGCTGTTCCGGCTCGACTCTACCCTATTCCAGCCCTCCCCGTCCCGTGGCGAGAGCCTGCCATAAGGACCGGGCCGTGGCATTGGCCCCGGGATCCAACTCGACGAGCGGGGAGCCGTCCTCGGTCTGGGCCAGGCGCAGCCCCGCCAGAGGGAGGATCTCGTTCAGCGGCAGCGGCTCGGTGCCCCGGATGTGGGCGCGGTAGAAAGCGTCCCAATCCCGTGGGGTCGTGGCGTTCAGCGCGACCTGGATGTCGTGCCATTCATAGGCTCGCCGGCCGCCTTCCGTCTGACGCCACAGCGCCCGCAGAAAATCGCCGAGGTTGCGCTTCCCGTGGCTGGCGTCTCGGATCAAAACATCCCACGAGAAGGCGACCAGCGCGCCGCTACTGTAGAGCGGCGGCCCCTTGCGAGTGCCGCCGCCCTCCAGGGACGTGGTTAGCCGCCGGGAGTTGGCGACGTGCTCGGCGAGCTTCCGACGCAGATCGTCCGGACCGATCAGCCCTGCTTCAGCCATGGACATGTTGGCGACATATTCTGTAAAACCTTCCTGAAACCATTGGGACGTCGCGTAGTCCGCTCCACGCAGGCGCCAGCCGTTCCAAAAGTGAAAGATCTCGTGCCCGATCGTGTTTCCCCATTGGGAGCGGTTCGCCCGCGACGGGGGCGTGTCCACCGTCAAGGCGAAGCTGCGACGGAACGCCTCTCCCCCACTCTCCACGACCGGCAACAGGACGACCAGGTAGCTCTCGCGTTCTCCGAATTCCATGAGCCGCACGAAGCGTTGCACCAACGGGCCGAGCGTCTTGCGGACCTCGGAACGGACCGGCTGCCAATGCCCCATGGAGACGACGAGCAGCCGAAAGCGGCCCTCGGTCACCTCGTCCGGGGTGGAACGGGTCAGTACGAGGAGGTTCTCGACCAGGTCCGCGGCGGAGCTGGCGGCAAATGCAACTCCCGGCCTCCTCTCCCAGGGCGTTACGGCGCGCCAGCCCCGGGGCAGAGAGAATTTCACCTGGCTCGAGCCGACCTCTCGCGTCGTGATGAACAGCGACCGGCCGACGATCACCACGTTGTTCGCGTCCGCGAACGCCGCCTCCCGGGGAGCCGGCCATCCCCGCGCGGACAGGACGGAATAGTCCACCTCATATCGCACGACCAGCCGGCCCGCCACTTCTCGATCCAGCCGCCAGCCGGACTTATCGGCCAGCGTGACCCCGACCGGCCGGCCGCGTTCGTCGGAGACCCGCAGGTTCTTGACGAGGGCCGGCCACCCCTGGGCATCGAGCTCCGGGATGTCGCCCGGGCGCGTGGTCTCCATGGCGAGAGCCTGTCCACGGATCGGCAGACTGGCCGTCACCGCCAGCTTTGGGATAGAGCCCGGAAGCATCCGCACGAGGTACTCTGCGGGCTTGGGAGCTCCCTCGCCAAGGGCCTGCGCGTAAGAGGGGCTTACCACCCCAACCGCGAAGACCATGGCGAGGACGAAGATCAAACGAGTACCGAGGCCGCCCCGCAGAGGATGCCGCATTCCTATTTCTCCATCGCCAGCAAGGACCAGCGAGTCTCGTCAGGTTCGTCCCTGCATACGGCGGCGAGACCGCGGAGTTTCAGCCGGTCGTACGCCATCGGGAGATGCCTCCCGGGCCTCCACCTTTCAGCTCACCCGGTCTTCGCTTCGCCGGCGCTCTTCATCAACCAGACATACCCGTCCTCCAGGCTGGGCCGGGCGGGCTCCGCCGTGGGATAGGCCTGCGCGGAAGGCCCCACGAGGCGGTATTGAATTCCGTCGGACAGGTGCAGCATGGAAACGATCGTCAGTCCCTGCTCCGGCTCCGCGAGACGATCCATCATCACCGTCCAGACGTGGCCGGCGGCGGCGTTCGTCAGCTCGGCGGGGCTGCCACGGAAGAGGGCTCTCCCCTTGGCCAGCACCGCGATGTCGCGGCAGGTCTGCCCGATGTCCTCCACGATATGGGTGGACAGGATCACCGTCCGGTCCGCCGCCAGGTTGACCAGGAGATTGCGAAAGCGGATGCGCTCTTCCGGATCCAGGCCTGCCGTGGGCTCGTCGACGATCAGGACCCTGGGATCGTTGACCAGCGCCTGGGCAATCCCCACGCGCCGCTTCATGCCGCCTGAAAAACCCTTGATCTTGCGATGGGCGGAATCCTGGAGGGCCACCATCTCCAGCACCTCGGCAACGCGCCGCTCGCGCTGGCGAGGCTCGTCCAGCCCTTTGAGGATGGCCATGTAGTCGACGAACTGGGCGGCGGTCAGCTCGGGATACATGCCCAGCTCCTGCGGCAGGTAGCCCAGGATGGCCTTGGCGCCACGCTTGCCCCTTTCCGTCGTGAGGTCGTGCCCCTCCACGCGGACGGCGCCGCGGCTCGGATTGACGATCCCCGCCAGGATCCGCATCAGCGTGGTCTTGCCGGCGCCATTGGGACCCAGTAGCCCGAACATTCCGGAGGGAATCCGAAGGTCGACGCCGCGCAGGGCCTGTGCGGCCTTGCTTCCACGGCCGTAGATCTTGGTGAGCCCCTCTATTCCGATCGCACAATCCTCGATCACAAAAACCTCCACTTCAGAGATAACGTTCCTGACGCCGCAGCAGCGCCCAGGAAACCAGGAGGAGAGCCATCGATCCCCCAAAGAGCACGAATTGATTCAAGGCCAGGCCGGGATCGCGGGGAGCGAGCACGCCCAGGAAGAGGAACGCGGACCGGGCGTTCAGTCTGAGCCAACTGTTCATCATCAATTGAACCAGCCAGACCGCTCCGGCCAGGAAAGCGCCCATCGTGGTCTGGGCTCCCGCCAGGGCTCCGGCGGTTCCCAGGGCGGCCAGGGACAGCGTTGGCAGGAACCACACCAACTGAACGCGGAGCAAGCCTCCGAGCGGAGACAGATCGATGCCCAACGCGCCCACGAAGAGCTGAAAGACGAACGCACAGGCCGCCTGAACGGCCAGGATCAACCCCACGCGCGCCAGCAGGGTCTGTTCGGCCCGCACCGGCGTCGAGAAGCGCAGCTCCAGTGCCGGGTCGTCGAGCACTGCGTAGGCCGCCAGGATGCCGCCGATCAACGGCACGATGAATCCCAGATAGGCGCGAGCGATACTGAAGCGGACCGCGGGATGGCGCATGATCAGGACGATGACGACGAAGAGCGCCAGGAATGCCAGCGGAAACCACAACGAGTCGCGCCGGTAGGTGAGCCAGGAATATTTCAATGAAGATTTCAATTTCATGGCCGGTCCTCAAGCACGGCGGGCCAGGTGGCCGAGATAGCGGTCGAGCAGGAACAACGCTGCCGCGCTGCACGTCACCAACACCGCCAGATTCGCCACGGCGTCGGCCGGGGTGTGGCGCACGGCACCGTTGAGCGAGAGGTGGCCACCGAAAAACACCTGCTGGGCAAAGATCCCGCTGGGCGTCAACAACGTTCCATTCAGGGTCGGAAAGAGTTTCGGGGGAATGAAGTTCGCCCAGAACCAGTAACCGGTGAAAAGAATCTGATAAATGCTGAGCGGCATGACCATGGGGCAGGCCAGGGAGAACGCCACGACGAAGGCGAACGCCGGCACGGTGATGGCGAGAAACGCCATCGGCACCGCGTACAGCATGCTGCCGTGCGCGCGCCCGATAATGGCCATGAAGGCCGCGATACCCATCACCCAAAGGAACAAGGGAAGCAGGGACGAAGCGAGAGCCCCCAGATATTTCGCGAGCACGTAGACGGGGCGGCTCAGGGGGGTGCTGTCCTGGAGCTCCCGCACCCCCAGCCGGAAGTCGCGCCGCACCCGGTCCGCCGACAGGATCCCCGCCACGATTGGAAAGAACACGTTGCACGCCAGGAGAAAGCGCCCTGCCACCTGCCAGACCTCCCCCTTCGCGATGACCTCTCCCTTGATCATCTCTCCGATGGGAGGAGGAGAGAACAGCAATACTGTATGAAAGACGAACAGCAGGCCATAGGCAATCCAGAGACCCTTCCGGCGAAGGGACATGCCGATCTCGTGGCGCAGAATCCCTGAAAAGGCGGACATCGGCATTCTCCCAAGATGAATCCCCGTAGGGGGCTCTGGAACGAAGAACGACGGAGGGAGGAGATTCTTACGTGTGGGCAAGACGGAGACTGAGTTGGATCGCTCTATCCCACCACTGTTGATTCACGGTTATTTCGGGCTTGGAAGCGTGAAGCAGAGCCTGCTACCCTCGCCGAGCGTGCTCTCCGCCCAGATCTTTCCGCCATGAGCTTCGACGATACATCTGGAGATATAGAGGCCGAGGCCCACGCCTCTCCGATCATCCTTCCCAACTTGCCAGAAGCGCTCGAAGATGGCCTCCAGCATGTCGCCGGGTATACCCGATCCGGTGTCGCTGACGCAGAAACGAAGCTCGTCCCCGGCGCGTTCGCCGCGAACCTGGATGCCGCCGCCTTGAGATGTGAACTTGATCGCATTCGCAATAATATTGGTGAGCACCTGAAGCATCCGGCCGTGGTCGAATTCCGCCAGAAGGGGGCCCTCGACGATCTCGGTCTGCAACGAGATGCCCTTCGCCGACGCGGTCGCCTGGAACGTATCCACCGCTTCGGCGATCAGCGTCGTCGCATCGCCGGGCGCCGGCGTGACGGCGAGCTTGCCGGCGTCAATGCTTGCCACGTCCATCAGGTCTCCGATGAGCCGGTTCATGTGGGCGGCGTAGCGTTGAATGCGGGTCGTCATCACAAGGGTCTGTGCCCCGTCCTCGTTTTCGGGAGCCCTCGCCGAAAGCAGCTCCGCACTTGTGACGATTCCGCCCAGTAGATTGCGCAAATCATGGCTGACGAGGCCCAGGAAGTTGTCCCGGTTCGCGAGCGCGACATCGGACCGGGCGCGCTCCGTCAGCAGGAATCGGTCGGTCTTTTCTCTTTCCAGCGGCAGCAGCCTCGACAGGACCCGGGCATTCTCTTCGCGTTCGCGGCGGAGCATCTCATCCGCGGAGGCCCGCTCATCCTGGAGGGCTTCGTCTTCCAGCACTCGTTCTTCAACGAGGGTGGCGTGCGTCCCGACGTGTGCTGAAGCCTCCTGCCGCTCATCCGCCTTGGCGCGCGCCTCGGTTAAAACGGCGTCCGCGTTCTCGCGCGCGTGGTGGACCACCAGGTCGGAATCCTCTTCGGCCGCCTGCCTCTCGGCGAGCGCGCGGTCGGTCTTTTCCCGCTCCATGCGCAGACTCTCGTCCGTTTGGTCGCGCTCCGCGGATGCTTCATTGGTAGGCATGGCTTTACCTTAACACGGCCATTGGCGCGTGATTAGAGGTCAGATCCGCACCTCTAAAGGACTGGGGCGCCGAGGCAGCGCTGCACCAGGCGAGGGTCTCCGAGCCGCTCCGCGTACGCGGCAAAAGCGGGGGTGGGGCCGAGCCAACGGAGCTCGTCGATATCGCGGAAGAGGGGCGCATCGGTCCGGAGCGTCGCCAGGTCCTTGAACCGCAGCGCCAGGTCGCGATCCCTCAAGACGTTGGGAGGGAAGCTCTCGATGATGCCGTAGCGGTTGAGGAGCTGTGCCGCCGTCTTGGAACCGATTCCAGGAATGCCTGGATAGCCATCCGCGGCGTCGCCGACGAGAGCAAGGAAATCGGGGATCAGGACGGGGGCGACTCCGAACTTCTCGCGGATTCCTTCCGCCGTGAAGATCTTGTTCCCCCGGCGGTCGACCTGCACCACCCGGTCCTCGCGGACGCACTGCGCCAGGTCCTTGTCAGGGGTCCAGATGCAGACCTTCTCCACTCTCTCGTCGGCCGCGGCGATGTGGGCGGCGGAGGCGAGGGCGTCGTCCGCCTCGAGCTCCACCATGGGCCAGACGGCGACGCCCATGGCGGCGAGGGCCTCTTCCAGGGGGTGGAACTGCGCGAGGAGCGCGCGCTCGACGCCCTGCGCCGTCTTGTAGCCGGGCCAGAGCCGGTTCCGGAAGGACTCGATGACGTGGTCGGTCGCCACGCCGAGGTGCGTCGCCCCCTTCTCGATCATCTCCAGGACCGTATGCAGCACGCCGGTCACGGCCCCAAACGGCGCAATTTTCTCCTTCTCGAAGCGGCGCCGGCCGTAGTAGTGGCGGAACAGCTCGTACGTGCCGTCGAGGAAATGAACCATCATGGCGTCACCCGGTTCGTCGTGGCAAGCAGATCATGAGCTCCGAAGTCTACCCTGTCAGCTTCCATGGGACCAGGAGAAGGGTCGGAGGTTGTCGGGTGCCAGGAAGGGGGCTCTGAGGACAGGTACATGCAAGTCACGGCGTAGCTTGGCAGCCAGAAGAAAATGATTTCCTTTATATCCCTCTGTCCACAGGCCGGTGTGGACGATCGGATACGCTTGTTGCCGTCAGCCGCCGTCAGCCGTCGTCGCGGAGGTCGGCGCGGAGATCGAGCTTGTTGATCAGGCGGTGGAGGTAGGTGGGCTGGAGACCGAGAAGCTCGGCGGCGCGGGTCATGTTGGCGCCGGCTTCGAGCACGGCGGCGCGGATCAGCCGTTTCTTGGTCTCGTGCAGGGTCTCGTGGTAACGCCCGAGAGTCAGCTCGGGGAGGGCGCAGGCTTCAAGCACGGTCTCGGGTAGGTCCTCGGGACGGACGAGGTCCCCTTCCCCCATCACGATCGCCCGCTCGACCGCGTTGGCGAGCTCGCGGACGTTGCCCGGCCAGTCGTAGCCCTGCAGACAGGCGCGGGCCTCGGGAGTGAAGCCGGCCACGGGGCGGCCGAGGCGCTGGCTGGTCAGGGCCGCGAAGCGGCTGGCGAGCAGGGGAATGTCCTCCCGCCGCTCGCGCAGGGGCGGCAGATGCAGGGGAATGACGCTCAGACGGTAGAAGAGGTCCTCCCGGAAGGTCCCCTCGCGGATCGCCTTTTCGAGGTCCCGGTTGGTGGCGGCCACCATGCGCACGTCCACGCGGATGGGGCGGGTGCCGCCCACGCGATCGAATTCCCGCTCCTGGAGGAAGCGCAGGAGCTTGGCCTGGAGCGGCAGGGGCAGCTCTCCGATCTCGTCGAGGAACAGCGTGCCGCCGTCGGCCGCCTCGGCCTTGCCGATCTTGCGGGCCACGGCGCCCGTGAAAGCCCCCTTCTCGTGCCCAAAGAGCTCGCTTTCGAGCAGGTTCTCGGAGAGGGTGGCGCAGTTGATGACCACGAACGGCCGGCCCGCCCGCGGGCTCTCCTGGTGCACGGTGCGGGCGGCCACCTCCTTGCCGGTGCCGCTCTCGCCTCGCAGCAGCACGGTCGAATCGCTCGCCGCGGCCCGCCGGAGCAGGCGTTGGATCTCGCGCATGCGGGGGCTCTCCCCCACCATCCCGCCGGCTCCGGCGGACAGCCCCTCGGCGAGGCGGCGGTTCTCTTCGTCCAGCCATTCCATCTGCCGGACACCGGCGAGCGCGCCCGCGGCGATCCCGCCCAGGGCGGTCAGGATCTCCAGGTGGCTCTCGTCGAGCGGCGCTCCGGGCGGCTCTTGTGTCAAGGCGTCGACGTAGAGCAGGCCGAGACCGCGGCCGAGGTGGGAGACGGGAGCGGCGAGCAGGGCGCGGACGCGGGACGCCTTCAGGCTCTCGGCGCTCGCGAGGTCGCCGGACAGCAGCACGTCGCCGGCGAGCAGGGCGGTGCCGTCGAGAACCTGGCGGACCACGGTGCGCGAGACCTGGAAAGAGTCCGTGCCGCCCCGGCGGTCGAGGGCGAAGGCGTCCGCGATCTCGGGAGCGCCGCGGTCGGTGAGGAGCAGGGCGGCGCGATCCCCGGGAATGGCGCTCAGGATCAGCTCCAGGAGAGCCCCGGCGAGCCCGGCGGTCGAGCGGGCCGACTGCAAGGCGGTGGCGATGCGGAGCAGGGTCTGGAAATCGCGGGCGATCCGGCCGCTCGCATCGGCGCCGGCGCGGGCCGCGAGCTCTTTGCCGGGCCGGGCCCAGAGAGAGTCCCGAGGCGCGAGCTGGACCGTCGTGCGGGCGACGAAGTCGCCGTCGTCGAGGTGGACCCGGGGCTCGGCTCGGGGCTCGGCCCGAGGACTGCCGACCGGACGGAGCTGAAAGAGGAGCAGGGTGTCTCCGACGGCGATGAGATCGCCGCTTTCGAGGAGGCGCTCCCGGACCGGCTGCCCGTTGACGAAAGTACCCCGGCGGCTCCCCAGATCGCGGAGGAGAAATCCCCCGTTCTCCTGCTCGAGGGCGAAGTGGCACCGGGAGACTGCCGGGTCGCACACCTGGAGGCCATTTTCCACGAGGCGGCCCACTTGGATCCCCTCCGGGCCAAGAGGAAACAGGTGGCCAGACAGCGGACCGCTCAGCACGGTAAGCGTGGGTTGCATCGGCATCCTTCAGAAGATTGGTGGCGACAGTGTATCCGAATCTTCTCCGGCTGGCATCAATCCTGCTCAAGGCCATCCGCAGCCCCTGACGTTTCGCAGCACCGTGGTCAGGGCGGGGATCGTCCTCGCCCGATCGAAATCTGAATGGATGGACTGTGCCTTCAGGAGGGATTACCCATGCAAAAGACCGTGACCGTCGCCTTTCAAGGCGAGAACAATCCCCTGACCTTCGATCCTCCCACACCCATAGAGCTGGCGGAAGGAGACTGGGTGGAGTGGAAGTTCCTGGACCCGCCTTCGGACAGCCTCCCGATCATCGAGTTCGAGTCCCCGTTCGGACCTTTCCAGTGCCTGCAATCGCTCCCGAACGGCACCGTGCAGGGCAAGGGGAACGTTGGGGAGGACGAGGAGAAAACTTATAACTACAAGGCATTTCTCCTCAAGCAGACCAACGGATCGGCGACATTCGGGACAAACTCCGTACGGAATCTGCCGCAGCCACGCAACACGTCGCCGGTGCTCCAGGTCAGAGTCACGGAAGGTGAAGAGCTTACTTTGCACGTCCCACCCGAGTCACTCATGCTCTTCCCAGGCGACACAGCGTTCTGGAACGTGTTCGGTCTCCCTGAAGGAACTTTCATCAGCTTCCTGTTTCATCCTGCACCTGCGCACCCCAATCTGGACCCCTTGGTCGGACCCTTCCAATCCCTGGTCGCCCGCCGGAGAGTCGGAGGGGAGGAGGCGGACGTGATGCGGGTTACCGGCGTCAATTTCATGCCAACGTCGATGCACTACACCTACCAGATCGCGATACGGGATTCGGCGGGCCAGATCCTGGATTCTCACGATCCGACGATCGACAACCTCGGAGATCCGCCGGCAGGAGCTGCCCATAAGAAGAGCGTCAAGTGATTTCTCCTAGCGTTGCAGCAGGGCCCGCAGCTCCGGGTCGTGGCGCAGAGGTCCGAAGACAGGGAGGGTGAACCAGCGTGGCTGGACTCCCTTCTCCAGGGCGAGCTTGGCGTTGACCAGGGCGGAGGCGCGGTCGCCAGCCTGAGCGTAGACCAGGGAGGCTTCGTACAACACCTCCGGATCGTCGCCGCTCGCCCGGAGCGTCCCCTGGGTCAGCTCGACCGCCTCCCGCGTCAGCCCGAGGTGGACGAGACACTGCGCCCGGATCATGCGCTCGGTGGCGGAGAGGCCGGCGGTGCGCTCGGTCGCGGCGAGGCGGTCCAGGACCTGGTTGTAGAAGATCCGGGCTTCCTCGCCGTGGCCGAGCGCCAACTCGGCATCCGCAAGGTTGAGGAGCGCGGCGATGTGCCCCGGAGCGAGCTCCAGCGCGTGGCGATAGGCTTCGACCGCCGAGTCAGGACGGCCGAGCAGCGAACGGGCGAGCCCGAGGTTGGTGTAGAACGGGCGCTGCGGCTGGCGGCGGATCAGGTCGAGGTAGATCCGCTCGGCCCGCGCGGGGTCTCCCTCCAGCAGCTCCAGGTTCCCCAGTTTGTCGAGCCCCCAGAGGTTGTCCGGGCTGCTGGCCAGGAGTTGCTCCAGGTGGCGCCGGGCGTCGGCGGTCCGCCCCACCTTGACCTCCAGGGTGGCCAGCCGGAAGAGGTTGCCCCACGCGGGGGTGCGCTCGACGGCGGCCTCCATCTCGGCAATGGCCAGCTTCAAGTCTCCCTTGCTCTCGGCCAGCTTGCCGGCGAGCACGTGGATCTGGGGATCGCCCGGAGTGATCCCGGTCAGCTCGGCGAGGGCCCGCCGCGCCTCGTCCGGACGGTGTCCCAGCAGGGCCGCATCGAAGAGGGCCACCAGGGGGCGGGGGTCCCCGGGGGCGAGCGCACGGCCGGCGCGGGCCGCTTCCAGGGCGCGCTCCAGGTATTGGGGATCGTGGGTGGAAGTAAAGAGGCTGCAAGCGAGACGGGACAGGCGAAGATGCCCTTCCAGGAAGCGCGGCGAGCTCCGCACGATCCGCTCCAGCCGGTCCAGCTCCGGCTCGAGGGGGACGCCGCCGCTGTCGACCCGCTCTTTGATCCGCAGCAGCTCGGCATAGTCGCGGTCGTCCACCTCCAACGCCGTCGTGCCGGGCCGGAGGCTCCGCTCGGCATAGGCGCGCCGCAGGTGGACGGCGACCGCGTCGGCCAGCAGCCGGAGATCCCGGTCCTCCCCGCTCACGGGGACGGGGAAGCTCCCGGTCCAGAGCACCCGCCCATCCAGCCCCTGAACGCGCCGTAGCGACACCCGGGCCCCCTCCGCCCCTTGCGGCTCCAATGCGACGGCGAGCACCTCGTCGGCCGCCGCGGTCCGGGCCGCTTCCATGGGCGAGGCGGCCGGGCCGGCCTGCGCGGGATCGAGAGGAGCGATCCCATCGAGCGACCCGAGCGCCGAAAGGGCCGCTTCGAGCGCTCCCGAGGCGGCCAGGCGGGAGGCCTCCCCGGCCTCTGTTGGAATCCGCGGCGCCAGCACCGCGACTCGCAACGGCGGGAGAGGCTCGCGGCGAGCGAAACCACGGACGCCGAAGCCGAGGCCCAGACCGAGCAGGAGGAGCAGGATCACCGTCAACCCGGCGAGCGGGAGCCGCCGGAGCTTCGCCGAAGCGTACGACTCGCTGGTTCCAAGCTCCGTGGAATAACTCGGCCTGGACGAGATGGGCCTGGACGGACGGGACGCCGGCAGGAAGGGGAAAGCGAGGGTGAGCTCCGATCCCGTCTCTCGTGCCGGCGGCTCCCCGTGACGATCCGCCAGGGCCGCCAGCTCGCGCGCCACCTCGGCGGCGCTGCCCGGCCGCTCCGCGGGCAGCTTGGCCAGCAGCCGGTCCACCAGATCCGAGAGCGCCCAGGGGATCTCCGGCCGGATCTGGCGGACGGAAGGCTGCTGGTGCCGGGCCAGCCGCTGCAAAGTATCGAGGACGTCGCGGCCACGGAACGGCAGGCTGCCGGTCAGGAGCTCGTAGAGCAGCACGCCGAGCGAGAAGAGATCGGAGCGGGCGTCGACCTCGACTCCGCGGGCCTGCTCGGGCGACATCGCATGAAGAGTGCCGATCACGGCGCCGTGGCCGGTGAGCCTCTCCTTCTCTTCCCCGCGGGAGATGGCCTTGGCGATGCCGAAGTCGAGGATCTTGGCGTGGCCGTCCGGGGTGACCATGACGTTTTCGGTCTTGAGATCGCGGTGGATGAGCCCGGTGGCGTGGGCGGCCGCGAGCCCCTCGGCGATCTCGCGCGCCAGCGGCACGGCGAGGGCGAGGGAAGGCAGCCCCTCCTCAATCAGCTCCCGCAGCGTTCGTCCCTCGACGTACTCGAAGACGAGGGCGTCGCCCGTCGCGTCCTCCACCAGATCGTAGATCTGCACCACCGCAGGATGGCTCAACCGCGCCGCCGCCGAGGCTTCGCGCCGCAGCCGCTCGCGCTCCTCGGCCGTCGGCTCCTCGCGCCGGATGCGCTTCAAAGCCACCCGCCGGCCCAGCCGCTCGTCCCAGGCCAGGAACACCTCCCCCATGCCGCCCTGGCCGAGGCGCCGCGCCAAGCGATAGGGGCCGATGCGGGCTGGCCCATGGGAGAGGTCCACCGGTCCTCCAGCTTGCGTCATATAGAATTCCAGGAAGCGGCTCATTATAGCCTGTCCGCTTGCCTGAAGGGCCGGCCTGCGAGTGATCCTGACCAAGCCGTGGCCTCGTCACCGAACGGCCCAGACGTAGCTCTGGGCAGCGTACCGGTCGCAGCGGCAGCCAGACCGCGCCCCCCGAGCCGTCGGAGGGCGCGTTCCGGAAGCTACCGAGGCGGAGCGCCGTCCCGGTATTCGATCGTCCACTGCGCATTGGCGTTGGCCGGGTTGCCGGCTTTGGTGATGTACGGCGACTGGCCGGACAGCCACATGTACTGCTGCCAGTACACGCTCAGGATCGTGGACCCCGCCCCGGCCGAGCCGATCTTGTAATTGGTGGGGTCGAGCTTCGGCAGCGTGTACGGATTGAACAGCTTCACCGAGCCGGTGGTGCCCGTGTAGCTGAGGAACAGCAACGGGGAGCTGGCTACGCGGAACACGGCGTCGCTCTTGGGACCCACCATGATGAAGTCGAGCGGCGCCGCCCCGGGCTTACAGTACACCCAGGCCTTGTTGGCGATGCCGTCCGGAGCGCTCATGAATTGCTGGTTCAGGACGCTCTTGATATGCACCGGGACGCCGGTGTTGGCGGGCTGGTTCTGGATCTTCCAGCCGGCCGGCGGCTCCAATAGCGAGCCCCCGGGGCCGTTGCGCCACCGCCACGCGTACCAGGTATGAATCTGGGTGTCGAAGAGGTCCTGGTATCCAGCCCAGGGGATGGCGTTGTACAGGCACTTCCTCTGGGACGCCTCCAACGTGCGCACGTAGGCGAGTTGGTCGTCGGTCCCCACCTTCAGGCCGGCCATGCAGGCCTGCACCGTCTGACCCTTGCCGGTCTGCCCCTCGGCCAGCACGTAGGTCGGGCCGCGGTTCCCGTCACCGTCGTACCAGCCCAGCATCTCCCTCTCGTCGTAGTTCAGCCAGTTGTTGGCCAGGATCTGCGCCTCGCCGGTCGCGGCGCCCAAGCGCTGCGCGTGCGGCGTTCCCATGACTCGGATGAACGCCGCCCAGAGGTCTTTCATCGCCTCTGTGGCAACCAGCGCGGTGCCCTTCATGTTGCTCGCCTTGTACCCGTTCCAACTCGGGTCCAGGCCGGTGCCGGGGTTCCAGATCACGTCTCCGCTGGAGTAGTTCAGGACCGCGGAGATCGAGTGGGTGTGCTGCTCGGAGCCTGCCGCGCAGATGTAGCTCTTCACCTGCCGGACCAGGGTGTAGTTGTCGGCCGGGATGCGCACCGTGTGCTCGGAGCTGAACGAGTCCTCGAACAGATGCACGGCCCGGCCCAAAAGGAAGTAGTTGCGGCTGACCTGGACCGCGGTGGAGCCCTGCACGCCCCCGTCGTACACGGACATCTGGTCCGGCGGGGCCATGGCCGCGTCGACGAAGTACTGGATGAAGCGCTGCCGGGATTGCTTGGCCGCCGTCACGCCGCCCTGTTCGTTGCGGTCGTCGTACCGGCGCATGAAATGGTCGTACTGGATCTCGGCCGGCTCCTGGGCGACCGCGTCCCAGCACTCCCGCGAGGTGGCCGCGTTGTAGCCGGCGAGGTCCACCCAGCGCTCCCCGACGATGGCGTCGTAAACGGCCTTGTACCGGGAGGCGTAGCGCGTGTCGTTAAACACCTCCGACTTGATCCGCCTCAGCTCCGCCTGCGCGCCCGGCGAGGAGAGGCTGGTGTTCTTGGCCAGGCCCTGCGTCCACGTCTTGCGCGGGTCGTTCGGGTCCGGCACGTCGGGAACGGTAGCGGGCGAATACCCCATCAGCTCGATTCCCGCCATCCGGGTCACCCACTCGTGTCCCATGGGGATGCCGTTGGAGAAGCCGACGTTGGCTCCGCTCTGGGTGTAGGCCCAGGCGCCACTCCCCCACCCGGCGAGGAACAGAAACGCGAGCCCTGCGGCGACGCGACGACTCAATCCAATTCGGCATCCTTGATCCATGACCATCCTGTCCTTTCCAGAGATGTGATTTTTTGCGATCAATCGTGATCAATCGCGATCAATCGTGATCAATCGCGATCCGTCGTGATCCGTCGTGATCCGTTGTGATCCGTCGTGATCACAGCCCCGACGGGCCAGGCAACCGGACAAGGTCACTACTCGAGCAAATCGCGAAGATACTGGGTATAGAAAAGCCCGCCTGGATCGCTGGCGCTGCGGAACTTCTTGAGCGCCTCCACCGGCGCCTGGCGCGTCACAATACGCTGATTGGTGATAAACTTCAGGAAGTTCTTATTGAAAGGCGGTGTGTAGGAATCCGTGGAAGAGTCGGCCGGGTCGTAGAAACCATACATCTTGCCGTTGTGAGGCAGGCCGCCTAGCGCGACCCACTTGCGCTCGACTGTGGAAAAGAACTTCAAAAGGGCGGCAGGATACTGAGAGCTTGGCGTCGGCTTAACCCAGGCGATCAGGTCGAGGTTCACGAAGTAGGCGTTGGTGTTTTTCGTAAAGGTCCCCGCCATCGCGGAGTCGCCGCCCTTTACGAAACGGAATTCCATGGGAGCTGCAATGTGAAAATTGCCGTCTTGAGTGACATAGCTGTCGACGACGTCCAGACCCTCCCACGCTTTACCAAGCCCATCCTCGTCCAAGCCGGGCATTTCAATAAAGTAGGACATGAAGATGACTTGCGACGATTCCGCCAGCCACAGGTCAGAAAATACCTTATTCGCAGTTGAAACTTGACTTTCTATCTCGTCCAGGGCAAAGGCGGCAATCACAGCCGGACCGGCAGCCGGAGACCAGTAGTGTTTAGTGGTCTGTGAATCCCGTATAACCTTTGCACCAAACTTGCCGATATTGATCAGGCCCGCTCCAAAGTCGTTCGCATTGGAGAGCGTACAAGCAGTTTGCGGCGTGGAAGCGGAATTCGGAATTTGAGGACTTGGATTCTGGACAACGTTCCACCAGACGACGAGATGGTTGCTGATGCTTAACGGCGCCGCATAGGGAGTGAAGAAGCACTCCATCCGGTCACGTTTCGCCGGTCCCGCTAAGCGTTCTTTGTACTTGGCGATGAAATCCCGCTTCGTTGCCGCCAGGAATCGCTCCGTGGAGCCCTGGAGCGTGTTCGCCCACGGACGGGGTAGGACATTCAACGTCAGTCTGGTCACGACGCCTAGCATGCCGAGCGACACGCGCGCGAACGACAGTAGTGAGTTGCCGTCCGCATCCTTCGACTGGCCGTCGATGGTGGTCTGGTTGCTATCGGCTCCCAGGATCGTAAACGAAGCGACTGCTTCGGCGAAGATCGGCCCTTCCACGGTGCCGCCGTGAACGTCGACGGCAGTCATGCCGCCAATGCTGAAAAAACCCCCAGCCGTGACGGCATCGAGCATCAGGTTGCTGTTGGTGAGAAACGCGTCGAGAGCGTCCTCGCGCACACCCGGGTTGACGGTGACCTGATTCTGTCCGGGTCCCAGGACCATCTGATCCTGGCCGCTCTGTCCCAGATCCGCGTAGCACGACATGTCCACCAAATACGTAGTGGGGGACGGCGCCACAGCGCCACGATTGTCGTCGGCCACCAACGGCGGCTGCGAATGCCGCTGGCCGGAAACGCGTAAAGTCACTCCTTTCGCCCTTGCCCCTGCGAGGACAGACTTCAAACCGGCCAAGTTAGTCGGACGAAAGTAGTAATTCTCACCGTCGGTAGGTGGTTCGTGCACGATGTTCCCAGACCAGTTGCCCCACGTCGGCGAAGTGGGAGAGGCATCAGGCTTGTTCGCATGGCTCGCCATTTTTTCAGCTCCTTAGTTTTGAGTTTAGATGTCTTGCTTCAGCAACAGGCCAGAACTTAGCTTCCACACTTTCGTCATTTGGCATCGATCCGACGATGCCGGCTGGCGGGAAGCGGCTTCCCGCCGGCCGGCACCGAGCTCCCGGTAGATCGTGATCAGTACTTCGGATACAGAAAGGTCCCGTTGGACAGGATGGGGTAGTTGTATCCCGCGCCTTTCGCCGCGGCGAAAGCGGCAAATAAGTTGCCCGTGATGTTGTAGTACGCCTTCGATTGCGCACAGGCAGTCGCGATCTCACTCTGGGACGCCGTCGTGGTGAACCTCTCGAACTTGGTGAACTGTGACTTGCTGTAGTCGCCGGACATCGCATACCAGCCGTTGGCCGGCGTGAGGCCCCAATTCCACTGGTAATTGTTCGCATCACCGAAGTAGCAGGCGACGTAGCTGAATCCGGCCCCCAACTTCGGCAGTGCCTTCCCGCTGGGGCCCTTCTGCGCATGGACCGCGATCGGGGCAAGCAGGAGCAGCGCGGCAACGGACAACTGCACGATCTTGCGATTCTTCCTGACCATGATGAGCACCTCTTTCGAAGGAACCAGCCAGGCGTAACTGCCAGGCAGTCAGGATGTGCCCCGGCCCGCCGGTTTATCTCACCTGAATTTTCCACACGAATTTTTTACCCGGATTTTTCACCCGAATTTTCACCCGAATATCCCACCCGAATATCCCACCCGAACATCCCGGGTGCTCCCGGGTGCTATCCTCGGCGCACCCCCGACAGCGGGAGCCGGCATGCGCACACGAAGATTTTTCATCACTTGGCAAGCGGTCGCCCTCTTCACCCTCGGCGTGGCCGCGGTGCATCCGCAAGAGCTCCGGACGGGAGCCGCAGTCGAGCGGCGGATCCAGGGAGGCGAGAGCCACTCCTACCCGATCGAGGCGAGGGCTGGCGTACGGCTGCTGGTGACCGTCGACCAGCGCGGCATCGACGTCGTCGTGGAGGCCCGGCGGCCGGACGGCAAGACCCTGATCGCGGTGGACAGCCCGACGGACAGCCAGGGCCCGGAATCCGCCCTGCTCCCTGACGAGGCGTCCGGTCCGCTGGAGATCCGGGTGCTGGCGCCGAGCCCGGGGGTCGCGCCGGGAGCCTATGAGATCCGCCTGGACGAGCTCGCGGAAGCGTCACCCGCCGAGCGCGAGCGCGTCGCGGCAGAGCGGCTGCTGACCGAGGCGGCGGCGCGCAACCGCGAGGGCGGCTCGGAAGGCAAGCGGCTCGCCGCCGCCCGCTACGGCGAAGCCCTGGTCCATTGGCGCGCCTTGGGGCAGGGACGGCAGGAGGCGAGGTGCCGGCTCGCGCTGGGCGGCATCGACACGGCCCTCGGCCAGCCGCAACCGGCGCTGGAGCACTATCAGCAGGCGCTCGACCGGTTCGCCGGGCTGGCGGATGAGCCGGGGCAGGCGGCGGCCTGGAGCGGCATCGGCCTCGCCCGGACCGCCCTGGGCGATACCGCCGGCGCCGCCGATGCGCAGCGCCAGGCGCTCGCCCTCGAACGGCGCCTCGGGCGCCTTCCCGAGGAGGCCAAGGCCCTCAACAACCTCGGCTTCGCCCTCCATGCGCAGGGCGACCTGCGCGCCGCCCTGGGGTACTACCGGCAGGCGCTCGACGCTTTCGAAAAGGCCGGCGAGCAGGGGTTCTGGAAGACGAACGTGCTGCACAACCTGGCGGGGGTCTACATCGGCCTGGGTGAGCCCGACGAGGCGCTGGCGAGCCACCGGCAGGTCCTCGAGCTGCAGCGCGCGCTGGGCGACCGGCGAGGCGAGGCGCGGACGCTCCACAACCTGGGAGTCCTCTATGGCAATCTCGGCGAGTTCGGCCAGGCTCTCGAGGCCTACACGCCGGCCCTGGCGCTCTTCCGCCAATCCGGCGACCGGATCTGGGAAGCCGCGCTCCTGCACAACCGGGGTGTCGCCTACTACGGCCTGGGCGACTTCGAGCACGCGCTCGCCGACCTGGAGCAGGCGCTGGCGATCCGCCGGGAAGCGGGAGACCGGAGAGGCGAGGTGCTGACCGAGATCAGCATCGGCCGCACGCAGCTTCGCTCCGGGCAGATCGCCAAGGCCCTCGACCTCGGCCACCGGGCCGCCGGTGCGGCGGCCGCCGCCGCCAACCGCCGAGGGGAGATGCTCGCTCGCCTGCTCGTGGCCGAGGCGGAGGCCGCGGCCGGCGAGCCGGCGGCGGCTCTCGCCGAGCTGCCCCAGGCCCTCGGCCTCGCCCGTCTCCTGGAGGACCGGGCCGGCGAGGTCTCGATCCTGCAGCTCACGGGAGAAGCGCACCTGGCTTTGCGGCAGCCGGAGAAGGCCGCCCAGGTGCTGGGCGAGGCGATGGACCTCGCCCGCGCCGTCAAGGCTCCGACCCGGACCATCGAAGCGCTGACCGGCCTCGCCCGCGCCCAGAGGAAGCTGGGAAGGCCCGAGGAAGCCCGCTCGCGGGTCGAGGAGGCTCTCCTCCTGATCGAGACCCTGCGCACCCAGGAGACGGACCCGGACCTGCGGGCTTCGTTCCTGGCCGCGCAGCGCGCCGCGTTCGAGCTCGAGATCGATCTGCTGATGGAGCTCGACCGGCGGCAGCCCGGCAAAGGTTACGCCGGGGAGGCGCTCGAGGCCAGCGAGCGCGCTCACGCCCGGTCTCTGCTCGACTTGTTGCAGGAGGCGCGCGCCGACATCCGGGAAGGGGTCGATCCGCGGCTGCGCGACCGCGAGCGCGGCCTCCTCGCGCGGCTGAGCGCCAAGGCCGGCCAGCAGGCCGAGCTGATGAGCCGCCCCGTCTCCGCGGAGCGCCGGCGAGAGGCCGAAGGCGAGATCCGGGCGGTGCTCGACGAGCTCGCCCAGGTCGAGGCGGAGATCCGCAAGAGCAGCCCGCGGTATGCCGCGCTCGTCCGGCCGCCCCAGGCCACGAGCGCCGAGATCCGCGGTCTGCTCGACGGCGAGAGCCTGCTCCTCGAATACTCCCTGGGCGAGGAACGGAGCTTTCTCTGGGCGGTCGACGCGGGCTCCATCACCGGCTTCGAGCTGCCGCCCCGCGTGCGGATCGAGGCGGCCGCGCGCGCCGTCTACGACCGGCTGTCCGTCCTCACGCCGGGAGACGACCAACTCGATCCGGCCGCCGAGACCCTGAGCCGGATGCTGCTCGGGCCGGTCGCCGCGAGGCTCGGCAAGCGCCGGCTGGTCGTCGTGGCCGACGGCGAGCTGCAATACATCCCCTTCGCGGCGCTGCCGGTTCTTGATACCAGCGGTTTCATCCCCCTGCTCACCCGGAATGAGATCGTTCACGCTCCTTCGGCCTCCGCCATCGCCTTGCAGAGGCGGCTCGCCCGCCGTGCCGCCGTGCCGGGGGGCGTAGCGGTGCTGGCCGATCCGGTCTTCGGGTCCGACGACCCGCGGGTCAAGCCTGGAACCGGGACGGGGCCGGGAGCCGGCTCGGGGCTGCGGTCCGCGGCGCCCTCTCCTGCCGCATCCTTCCTCCGGCTTCCCTGGACCCGTCGCGAGGCGCAGGCGATCGCCGCGGCCGTGCCCGCGGGCCGGTCGCTCCTGGCGCTCGATTTCCGGGCCAGCCGCGCGACCGCCCTGTCGCCGGAGCTGGCCGGCTACCGCATCGTCCACTTCGCCACCCACGGCATCATCGATTCCCGGACCCCCGCCCTGTCCGGCTTGATGCTCTCGCGCATCGGCGAGCACGGCGAGCCGCTGGAGGGCTTTCTGGGCCTGCGCGACATCTACAACCTGCGGCTGGGGGCCGATCTGGTGGTGCTCTCCGGATGTGAGACGGCGCTGGGTAAAGAGGTGCGGGGCGAAGGCCTGGTGGGGTTGACGCAGGGCTTCCTCTACACCGGCGCCCGGCAGGTCGTGTCGAGCCTCTGGCGGATCGAGGACCGGGCCACGGCGGAGCTGATGTCGCGCTTCTACCGGGGCCTCCTGGTCGAGGGCCGGCCGCCGGCCGCGGCCCTGCGGCTGGCCCAGCTCGCCATCCGGGACGACCGGCGATGGCGGTCTCCCTTCTATTGGAGCGGGTTCGTGCTGCAGGGCGAGTGGGCCAGCTTCACGGACGGCCCGAGAGACGGCCTGAGATAGACGTGGCCTCCGGGGCACTTGAGTAGTGACGCGGCGATTCCGCCGCGTCTTCGCGGGAGAGGAGATCGAAATGGCAACCATCGAGGAGTTCGCCAAGGAATGGTTCAAGGTGAGGTGGACGCTTGGAACCCATCCAGGACGGATCCCATCGCACGGCTTCAAGAACAACGGGACCATCTTGCTGACCCGGGTGGATGAAACCCCGGCCTGCAATATCTCCTGGACGGATGCGAACGAGCATCCGTGCTCGATCAAAGTCCTCCCCTTCCACAAGGCCAGCGGCACGCTCCAGGCGCAGGAGATCGAGGTAGGTTTCAGATCTCCAAACGGAGGCGGTAATCCTCTTCGGCTCGAAGTCACTCTCCGGATCGAGAACGGTCACCTCCTTGGAAGGCTCGGCCCCCCGGGGGGCCAGGACGCAAACACCGGCACCTTCATCGCCGATGCGAACCCACCGAAGCCGGGAGAGGACGAGAGGCCGAAGCGGCTCCGGCCTGAGGCGCTTGCGCTCACGTAGGAGCGGCCGCGGCCTTGCAGTATCATGCCCCCTCTGCCAGCAGAGGGATCATGAACGAAGCCAGCGTGCCTCAAGGTGGATCCGAGCCCATCGTGGACCTGGTCCGCCGCATCGTCTCCGGGGAGCCGGCGGCCGAGGCGGAGCTGGTCGATCGCTTCAGCCGGGCGCTGTCGTTCCTGTCGCGGCGGCTGACCCGGGACGACACCGCGGCGGAGGACCTCTCCCAGGAGACCTTCCGGCTGGTCATCGAGAAGGTGCGCAAAGGGGAGCTGCGCGAACCGGAGAGGCTCCCCGGCTTCGTGAGCAGCATGGCGCGGAACCTGTTCCTCGGCTCGGTCCGGCGCGGCGGCCGGCGCCAGAAGTGGCAGGGCGACTCCGAAGCGACGGAGACCGCTCCCGATCCCGCCCCCGGGCAGCTCGCGAAGCTCCTCGCCAAGGAAAAGGCGGCGGCCGTCCGCGGCGTGCTGGCGGAGCTCAAGAACGACCGCGACCGCGAGATCCTCTCGCGTTATTACATTTCGGGCGAGGACAAGGAGGACATCTGCCGCGATCTGGAGCTGTCCGACCTGCACTTCAACCGTGTGCTGTTCCGTGCCCGCCAGCGCTACAAGGAGCTGTTTGAAAGGCGGCAGGGTGAGCGCTATGGATCATAGCTACGTCGAAGAGCACGGCCTCGCCGAGTCCTACCTCGCCGGCCGGCTGAGCGAGAGCGAGCGGGACGAGTTCGAGGCCCACTATTTCGACTGCGAGACGTGCCTCGAACGCCTGGAGACGGCGGAGGGCTTCCGGGAGGGAATGCTCCAGGTCGCGGCCGAAGACCTCACCCTCGCCACCGTGGCCCGCGTCCAGATCGGCCTGCTCGCCGGCCTCGCCGCGCTGTCGCTCCGGCACCGGCTTGCGCTGGCCGGCGCCCTCCTGCTGCTGGCGGTGCTCCCCGGCCTCTGGCTGGCCGGGCGCAACCGCGGCCTCGAACGGCAACTGGCCGCGGTCTCCGCCGGCGCCGAGCGCCAGCGCGCCGCTCTCGAGGCCCGGCTGCACGCCCTGGAGCAGGCCGGAGCCGGCGATCGCCGCCGGCTCGCCGGCGAGCTCGAACAGGAGCGCCAGGCCCGCGCCGCGGCCGAGGCCACGGACAGGAAGGGAGAGGTGGAGGCCGCCAGGCATCCCGAGGTGAACGTCCCGATCTTCCTGCTCGCCGCGGTGCGCGGCGGCGAGGGGGTCGACAGAGAGCCGGTGAACCAGATCCCGCTCTCGGCGACCGCCGACTCGGTCATCCTCACCTTCGAGCTCGCCACGATCGACTACCCCGCCTACCGCGCCTCCCTGCACGCCGCGGACGGCAAGGAGATCTGGCAAGCCCGCGGCCTGCATCCGGACAGCCGAGATACGCTGGTCCTCCTTCTGCCCTCCAGCATGCTTCAGCCCGGCCTGTACCGGTTGACCATCGAAGGCGCGCAGGACGGCGGCAAGGGGGCTGCCGTCGCGGCCTGTCCGTTCCGGGTGGTACGGCGCCCGTAGGGGGAAGACATGGACAAACTAAACCCGGCCACACTAGAGGGCCACGGCATCCGATTGGAGCCTCTGGCCGATCAGCACCATGACGAGCTGCGCACTGCCGCGGCCGATGGGAAGCTTTGGGAGCTGTGGTTCACCGCGGTTCCGGAGCCGGACCAGACGCGCGATTACATCGCGAGCGCGCTCGCGGGCCAGGAAGCCGGGCACATGCTCCCGTGGGCCGTGCGCGAGCTGACGAGCGGAAGCATCGTCGGCTCGACTCGCTTTCACGACATCGTGGCCGCCGTCGACCGCGTGGAGATCGGTTACACGTGGTATGCCAAGAGCTGGCAACGCAGCCACGTCAACACCAGTTGCAAGCTCCTGTTGCTCGGCCATGCGTTCGAAGCGCTTGGCTGCAAGGTGGTCGGCCTCCGCACCGACAACTTCAATTTCGCCTCCCAGCGAGCCATCGAGGCGTTGGGCGCCAGGAAGGACGGCGTCCTCCGCCACCACCAGGCGCGCCGCGACGGAACGGTACGCGACAGCGTGATGTACAGCATCCTCGCGAGCGAATGGCCCGACGTGAGGCGGCACCTCGAGCTGCGGCTGGCTCGTCACGGATGACCCAAGCGTAGCAATAGCTTTGGATCTGGCTGTTCAGGGAAGTTCTTCAGGCGGGACCAGACGCCATCCGGCCGCCTTGCACTGCTGGAGCCAAGCGATCATCGCGATGTTTATATTACGAATATGCGGCGGTAGGTTGCCCGCGCTTTCACTCTCCTGGGTCGCTAACCACAGGTTGAGGATTTGATCGGCCAGCAGCGGCGAGACGATGACCGGATCAGGCGATACCCTCGCAATCTCTCTGAGACCGAGCCAAAGCTGAACCTGTCGCGGGCCGATCGTGGTGCGGTCGGAGTCCGGCGCGCGAAGGTCCAGCACTTCAGCCAACTCTCTGGAGGTTAGCCAACGAACGTCCTTTATGAGATTTGTCATGCCGATGCCAGCGGCTGCCCCGAGCAACGCCAATCCATCTGCGCGTGACGGGGTATTGTACATCCGCCCCGGCGACACCTCATTCGCGACACGCCTTGCAAGGCTCTCACGCTGAAACCACCTGCGCCGCTCCGGTTCCAGTATGTTTGCCAAGGCAAGCAGGGACCCAGCCAGTCCTCCTGGCAGCGCCGAGTTCATCCAGCCATCGACAAACTCCGGTGTCGCAACAGAATCAAGAAAACATTCTATTTGGGTTGGTGGCGCTCCCCGCGCATTCCGGAGGACGTGGGAAAGATGGTGCAGGCCAATACCTGGCTGGTGCCATTCGTCCCACGTCCTCTCTTCGATCAGGCGCACGGCTATTGCTTCCGCAAACTCGGGGCGCCCTCGTTGATAGGCAATGTGCTGGAAGGCCACAAAGGCATTCAACCCCAGGTTTTCCCCAAGGAGCCTTGTCTTATCCCAGCCTGTAGCATCAACTTCGGTAAAGATCGAGTCCCACAGATCGGTCAATGTCTCCGATGTGAGAATACCCACCAAAGCATCCAGCGGTAGCCGCGCCATGTCTGTGGCGAGTTCGCGGCGGTTCTCCGGCCGGGCCAAGTCTTCAGCGAGAGCCTTGAAGATCGGCTTCAGTTGCGTAGTCTTGGCTGCGTAGCCGAGGAAGGCTGCGAGATCGCCGAGTTGCGTCTTCAGCGCCTGCTTAAGCAGCGGCTTACGGTTCTCCGGCCGGGCCAGTTCTCCAGCGAGAGCCTTGAAGATCGGCTCCAGTTGCGCAGTCTTGGCCGCGTAGCCGAGGAAGCTCCCGAGATTGTGCAGTTGTGTCTGTAGCGCCCTCTCAAGCAGCGGCTTACGGTTTTCCGGCCGAGCCAGGTCGGCGGCGAGAGCCTTGAAGATCGGCTCTAGCTGCGCAGTATTGGCCGCGTAGCTGAGGAAGGCTGCGAGATAGCCGATCGGTATCTGCAGCGCCCGCTCAAGCAGCGGCTTACGGTTCTCCGGCCGAGCCAGGTCATCGACGAAAGCCTTGAAGATCGGCTTCAGTTGCGTGGTTTTGGCGGCGTAGCCGAGGAAACTAGCGAGAAGGTGCAGCGGTGTCTGTAGCGCCCTCTCAAGCAGCGGCTTACGGTTTTCCGGCCGAGCCAGGTCATCGGTGAGAGCCTTGAAGATCGGCTCCAGTTGCGTGATCTTAGCCGCGTAGCCGAGGAAGGCTGCGAGATCGCTGAGCGGTGTCTGTAGCGCCCCCTCGATGAGCCGGCTCCGCTCATTCGGCGCGATCAGAATTTCGCCAAGCCTCGGAGGAAGTGGAATGCCGAGCGCCTGGATTCGGCGCAAGGTTGAGTGCGCGTAGCTTAGGGAGCCCAGTTCCAGCAGAAACAAGGGATGTTGCAGCATCTCAGAAATAAGTTCAAATGCCTCCTGTAGACGTCCAATCGCTGCCAAGCGAGCGACGATGACGATTCCCATAAATGGATACTGGAGAGCAACAGATCTGCGCTCTCCCACTGGGTTCACATGATCATGGGCGGCGCGGAGGATCAATGGGCCTAAAGCCGCATGGGCAAGGCGGTACCTGATGTGCTGCGCTGACTTTCCTGCCGTTTGAAGAAATACTATCCCGTGATGCCGGTTGCCTTGATGGAAGCCAACTCGTCGGTCGGCTAGGGCCCCTTCTGGAAGGGCTAGTTCCAACTCTTCCACGGCGCAGAGTCGCATCAGGTTCTGGGCTTCATTCTGAGAAAGTTTATCCGGGTGAAGATAGACAGAGCGTATCTCATCGATCGCGTCACTCTCGTCAAGCTTCCAGCGCTTTTGCAGCAATCTGGAATGCGCCGGAGCACAGCCGCGCTGAAGGCAATCAAGTCGGTGGTTGTGTCGGGTGAGTACGGATCGCCGCCGAAGGTGGCAACCCACTCATCCAGGATATCTGATGGGGGCTCGGGCGGTAGGGTATCCCCGCTACGTCGCCATGCGAGCCGCCGATAGACACCTAGCAACTCAGGTTGCCGAGCTTTGAGGGGCAGAGCCTCGATTCCAAGTCCGTCGATAAGGCTACCTCTGCTTGTGTGTAATTCCCGACCCAGAAGCAGGAGGCGAGATCGCTGGCTCGGCACCAACTCTTGCCAGGCAAGAACAACCTCTTTGGCCAAGGATTCGTCAAGATGGCAGTTGTCTACCACGAAGAGCACCTGAGGATGGCCGAAGCGGTGCAGATCTTCGATCAGGCCACTGCAAATCTCTGGGCTAACCTCAACATAGTCTGCGACATCCATGATAAAGGCGGGGCAGCGCCGTTCTGCGAACTCCAAAGCAAGTAGCCAAGCCAGTACCGACTTGCCGGAAGCACCCACCCCACGCACCAAAGCGCAGCCATCTCGGTCCAGCCGGCCGAGGATCTTGTCCGCGGCCTCGGGCCGAAACACGTGTCCTGCGGCATAGTCCTCATCGGTAGGAACGAAGGCGCTGTTCAATCGGCTCTCATCGGGCCCGCGATTGGCACGGACCAACTTGAAGTACCTGGGACTATCCGGCAAGCCCAGCAGCTCGGTGCGCGTCCGCGCGAATTCCGGGCATGCGAGAGCCTCCACCAACCCGCCGCCGAAAACGAGCTCCAGCCGATCTGGATCGATGCCTGCCTCATCGATGAATCGTTGACGCCAGTTGAGTACTTCCTTCTGGTCTAGTTGAACGGCCGGGTGACCCGAAACATGAATGAAACCACGAAGCTTGGGTTGACACTCCCGTGCCTTCGTCAAATATTCGGCGAGATGATCCTGAACGGCTTTCTTGCTCTTGGCACATGTGGCCTCGACGCCATCGATGCGTTCTCCGGAACTGACCCAGGCATCGGGCCAGCCGGGGCGAGACTTGCCTTCCTGGCTAAAGGCGCGGAAATCGAATCGAGGAAATCGCTCCGGATAGCGGATGCGGGCAAAATCCTCAGCGACACGCTGCATATCGGGGTCCGATAAGCGCGCGAGTGCGCTGACGATTCTGGCCTCCAAATCACTTCGTGTAGTCATGCAAGTCGGTATTCCGCGCTGAGCTCGATTCCCCGGAAATGGCCATTCAACTGGGCGTAAGACAGTCTACAATATTGAAGGACTTCACCTAACGGCTTTGGACCTAAAGCGCGCGGGCAAAAGCCGTCCGGTTGTAGATCACGATCGCCTGAACTTTGTCAGATCAGCCTCGCAGGGCGGCAGGAGATCAGCGTGGCGTCGTTTCCTACCGCCCCTGCGGGGCTCCTGGTTCGGTGCGGTCGGTTTCCGGGCCTCACGGCCACCCTCTTACACACATCTCGACTGCTCCGAACGGACGATGTTGTTTCGCCCTGAAAGGGCGGTCGTTGAATAGCCTGGCCGCTTTAGCGCCAGGAATGGGGGCCCCACCCACCCATCTCCGCCCTGAAGGGGCGGTCCCCAACGGTCCGAAGGCACCGCCCCCTCGGGGCGGAATGAGGGAGGGGGAACTGCCAGCCTGGCGCTAAAGCGCCAGGCTACTCAACGTTCGCCCTTTCAGGGCGGGAAATCACATCGGCGTTCGGGGCAGGAGAACTGTGTGCAAGAGGTTGGCCTCACGGCCCGGGCTAATTCCGGTCGCCCCTGCGGGCCACCGAGCCGTTCGTTCCGCCCGGCGGGCCAACTTTTGACTCCGGCGAGTGACTCGTTCCGACCGGCGAGCCATCCGTTCCGACCGGCGGGCGACTCGTTCCGGCCGGCGAGTGACTCGTTCCGACCGGCGGGCGAACTTTTGACTCCGGCGAGCCGTCCGTTCCGACCGGCGAGCGGCTCGTTCCGGTCGGCGAGCCGACTTTAAGCTCCGGCGGGCGACTCGTTCCGGCCGGCGGGCCAACTTTTAACTCCGGCGGGCCGTCCGTTCCGGTCGGCGGACGGACTTTAAGGTGCGGCGGGTCAACTTTAAGGTCCGGCGAGCCGACTTTAGGGTCCGGCGGGCCAACTTTTAGCTTCGGCGGGCCGTCCGTGCCGGTCACCGCGGCAGCGAGACCGTGACCTCGGTCCCCTTCCCCACCGCGCTCTCGATTCCGATGTCGCCGCCGTGCGCCAGCACCAGCTTGCGGGCGATGGGGAGGCCGAGACCGGAGCCGCGCGAGTCGCTTCCCTTCTGGAAACGCTCGAAAAGGCGGGGCAGATCCTCCGGCGCGATGCCGGAGCCGCTGTCGCGCACGCGGATCAGCATCCGCCGCGGCTGGGCCTGGATCTCGACCGAGACGACGCCCTCCGCCGGCGTGTGGCGCAGCGCGTTGGCGAGCAGGTTGAGCAGGACCTGGCGGATGCGCACCGGGTCGACTTCGAGGGCGGGGAGCTCCGCGGGCACCTCGACGGCGATCGGCCGCGGCAGCGCCGCCGCGACGTCACGGATGAGGTCGCCGAGATCGACGGCCTCCTTGCGCAGCTCGAGGGCGCCGGCCTCGGCGTGCGCCAGCGTGCCGAGGTCTTCGACCAGCCGCGCGAGATGGCGCATCTCCTCGAGCAGCTCCGCGAGATGGACCTCGTCGCGGGGGTATACGCCGTCGAGCAACCCCTCGATGCGGCCTTGCAGGATGGCCAGAGGCGTCCGCAGCTCGTGGGCGACGTCGGCCATCAGTTGACGCCGCAGGCGGTCCTGCTCGGCGAAGGCCCCGGCGACGGGCCGGAGGGCTTGCCGGAAGGCCAGGGCGAGCGCCACGATCAACGCCAGGGCCACCGCCGAGAGTGGGAGCACTCGCTGATGCGGCGACCGTCCGAGCAGCGAGACGAGAGTGCTGGCCCCGAGGGCGGCGAGGACGATGAGGGCCGCGAAGGCACAGCCCATGCGGCGGACCAGGGGTGGCGGACCGCGCCGGCGCCCCGCGGCCCCGGCCGGCGAGCCGGGCCGGTCCCGCCAGCCCCACGGCGACGGCTGGCAGGGCTTCCTCATTCCTCCACCAACCTGTAGCCGATGCCGTAGACCGTCTCCAGATAGCGTGGCGCGTGGGGATCGCGCTCGAGCTTGCGGCGGATGTTCTTCACGTGGCTGTCGATGGCGCGCTCGTACGCCTCGGCGTCCGTGCCGCGCGCGGCGTCGAGAAGCTGGGCGCGGGTGAACACCCGGCCGGGGTGGCGGGCCAGGGTGGCGAGCACCTGGAATTCGGTCGGCGTGAGGTCGACCGGCTCGTCGCCGCGCCGCACGCTCAGGCGGGCCACGTCGATGACGAGGTCCGACACGCGCAGAAGGTCGCCGTCGACGTGCCGCCGCTCGCTCCGCCGCAGCACCGCGCGGACGCGCGCCACGAGCTCGCGCGGGCTGAACGGCTTGGTGACGTAGTCGTCGGCACCGATCTCCAGCCCCCGCAGCCGGTCGTCTTCCGCGACCCGGGCGGTGAGCATGATGATCGGTATGTCCGATTCCTTGCGCAGGGTGCGCGCCACCTCGATGCCGTCGAGGCCGGGAAGCCCGAGATCGAGCACGATCAGGTCGGGACGGCGCCCGCGAGCCGCTTCCAGCGCGCGGACGCCGTCGCCGGCGACGATCACGTCGAAGCTGGCGAGCCGCAGGTAGTCGCGCGCGATCTCGGCGATCTGCGGCTCGTCGTCGACGACCAGGACCGTCTTCATCGCTCGGCAAAGGCTCCCGGGGGTTCCTCGCCGGCGTCACGCGCGTGAGCCTGACGGTGCCACTCGTCGAAACGGCCGCGCGGTCCGCAGCCGCCGCCATACCCGGCGCGTCGCCAGAACAGGCCGCGCACGACGAAGAGCCAGAAGACGAAGAAGAGCGGCACGAAGAAGAACCCGAAGCCCCAGGGCCGGTGCCAGCCGTAATACGGATAGGGATACGGATACGGCCCCCCGGAGGGGGCAGCGACGATCTTGCCGCTCTGCTCGATGCCTTGCGCCACGCCCGCCTGGTAGGCCCAGAAGCCGACCGCGACGGCGAGCAGCAGCGCGCCGGCGAGTGCGATCCAACGATAGGTGCTGTTCATGAGAGCATCCTCCTTTCCACCGCCGAGGACGCACCGCCATTGTGGAGCGATTATGGAGACGCGGCACGGTGAGTGGATGGATGTTCGGCATCGTCATCCAAAGGAAATGAACCCTTATGGCGTCACCCGGTTCGCTTCCATCACCTCCCGTGCCGCCCGCACTCCCGAGGCCAGGGCTCCCTGCATCCAGCCAGGGTAGTCGGAGGCGTGCTCGCCGGCGAAGAGGAGGCGGCCTTCGCCGCGGCCGATCACAGGGAGGAGAGAGCGCATCTGGCCAGGCTTGAACCAGGTGTAGGCGCCGCGCGCCCACTCGTCCTCATCCCAGAGCTTCGCGGTGCCGCCCTCGAACTGGTCCGGCAGCTCGGGGAAAAGCGCCGCGGCTTCCTGGACCGCCTGGAGCAGAGGGCTCTCCCGGGTCTTCGCGATCCGGCGGGCTTCGACTCCCGCCGAGTACGATTCGAGGATGCCGCGGTGGGAGGCAGGGTCCGGAGCACGCGGGAATACGGCCCACGGCCGATCGGCCAGAACCACCCCGGAGAGCCCCTGGGACTCCCAGAAACGGGTCCGAGTCTGGAGGAAGACCCGGGCGACCGAGGTCAACTGGACCTCCTCGATCGCCCGCCGCTTGTCGGCCGGGAGCGGCGGCACGATCTCGACGCTCCGGAGGACCGGGAAGGGCACCGTGCAGATGAGGCGGTCGGCGCCGAGCGTGCGGTGGGCGTTCCCGGTCTTGACGACCGCCCGTACCGCGGCCGCGTCCTGCTCGATGCGGACGACCGGCGAGCCGTACTGGATGCGGTCCGTGAGGCGCGCGGCGAGGGCCAGGGGGAGCCGGTCGCTCCCTCCGCGCACGGTGAAAGACTGCTTCGCGGCCGCCCGCTGGGCCGCCTCGCGGAGGAGGTCGAGCGCCGAGACCGCGTCGGCGCCGTCGCCCAGGAGGTCCGGGAAGCCCATGCGGAGGAGGGAAACGGCGCCCGGCGAAGCGCCGCGGCTCCTCAGGATCTCCGCGAAGGAGACCCGGTCGAGCTCGGCGAGCTCCGGCCGGGGCCAGCCCGGGGCGGTGGTGTCCCCTACCTGGAGAAGAAGGGGCTGGAGGTAGCGCTCCCGGATCCCGCGCCGGCCAAGGGCCTTCTCCTCAGGCGTCAGGTCGAAGGGCAAGGGGGTTTCCGGGCCCTCGGCGATCCGCCGGCCGCGCACCTGATAGAGGATCGAGCCCGGGGAATGCGGGATGGGGTCGAGGGGCAGGTCGCAGAGCCGGGCGTAGTGGATCGTCCAGTCGTGCGTATCGTGGACGGTCGCCGCCCCGGCCTCGACGTAGAGGCCGTCGGCGAAGGGTTCGCGGAGGGTCTGCACTCTGCCGCCCGCCCGGCTCCGGGCCTCGAGCACGGTGACCTCGTGGCCGGCCTGGGTGAGCTCGTAGGCCGCGGCGAGGCCGGCCAGCCCGGCGCCCACGACGAGCACCTTCTGCCTGGGACCTTGGGGCGCCGGAGAGGCCTGCCGCGACGCCGCGTCGGGCGCCCAGGAGGACGCTCGGAGCGGCCTGGCGGCGAGGGCCCCGGTGGCGACGAGGCCCCGCTTCAGGAAGGTCCGGCGGCTGAGATCGTGATCCATGAGCGAATCCTAGCAGGCGGCGCTTTCGTTGCGCTCGTGTCTCTCCGAAGCGGCTCGCCGCCCCCCGGTGATCGCACCTACAGTTTCAGGAGAGGAGCCGATGCTCCTTCCGCCGCGGGCCGGAACGAGTCGCCCGCGGCTCTCCTCAACCTCAATTCGGAGACATTCGAATGAAGAAGCTTGCCCTCGCGATCGCCTTCGTGCTCCTCGCCGCGGTTCCGTCGTCGGCGGCCGAGATCTCCGCCGAGATCTTCCAGGCCGTTCCCGCGATGACCCCCGCGGTGACACCCATCAATCAAACCCAGGAGGCGATCCCTCTGGTCATAGGACCCATCCAGCCCATTCCGCGCTGCTACACGATGGCGGGCTACTCCTGCCCGACCGCCGGGGTGGTCAAGGCCTGTACCGACGCCTGCCAAAACAATCTGAGCTGCACCTGCCAAAACTTCTATGGCGGCACCTATGGCACAACCTTCCTCGGCCGGTACTGGGTTTGCCGGATCGAATGCTGATCGCCCCGGGGTTATGCGCCGGCTGACCGGCGGGCCCCGATTTTCAGGGGCGCAGCATGCTGCGCCCTTTTCCTCCAACGCCCGCCGAGCCTCCTTCCTCCAACCAGGCCGTCAGGACTCCATCAAGGGGTGAGGGAAAATCGACCGCGGGAACGTTCCTCTCTCAAATTAGAGAGGAGGAAACGGTTATGGTTCCGCAACACCCTTACCGCAGCTTGCTGATGTCGTTCATGGCCCTGATGGCGTTCGGGGTTACCCTGGCGCTCTCTTTTGCCCCCGGAACAAGCCATCCCGCCGAGGCCTCGGCGGATACGAAGGCCGTGCGCCTGCTCCGCAGCTCGGCAAAGTCCTCTTCCTCGTTCACGCTCTTCGAGAGCGGGCAGGTGCGCCCGCTCGCCATGTCTCCGGACAAGCGGCACCTGTTCGCCGTCAACACGCCCGACAACCGCCTCGAGGTCTTCCGCATCCGCGAGCAGGGGCTCGTCCACACCGCCTCCATCCCGGTGGGACTCGAGCCCGTCGCCGTCGCGGCGCGGGCGAACGGCGAGGTCTGGGTGGTCAACCACCTCTCGGACAGCGTGAGCGTCGTCGAGATCGACGAAGACGCCACGTCCGGGCACGTCGCGCGCACGCTCCTCGTCGGCGACGAGCCGCGCGACATCGTCTTCGCCGGACCCGAGCGGAGACGGGCGTTCATCACGACGGCCCATCGAGGCCAGAACCTCCCGTTCGATCCCCAGTTCTCGACTCCGGGCGTGGGGCGCGCGGACGTCTGGGTGTTCGACGCGGACGCGCTCGGCGGTGCTTCCGGCAATACGCTGGGCGGCAAGCCGCTGACCATCGTCACCCTCTTCACGGACACTCCGCGCGCCCTCGCGGTGACGCCCGACGGCACCCGCGTCTACGCCGCCGGCTTCCAAACGGGCAACCGGACCACCATCGTCCCCGAGACCTCGCTCCCGGACGGCTTCGGTCCGGACGGCGTCCCCGGACCTGCCACCAACGCCGAAGGCCGCCCGGCGCCGGAAACCGGGGCCATCGTCAAGTGGAACGGCTCCCACTGGGTCGACTCGCTCGGCCGCCCCCGCGACCAGTTCGTGAAGCTCTCGCTGCCCGACAAGGACGTGTTCGTGCTCAACGCCATGGCCAACCCGCCGCGCCAGCTCCCGGGAGCGGGCGGCTTCTTCCAGGGTGTCGGCACCGTCCTGTACACGATGGCCGTCAATCCCGTGAACGGCAAGGTCTACGTCGCCAACACCGAGGCGAACAACATGGCGCGGTTCGAGGGCCCGGGGACTTTCGCCGGACAGAGCCTGCGCGGCCATCTGCACGAGAGCCGCATCACCGTGCTCTCCCCCGGGGGCCGCGTGGCGCCGAGGCACCTCAACAAGCACATCGACTACGCCAAGTGCTGCGCGCCGCTCCCGAACGCCGAGAACGCCCGGTCCCTCGCCCTGCCCCAGGGCATGGCGGTGACCGGCAATGGCGCGACCCTCTACGTCGCGGCCCTGGGGTCCGACAAGGTGGGGGTCTTCTCCACGGCGCAGCTCGAGACCAACACGTTCGTGCCGAGCGCGGCGAGCCACGTCCCCGTGAGCGGCGGCGGCCCCACCGGTCTCGTCCTCGACGAGGATCGCAGGCAGCTCTACGTGATGACGCGTTTCGACAACGGGATCTCGATCGTCGACACGGGGAAGCGGGCGGAGACGGCGCACGTCCGGATGCACAACCCGGAGCCGCCGAGCGTCGTGACCGGCCGCCGGTTCCTCTATGACGCGAAGTTCTCGTCGAGCCACGGCGACTCCTCCTGCGCGAGCTGCCACGCCTTCGGCGATTTCGACAGCCTGGCGTGGAATCTCGGCAATCCGGATGAAAAGGTGGTCGACAACCCCGGCCCCTACATCACCGAGCTCCTCAACCTGGTCACGGGGCAGCCCATGGAGCCCATCTTCCATCCGATGAAGGGCCCCATGACGACGCAGAGCCTGCGCGGCATGGATGGCCACGGCCCGATGCACTGGCGCGGCGACCGCACCGGCGGCAACGACGCGCCGAGCGAACAGCCGAACAGCGGGAGCTTTGACGAGCACACGGCGTTCGACAAGTTCAACGGGGCGTTCCCCGATCTGCTCGGGCGCCACGCGGCCATCCCGCAAGCGGACATGGACGCGTTCACCGACTTCATCCTCCAGATCACGTATCCGCCGAACCCCAACCGGCGGATCGACAACGTGCTCACCCCGGATCAGGAAGCCGGGCGACGGCTCTTCGACACCGTCAACTGCGGCATCCCGTCGGCTCCGGAGCTCAACGGCGCCGTCCTCACGTGCGAGAGTTGCCACAGGATCGACCCGAAGGCCAATCCCGGCACCGCGGCGCCCGGGCTGTTCGGCACGGCCGGCTTCTCGAGCTTCGACTTCAACCCGCAGCTCTTCAAGACTCCCCACCTGCGCAACGCCTATCAGAAGATCGGAATGTTCGGGAATCCCGAGAACCCCGGCTTCCTCGGCGGTGACAATGGTTTCAAGGGAGATCAGGTGCGCGGCTTCGGGTTCCTCAACGACGGCAACGTCGATACGGTGTTCCGCTTCGTGCATGGGATCAGCTTCTCGGAGGTCGCCAACGGACCCGGCAGCAACAGCATCCCGGATGGGCCGGCGGGGGACCTCCAGCGGCGTCAGCTCGAGGCGTTCATCCTGGCCTTCCCCACCAACCTGGCGCCCGCCGTGGGCCAGCAGATCACGCTCACGGCCTCGAATTCGGCGGCGGCGGGCGCGCGCGTCAACATCCTGCGCCAGCGCGCGGACGCGGGAGAGTGCGATCTCGTCGCGAAGGCCAGGATCTCCGGCGACGAGGCCGGCTTCCTGTACGTGGGATCGGGCATGTTCGTGAGAGACCGGCGCGGGCAGCCGCCCATCACCGCCGCCGCGCTACGGTCTCTGGCCAAGGACTCCGGCCGCCCCGTGACCTACACCTGCGTGCCGCCCGGCTCCGGAGAGCGCGTCGGCGTGGACCGCGACGAGGACGGCTCCTGGGACGGCGACGAGCGGCGCGCTCATACCGATCCGGCGGATCCGGACAGCAGGCCTTGATCTGAGCAGGGTGAGAAGCTGCGGGGGCGGGGGCCGAACAATCAAGCTCCTGCCCCCGCGGGTCTTCTCGTTCCGAGCGTTCCAGTCCTACGGTTACTCTATGGTATCCACACAAAGCTGCGCGTACGAGCAGCCCGGCGGTATGGTCCACGCGCAGTGCATCTTGCCGGTGCTGGGATCGTCGTGGCAGACCTGGTAGGAGCAGCAGTTCCCAAACTCGGCCTTGGTTCGCGTCAAGCCCGGCAAGAAGCTCGAGGCGCCGGGAAGCCGGGTATCGGGGGCCAGGTCGCCATTGGTGTCCACGACCACGGCATCCAAGCTCCTCGTGCCAGCGGCGAGGCTCCACGGAAGGGAGATGGCCGGGAAGGTAAAGCTGCCGTTGAGCTCGAGCTTCCGCGCGCCCTTTCTCCCGGCGGGATTCACCGGAATGAAGGTCAGGCGCACATTGGCCGCGAGAGGCGCGGCGAAGCTGCCGCCGTTTTCCTTTGTCTGGCGGATGCGCATCGTCGTCACACGCTGCTTGTCGCCGAGGGAGACGTAGGCGTGGAAGGACCCGCAGGCGGTCTTGATCGGGGCGATGCTCACCAGCGACAGGGCCCGGAACTGGATGCGCGTCGTGGCGATGCCTTTGGCGTTGAAGACGGCATCGTCGAGCCGCTCGACGACCGTGTCGGCCGTGCCCAGCTGCCCCGGGACTTCGGTCGCGAGAGGCAGCCCCTTGAAGGCGATCCGGCTGGTGAAGGGCTTGGAGCCCTTGCAGAAGAAGCCGGCGGGGATGGGGCTGAGGGCAAAGTCGTAAGAGGTCCTGCCATCGGCCGGGGTGGCGAAGATGTCGATGCCGCGCTCGATCATGGGAGCGGCGGCCAGAGGGGAGAGACCGAGCAGGAACGAGCACACGAGCGCTGCCAGAACACTTCTGCTTCTCACGCAACCTCCTTGTCCAAAAGGACGGTAGGACCGCGAGCACCCCACACCGGCGGTGCGGCGGCGAATCGACTGAGCGTTCGACCGTTTGCCTATCAGCGACAGAGTATACGCTAAGAAAACGTGGATTGCCCGAGCGGCTCGGCTGGGAGGACGACCCCAAGCTGGCCCGGCTTCGGGGGCGCAGATGTCACCGTTCGCTTCATCCAAAAACAGAGATCCGTACGTAGTGGCTAGTATCCAGACAAGGAGAAAGATATGAAGAAGAACAATCTGCGTCCGAAGAAGCTCATGCTGAAGGCTGAGACCCTCAGGCTGCTCGAAGCGGATCAACTTCCGGCCGCGAACGGAGGGGGCACCACCACAGTCGCCACGGTTATATTTACCGAAGGGGCTTGTGAGGGGTACAGCTGGTTAAGGCGCTGTTAGGCCCTGCTCCCTGTGCTGGGGGCCGCACGGCCCCCGGCACCCTTTGACTATGGCTCGGCCGCTGTCACGACCGTCACGCCCGGCACCGCCTGTTTGAGATAACTCTCAGAGGCCAAGCGAATCTCGCGGAATCTCGCGGGTTCCCGAGCGCCACCGATCTTGTTGATCTCGACAGCGAGCTCGTTGCCGGAGGTGATCACCTCGATATACGTGTAGCTGGATCTGTCGGTGCACTTGCGATGCATCTCCGAAAGCTCTAATGATCCCTGTGAGCCAGCCCGTTTCTCGTGTTCTTCACACTTCAACGGGAATCGCTTCGAGAGATGAGAGAGGAGATCGGCGGCGAGACTGTCGGCGTTTGCGGTGCCGCTTGCAGGTACGAGCACAGAGAGTTGCACCTCATAGGACTTGTCGCAGGCGAGCGTGAGGAGGACAGCCGTCAAGACCACGGGCAAGGCTTGGACTTTTAGAGATGCTCGGATTTTCATGGCTTTCTGACTAGTTCCTCTCATCCTTCGAAGTCATTCACGCTGAAGATCGCGGAACCGGTCCCCGTACAAGAGTTGGTGCCGCGATTGCGCGTCCGCCCACGTCTGCGGATATGTGGCGCGCTCCAGGACGATGTCCTCGATGGCCGCCCGAACCTGACGGGCGCAGGTATTCACGCCTACCCTGCCGACGCCCGTGCCCAGACCTGGGAACGCTACGGTGTGGACCACGGAAGCGATCGGGTTGCCGGCGAAGGGTCCGTCGCGAAAGCGGCCGTGCTTGATCAGCAGGAAGGCCGCACGGGCCGCGAGGTACGGGTTGACCGTGTCGCGCAGGATCATCGGCACTCGCATGGTCGGCGCCGCGATGACGAAGGGGATCCGGGCGTCGTCGGTCGGCACGATCTCGGCCTGCCCCACCAGAAGCTCCCCGTGGTGCTCGGCGCGGATGGCGTCCTGCAACCGCTTCTGAACGTGCCAACCGAAGTGACGCGAGTAGATGGCGTCGATGCCGCCGTCCATGAAACCGAAGCTGTTGGCCGGGCTGACGACCGCTTCACAGTTAATGTCGAGGATCGAGCCGCGATGGATGGAGACGCCTTCCACATCGCCGCAGAAGCGCTCCCACGCGTCGGCGAGATCAGGCTCTACGGCGGCCAGGACGACGTTCAGGCCCATGGCTTTTGCGCGCCGATTCCGGGGTATCCTATTGATTTCCTGTATCTTGCATTGTATGGCGGCCTCTTGACGGCGTCAAACACGCTAGGACTCTTGCTCTCTTGGCCAAGGCTCCAAGCCTGGATAGACTGACCCTGTGGATGCGAACATGGCGGACCTGCTTGACCGGATCACGATCAACCCGAATCAATGCGGTGGCCGTCCGTGTATCCGTGGGATGCGGATCCGGGTGAGCGATGTTCTCGAGCTCCTGGCTGGGGGTCAGAGCCAAAGCGAGATCCTCGATTCTTATCCCTACCTGGAACCAGATGACATCGCCGCCTGCCTGCAATATGCGGCACGGCGCCTCAATCATCCTACCCTGGCAGCCTGAGAAAGGTCTGGAGAGTCGGTGTCGGAGTCCCTCGACGCGAGCCCGTAGGGCGGCAGACTCGTAGCCCAGGGCGTCAGTCCTGGGAAGGAGCATCCCGCCCTCCCATGAGCCCCGCCAGGGGCGGCAGACTTTCTTTTTCGGAGCGTGAGCCCCTGGGTTTCTGCCGCCCCTGGCGGGGCTCTCGAGGTTTTTTGAACTTCCCCCGGTTCCACGGACGCCGAGTTAAGAGTACACGGCTGGGGTTGGTACCACCCCCAGCCCATTTGACTCAAGATTACGCTCTTTTTGCGCCTTCTCAAACTGCGCTGGGCTTCGGTAT
>Ga0207681_10000043_pt1 | contig 136641 bp, 120 predicted proteins | sample KBSS53metaG_FD_184324 | JGI IMG/M metagenome (GOLD analysis project Ga0207681, IMG submission 184324) | Switchgrass rhizosphere microbial communities from Kellogg Biological Station, Michigan, USA - KBS S5-3 metaG (SPAdes) (version 2) | ecosystem: Host-associated > Plants > Roots >...
TTTGGCGAGGGGGAAACACCCGTTCCCATTCCGAACACGGCAGTTAAGCCCCTCCGCGCCGATGGTACTGCGCGCGCAAGTGTGTGGGAGAGTAGGTCGTCGCCGGGAAGTATTTTTCGAAAAGGCCCTTGGGATTCAAAACCCAAGGGCCTTTGTTTTGTTCACCACCGAGTCACCTGGCATAAAATCCCATAGAGGCTACAGATGAAGCTCGTCCTTCTCGCTGTTCTGGCCTTCATGGCCGGCATCCTCGGCGGTTGTCGGCGGGAGGCGGCTCCTGCCGTAAGCCATCGCCCGCCTTTGATCGTCGTCGGTATTGACGGCGGTGAGTGGAAGGTGATCCGCCACCTCTGGAGCGAAGGAAAGCTCCCCAATCTCAAGTCCATCGCCGACCGCGGAGTGGCCACCAGCCTGCGCACGGCCTACAACTCGTCTCCCGTCATCTGGACGACGATCGCCACCGGTGTCACGCCGCCGGTCCACGGCATCACCGACTTCGTGGTGGCGACGCCGCAGGGCGACGTACCGATCTCGTCGGGCGTCCGCAAGGTGCCGGCGCTCTGGAACATGCTGTCGCGGACAGGGCGGCGGGTGGCGGTGCTGGGGTGGTGGGGCTCCTGGCCGGCCGAGGAGGTCAGCGGCGTCGTCCTGACCGACCGCGCCCTGCTGGACCTCGAGGCTCGGGTTTCGCCTTCTTCCTATCTGCCGCGCTTCCTCGAGGATCTGCGGCGGGCCGACGCCGATCCCGGGCTGTTCGATTCCGACGTGGAGCAGCGCAAGGACCGGGTGATGGCCCGCTCGGCGGCGCGGTTCGTGCGGGAGAATTACGATCTGCTCCTCCTCTACTTCCGTACGCCGGACATCGTCAGCCACAACGAGTGGAAGTACTACGAGCCGAAGGCGTTCGCCACCGTCGACCCGCGGGAGCTCGCGGCCCGGCGGGACCGGATCCCCCGCATCTACGAGGCCGTAGACCGGGAGATCGGCCGTATCCTCGCCGCCGCTCCGCGGGAATCCAATGTCCTGGTCCTGTCCGATCATGGCTTTCACGCCGCCCGGCGGGAGGACGTCAAGGCCCTGGTCGACATGGATGCCGTGCTCGAGCGGCTGGGCTATCTCGCCCGCCGGGGTGGAGCGGTCGACTTCTCCCGCACTCGCGTTTACACCTACGGCACGCCGGACTTTCAGCGCGCCAAGATGCTCCGCTTCTCGCTCGCCGGCCGGGAGCCCGCCGGCCAGGTCCGTCCGGCGGAACGCGACGCCGTGCGGCGCCAGCTCGAAGCCGACCTCGCGTCCGTGACCAACGAGCATGGAGAGCCGATCTTCGTGGTTCGTGAGGCGCATCCGCGGCGTGGTGAGGACGGAGATTTCGTGGCGACCGTCCGTCTGGCGCTGGTGACCCCGGTGCTACGGATCAAGGGGCAGCCCTTTCCCGAGGCGTTGCGCAGCCTGGGCCGGATCTCGGGCACCCACACGCCCAGTACCCACGGCATCTTCCTCGCCGCCGGACCCGACATCGATCCGGCGGCCGATCTCGAGGGAATCAACGTTCACGACATGGCGCCGACGATCCTGTACGGCCTCGGGCTGCCGGTTGCGGAGGACTTCGCGGGCCAGCCACGGACGGCGCTCTTCGGCGCCGAGTTCCGGCGCGCCCATCCCCTGCGGACGATCCGCACCTGGGGGACCCGGAAGGCGGGCGGGACCGCCCGGTCATCGAAAGCCGACGAGGATCTCCTCAACGAGTTGCGGGCCCTCGGCTACATCCAGTAACCCTCAATCCCTCAACCAACGTCTGGCACCCTCCTTGCGAACCCTGCTCCAGGGAAAGGAGGAGGCATGAGCGAGGAGAAACATCAATCGATCTGGTCGGATATTGAAATGCCATCCTACCCGGCGCTCGACGGCGACGTGCGGGTAGATGTCGCCATCGTGGGCGCCGGCATCACGGGCCTCACGGCGGCGCGGCTGCTGGTGCGCGAGGGCAAGCGGGTGGCGGTGCTCGAGCAGCACCAGGTGGGCTCGGGTACGACGGGCGGCACCTCGGCCCACGTCACCCAGGTGCCGGACCTGCGCTTCCGGGACCTGCGCTCCAAGTTCGGCCGCGACAATCTGCGGGTGGTGGTGGACTCCTCCCGAGCGGCCCTGGAGCTCATCGCGTCGCTGGTCGAGGAAGATGCGATCTCCTGCGACTTCGCGCGCATTCCGGCCTACCTCTACACCGAGCACCCTGACGAGGTCTCCAGTCTGGAAGAGGAGGTCGAAGCTGCCAGTGAGGCCGGCATGCCCGCTTCGCTGGTACGCGAGGTGCCGCTGCCCTTCCCGGTGGCGGCGGCCGTGCGGTACGAGGACCAGGCGCGGTTCCACCCCCTCTCCTATCTCGCCTCGCTGGCCCGCACGGTGCACGCGAGCGGCGGCCGGATCTACGAGAAGACACGCGTCGTCAGCGTCGAGGCTGGCGAGCCTTGCCGGGTCAAGACGGAGCAGGGCACGGTGACGGCGGATTCGGTCCTCTTCGCGACCCACACCCCGGCCGGCTTCTCGCTGCTCCACGCCGAGCTCGAGCCGTTGCGTTCCTATGTCCTTGGCGTGACGCTGCGCGGGGGAGATCCTCCGGACGGCCTCTTCTTCGACACGGAGGACCCTTACAACTACACGCGCCGTCAGGGAGATGTCCTTCTCGTGGGCGGCAAGGACCATAAGACAGGCGAGGGGGATTCGGAGGAGAGCTACCGTGCCTTGGAGGAGTACGTCCGGAAGCGGTGGGATGTCGAGTCGGTCGACTACCGCTGGTCAGCCCAGTTCTACGATCCTCCGGATGGCCTGCCGATGATCGGGCGGGCCTTGACCTCCGGGCATGTCTGGCTGGCGACCGGCTACTCCGGCACCGGCCTGGTCTTCGGCACTCTGGGAGGCATGCTCCTCTCCGATTTCGCGCTGGGCCGGGAGAACCCCTGGGCCGAGGTCTACAAGCCGTCGCGGATCAAGCCGCTGGCGGCGGGGCCACAGGTCGCGAAGCTCGGATTGGAGACGGCGGTAACCTTCGTCAAGGATCGCGTCACGATTCCCAAGGTGGAGGACCTTTCCGAGGTGCCGGTGGGCGAGGGACAGGTCGTGGAGATCGGGGGCGAGAAGGCGGCGGTCTACCGGGACGAGTCCGGCGCCGTGCACGCCGTCTCTCCCGTGTGCACCCACGCCGGCTGCATCGTCCACTGGAACCCGGCGGAGAAAAGCTGGGACTGCCCGTGTCACGGTAGCCGCTTCGGGATCGACGGCGGCATCCTGGAAGGCCCGGCCGTGAAGGAGCTCGCGCCGGTGACGGTCAAGTCGTCGTCGCCGGCGCGCTAAAAGCGTCTCAGTCCTTCCAGATCGCCTTCCACCAGGGCTGGTCCTCGGCCGGGCCGGACGAGCTCGCCTTGAGGTTCATCCGGCCGCGGATCTTGTTGACGTCCCAGCCGGTCAACGAGGCGAGGGACTGGGCCTGCCGCTCGAGCTGCTTCGGGAGCTCCCGGCGGTAGGCCTGCGCCGCCTCGCAGCGGTCGCTGCCCGTCCAGGGGTGGCGCAGGATGTAGCGCCCCTGGAAGTTCTCACGGTCGGCCGTCTCCTGGAAGACCAGGTCCTCGGGGAAGTGCTCGGAGTCGTAGCGCAGGTGGAGCCGGGTGAGGAAAACGTTTTGCGCGCCCGGCATGATGTCCGGCCGGGGGCCCTTGCGTTCGGTCCAGAAGACGCCGAGCTGCCGCAACTCGTCCGAGGAGAGCGGGTCGGCGGCGCAGGGGTCGCACCAGGCCATGTCCCAGGCGTACTCGACGAACACCGTCCGCATGTCCTGCTTCTTGACCTGCTGGCTGAACATCGCCTTGTAGAAGTTTCCGAAGTCGTTTTTGACGAAAAGAGGGACCTCGGCGTCCGAGGGCAGGCGGACGGTGCGGTAGTTGGTGGTCTCCACGCGCCCCTTGGGGGTGAGGGCGTAGATGAACAGCTCCTGCGGCCCGTTGGCGTTGACCATGCCGAGGCGGATGGGGAGCATGAACTTGGGGCTCTCATAGGCGACCTGGATGGGACGCAGATAGGTGAAGCCGAGCTTCGACTGCTCCTTCAGGTTCACCTTGGCGACGAAGAACTTCATCCCCTGCTTGAGATAACCGCCGAGCACCCTGCTGGCGCCCTGGGGAATGCGGTAGCCGCTCTCGACCAGCCAGGTCTCGAGCCCCTGGCTCTCCTTGGCCGAGAGGATCAGGATGTCGTATTCGCCCACCGTGTACTGCGCCTCGATGGTCACCCCCAGGCTCTTGGCGCGGTCCGCCGCCGCCCCCGTGGCCTGCGGGGCGGGAGCCGACATGGGCGCCTGGGCCCTCTCCATCAGGATCCTCTGGCACGGGTTCTCGTCGAAGTACTCGACCAGTCTGGGGGACGAGTAGGCGTCGAGGTGGTCGAGCAGGGCCTTCTCGGCGACGTGGATCTGTCCCCGCTCGATGAAGGTCGGGACGGGGATGACGATGGCGAACTCCTTCGGGTCCCCTTTGAAGTCGTTGGCCATGGTGAGCACGGTGCGGTCGCCGTCGCGGACCAGGACGACCTGCGAAGCCTTGTTGAACAGCTTGGTGTCGGCTTTGGCCACGTAGAAGCCGCAGAAGGCGGCGGCGGTGCCGGCGGCCGCGGCCAGGGCCGCGACCGCGAAGAGGGCGATGAGGAGGCGTTTCATGCGAATCTCCTTTCTTCGAGGAGAGAGGGTCCGGGGACCAGGTCCGGGGTCTTGGTCCCGCGCCAGGCGTACCGCCTGCCGGGCAGCAGCAGGTCGATCAGGGGCACGGCCGGCGAGAGGAAGGCGAGAGAGAGCAGGAGGCCGTTCGGCCGGTAGAGCACGAAGTGGACGAAGCCGGCTCCGAGAGCGATCAGCAGCGCGAAGAGGATGCGGCCGGCGCGCGAGTCGGGCGTCGTCTTGGGGTCCGAGATCATGAAGAAGGTGAAGATCAGGAACCCGCCGCTCTCCACCTGGTGGAGCGGGATGGCCATCGGCTGGCCGAGCCAGAGGGCGCGCCCGAAGAGGACGGCGAGGTAGAAGACGAGGAACGCGTAGGTGACGTCGCTGCGCGCCGCCCGGTTCACCACCAGTCCCCCCAGGCAGGCGACCAGGAAGGCGAAGAAGGCCGCGCTCCCCCATTGGCCCGGCGACACCCAGACCGCGCCCGTCGCGAGCATCATGGCCACGATGCCGAAGTTGGTGGGATTGAAGACGTGTTTGCCGCGGATGCGGATCACGAACTTGCTGACGATCGTCACCGCGGCGGCGAGCACCGCCAGCCAGGCCGAGTTGGTGCGCAGCAGCAGGCAGAGAGACAGCCCCGAGATCAGGGCGCTCCGCGGATCGAAGACCGGGAGCCGCCAGAGGCGGGTGCAGGCGTACTGCGTCAGGAGGACCGCCGCCAGCAGGGCGAGGGCGCGGCCGGGCCGGACTTCGAGGTCCAGGCGGAGGACGCCATAGGCCAGCAGGGAGGAGAGGAGAAGGATCTGGTACAGGCGTGGATCCTTGAATGGTGATCGCGCGATGCTCATGGCTAGCCGGTCTCCTCTCGGGGGCTCTTCGGGAGCCTGCCCTTTCCTCCTTGGACACGTCAAGCCCGGAAAAGAAAACCCGCCTCTCCCCAACGCTCCACGCCGGGGCTCCGTAGTAGAGTATGGATGCTTCACATAGATTTATAGGAAAGGGAGATTCAATGAGGAATGCAGTTGTTTTTGCCGGTGTGCTCGGCCTGGCCGCCGCCTCCGCCTGGGCCGGTCCGACACCGCAAGGGGTGCCGTTTCGCGTCAGCTCGTGCACCACCACCAATTGCCGCCAGGAGAAGCCGGCGGTGGCCGGGTCCGCCACGGGCGGCTTCCTGGTGGCCTGGGAAGGGTCGAGCCCGACGGATTTCCACGGCGTCAACGGCCGTCCCTTCAACACCACCGGAGTGGCCGCGGCGGCCGATTTCTCGGCCAGCAAGAACGTGGCGCTGGACCAGTACGACGCCGCGGTGAGCCGGGACGCCCAGGGGAACTACATCGTGGTGTGGTCGGAGGTCGCCGCCGGCAACAGCGAGATCATGGGCCAGCGTTTCCTGGCCACGGGCGCGCCGGTCGGCGCCGCCTTCAAGGTGAATCAGGATGCTCCGGGCTCGCCGACGATCCCCGCGGATCTCCGGCCGTCGATCGCGCGGACCAACGACGGCGGCTTCGTGGTGGTCTGGCTCAACGCCCTGCCGATCGGCAATAACTTTCCGGGTACCACGCCCCAGGTGCTGGGGCGGCGCTTCAACGCCGCCGGCGCGCCGCTGGGTGCCCAGTTCCAGCTCAGCGCCGGCCTGCTCGACGACGAGCGCCCCGAGGTCTGCGTGGACACCTCGGGCCGGATCATCGCCATCTGGACGAGCGTCGACCAGTTCCTGCCGTTCCAGCCCAACAAGAAGGGGATCTCGATGCGCCGCCTGACTCCCGCGGGCGTTCCGATCGCTCCGCCGGAGGTCGTGGTGGCCCCCACCGCAAACCTGCTTCAGCCGGCGCTCGCCTGCGGCAGCGGCAGCACCTTCGTGGTGGTCTGGCACAGCGACCAGGCTCCCGCCGTGGAGGGCACGGACATCCTCGGCCAGCGCTACAGCCGGCTCGGCCGTAAGGCCGGCCCGGTCTTCCGGCTCAACACGGTTACCCTCAAGGAGCAGAGGAATCCGTCGATCTCCTTCGACCCGAAGGGTAACTTCGTCGTCGTCTGGCAGGGCTACGTGGGAACCAGCCTCGGGATCTTCGGCCGGCGTTTCACCACGGCCGGCGTGCCGACCGGGCCGGAGTTCTCGGTGGTCACGGATCCCCACCTGAAGCCGATCGACGCCAGGGTGGCCCACATCGGCACCGCGGGCAACTTCGTCGTCGTCTGGCAGTCTCCGACGAGGGCGATCTTCGGCCGGCGCTTCATCCCCTAGTCCCAGGCTGGCCCCTAGGACCGCTTCTCTTGCGCGAGAGGTTCGAGCGGCGTCCGTCCCGCGACCAGCGCGGTGATGGCCGCCGCTCCGGCGTTTCTGAGGGCCGAAGCCGCGGCGTCGAGGGTGGCTCCGGTGGTGGCGACGTCGTCCACCAGGAGGATGCGAAGGCCACGGACCTTCTCGGGGCGGGGGACCCGGAACGCCTTGCGGAGGTTGGCCAGGCGGTCCGTCTTGCCCAGCAGGCTCTGCGGCGGCGTGGCGCGGCGGCGCGATAGGAGGGCCGCGCAGGGGAGGCCGAGGCGGGTGGCCAACGGATGGGCGATCCGCTCCGCCTGGTTGTAGCCTCGGGACAGATGGCGGCGCCAGTGGAGCGGCACGGGCACGACCCGGTCGAAGCCGGCGAGCCGTTCCCCCATGCCCTCCGCCAGGGCGGCGGCAAGATGGCCGCCTAGGTAGTCCAAGCGGCCGAACTTGAGCCCCCGCACCACGGCATCCAAGGGCGGCCGGTAGCTCCACAGGGCGAGCAGGCGGTCGAAGGCGGGCGGCCTCCCCCGGCAGGCACCGCAGCGGTAGTCCTCCGGCAGGGCATGGGCGGCCAGGGGCCGGGCGCAGACGGCGCAGGCCTCGCGCGGCAGGGACGCCAGAGCCGCCCGGCATCGCACGCAGAGCCCGAGGGTCGTCCCGGCGGCGGGGAGCGGCTGGCCGCAGCCGAGGCAGGAGGCCGGCAGCAACGCGTGGAGAAGCCGGTCGAGCAGGCGGGAACCGGCCGCCGGCGTGACGCGGGGGGATTCTGGAGCGTATAACGGGTCAGCCATACGGGATGGCGCGGGGGCGCATTCCTCCAGGTCGAGACGAAACGTGACGCTATACTCTCAGGAACCAAGCGGTCCGCGCGAGAGACGGACGCCATAAAGGAGGGGATTTTGATCCGGAACCATCGCCTGCTCGGCAGGCTCCTGCTGATCTGCGGCATGCTCCTGCTGCCCGGCGCCGCCGGCGCCCAGGAGTTCTATACCTATACCGTCGGTGTCTTCGGCGCCCTGGGCGGCTCGATCGATGCCGAGCCGGGCGACAGCCTCACCAACACCGGCTATCAGCTCAATCTCGGGCTCGTCACCGAGCCGCACACCCATCTGGTCCTGCGTACGGGCCTGCTCAAGCTCGACCAGGACGAAAACTTCGGGTCGCTGCACGAGGCGGAGCTGACCTACGCGACGATCGGCGGCGAGTACCGGGACCGCGAGAGATTCTTCGACTCGGGGATCTACATCGCTCTGGGCGGGTACCGGCTGGAGGGGATCAAACCCTCGGGGGCCGACGAGCGGGAAAATTCGTGGGGGCTTGCGATCGGCGTGACGGGCGAGCTGCCGGTCAACCGCTGGCTGGGCGTTCAGGCCGAGCTCTCGGGCCACTACGTCGACTTCGACGAGCAGCAGTTCTTCGCGATGGGCAACGTCGGCATCGCCCTCCACTTCTAGGCAGCGATCAAGGCGTATGCAGGTGCGGCCCATGGGGCCGCCCTGCCGTTCGCGCTTGGTCTACATCCCCGGCCGGATCTGCGCGGTCGATCCCGAGCTTGGCATCCGCGACTCGATCTCCTTGCGCAGGGCAGGATCGTCCCAGTCCGTCATGCCGACGAACTTCCGCACCACCTGGCGATTGACCACGAGGTAGGTCTCGGGGAGCTTGTCCGTGCCGTAGCGGTTCGCCACCTCCCACTGGGGATCGAACAGCACCCCCTCGGAACCCGTGCCGAGGAAAGCGCGGACCTTGTCCTTGGAGTCGGAGACGGCGACCATCACGACCTTGAAGTCGTGATAGCGGGAGAAGTCGCCGGAGAGGCGCTGCAGGGCGGGGATCTCCTTGATGCAGGGCGGGCACCAGGTGGCCCAGAAGTGGACCAGCGTGACGGGGGCCAGGCGCGGGCCGAGGGCGGCGGCCTGGCCGGTGTCGTCGTAGAGGAACCCGCCAGGCTCCTGGAAGGTCTTGTCGCCGCGCGGCCAGAAGGGGGCCGCCAGGGCGCAGACGACGAGGGCGATCAGTCCCATACGCGCGGGCCAGCCCAGGCCGGCGGCGGGCTTTTGAGGCGAGCCCGGCGGCGTGCCGCTCGAATCAACGGGGGAATCCATAAGGTCGCTCCGATGTTGAAGAAATCGAGTCAATTTTGACCCGCAACTCCCACTGCCCTAGGATACAGCACGGACCAAGAACCTTGCAGAGCCCAGAGAAGAGCCGCATCGCACATTCCCGTCGGGCATTCCTGGTAGGCCTCATCCTGCCCGGTCAGCCTGGATACGTCGTCGAGGAGCACCTGGACGAGCTGGCGCAGCTCGCCGATACGGCGGGCGCCGAGGTCGTCGGCCGCGCCATGCAGGCGCGCAAGTCCCCGGACCCGGCGACGTTCATCGGCAAGGGCAAGGCCGAGGAGATCGGCAAAGCCGCCCAGGAGCTGGGCGCCGAGCTGCTGCTGTTCGACGACGACCTCTCGGCGAGCCAGGTCAAGAACCTGGAAACGGCGACCAAGCTCTCGGTGATGGACCGTAGCGCCCTGATCCTGGACATCTTCGACCAGCGGGCGCGCAGCCGCGAAGCCCGCACGCAGGTGGAGCTCGCCCGGCTCCGGTACATGCTGCCGCGCCTGACCCGGCAGTGGAGCCACCTCTCCCGTCAGGGCGGCGGCGCCGGCCAGCGCGGTGGTGAAGGCGAGAAGCAGCTCGAGCAGGACCGCCGCGGCCTGCGGGGCCGCATCCGTGCGCTCGAGAAGGACCTCGAGAAGATCGAGCGCACCCGGGGCGTGCAGCGCCACGGCCGCGACGGCACGCCCACGGTGGCGTTGACCGGTTATACCAATGCCGGCAAGTCCACGCTCTTCAATCGCTTGACGGCCGCCGGCACGCTCGCCGAGGATCGTCTGTTCGCGACGCTGGACGCCAAGCTCCGGAAAGGCTCAGTGGACGGCGCCAAGACGGCGGTCTTCGCCGACACCGTCGGCTTCATCCGCAAGCTGCCGCACCACCTGGTCTCCTCCTTCCGCAGCACCCTGGGGGAGATCACGGCGGCCGACTTCGTGCTCCACGTCATCGACCGCAGCCATCCCCGCTGGCGGGAGCAGGCGGAGGTGGCGCAGCAGGTGATGGACGAGCTGGGAGTGGATCGCGAGCGGGTGATCGAGGTCTACAACAAGGCCGACCTCCTCGCCGCGGGCGAGCCCAGGAACGGCGGGCTGTGGGTCTCGGCCCAGACGGGCGAGGGAATCCCGGAGCTGAAGGCCGAGCTGGCCCGGCGGTTCGGATTCAGCGTGCCCGCGCCCGCCGAGCCGGTCCTTCCCGCCCTCCAGGTTTGACACCCCGCCCTCACCTCAGTACAATCCGCCCTCCTGTGGGGCCGTAGCTCAGTTGGGAGAGCGCTTGAATGGCATTCAAGAGGTCGTCGGTTCGATCCCGATCGGCTCCACCAGTTTCCCCGCCTCAGTTCCCGATCCAGTCGTCCTGATTCCAGCGTAGCGAGCCGCTCTATTCGTCCGGCGGGACGATCAGCACGGGCTTGCCGGATTCGGCGAGGATCCGGAGGGTGATGTCGTCGCGCTTCGAGCGCTCGCCGGCGCGGCGGGCGTGACGGCCGAGGACGATCAGGTCGTAGCCGCCTTCCCGCGCCTCGGCCAGGATGCCTTCGATGGGCGTGGCGGCGGGGCGGAGCGCCGAGCGGCTCCCGACCTCCAGGGCGCGCAGCGTGGCGAGGCCGGCGTCCAGATGGGCCTTGACCCAGGGGGCGGGCTGGGCGGCGTCGATCAGCACATGGAGCAGGGTCGCCTCGGCGCCCAGGCGGCGCGCCAGCCATCCTCCCACCCGTACGTCCGCCTTGCCGGGCTCGCCCACGGCGGTGCAGATCAGGATGCGCCGGAAGGTCTCAGGCTCTCCCTGGACCACCAGCAGCGGCGTCGCCAGCCTCTTCAGCAGCTCCGCGAGGAGATCCTCCGTGCCGTCCCCTTTCCCCAGATTGACGAGGAGGAAGTCGTAGAGGCTGGCCCCCTGCTCGGCGGCGATCTCCTCGGCCGGATCGCCGCGCCGCACGATCGGCTCGGCGTCCGTGAGGCCGTGGGCGATGGCGCGCTCGGGCAAGGAGGCGCGAAGCCGCTCGACCTGGTCCGCTTCCGGCGCGACCGCCAGCAGGCAGGCCGTGGCGTTGAGCGGCTGGACCAGCTCGCGGACCAGGGGGAAGGGCGCCGGGCTTCCCTGGTCCGGCAGGTCGCAGACGAGGAGCCGGGGCCTCAGCGGAGCCAGGACGTGCCAGCCGCGCAGGCTCACCCAGACCTCGGCCCCGCTCACGTCCTCCTCGGCCGGCAGGACGACGTCCACGAGCAGCCCCTCCTCGCCATACAGGGCGGGCGACACCTGGCGGGTGCCGGGGATGGGCGGCAGGCGCACGCGCACCCGCCGCAGGGCGCCGAGGAAGCTCCGCTCGACGATCGTCCCCTGGCCCAGCAGGCGCACCCCGCGGTCGGGCGGTCCGGCCGAGATGCGCACCTGTTCGGGCCGGAAGAGCACCCGCACCCGGGCGTCCTCCTCGTGCTCGGCCGCGGGCGGGATGGGCAGGGCCAGGGGGCCGAGCTGGGCGAAGCCGTCCCGAGCCCGCCCCACGAGCACGGTGCCGGCGCCCAGGAAGGTGGCGCCGAACAGGGTCCGCGGATGGGCGTAGAGCTCCTCGGGCGGGCCGACCTCCAGCAACTCGCCGCGCTCCATCAGCCCCACGCGGTCCGCCAGCTCGAAGGCCTCCTCCTGGTCGTGGGTCACCAGGATGGCCGTGACGCCGAGCTGCCGCTGGATCTCGCGCAGGTTGCGCCGGAGCTGGGAGCGGATCTTGACGTCCAGGGCCCCGAACGGCTCGTCGAGCAGCAGCACGGAGGGCTCGTGGACGAGCGCCCGGGCCAGGGCGACGCGCTGCTGCTGGCCGCCGGAGAGCTGGTGGGCGTAGCGGTTGCCGAAGCCGCCGAGGCCGATGCGGTCGAGGATCTCCTCGCGCTTGCGCGCCCGCTCGGCCGGCGGCACCTTGCGGATCTTGAGCGGGAACTCGATGTTCTCCGCGACGCTCATGTGGCGGAAGATCGAGTAGTTCTGGAAGACGAGGCCGATCCCCCGCTGCTGGGGATCGAGGTCGGTCATGTCCCGGCCGCGCAGCCAGATGCGTCCCGAGTCCGGATGCACCAGCCCGGCGATCATCCGCAGGATCGTGCTTTTGCCGCTGCCGCTGGCGCCGAGCAGGACGAAGAGCTCGCCGTCCTCGATCTCCAGGGTCGTGGGCTTGACGACCGGCTGGCCCCCGTAGCTTTTGGTGAGCTGGTCGATGCGGATGGACATCAGCGCTTGGGCCCCGCGGAGTAGCGCAGCAGGAAGAAGAAGATCACGAAGGAGAGCGCCGCCAGCACGGCCGCCACGGCGTTCGCCTGGGCCACGTTGCCCGCTTCGAACTGGGCGAAGATGTAGAGGGGCGCCGTCTGCGTGCGCAGCCGCAGGTTGCCAGACACCATCACCGTCGCGCCGAACTCTCCCAGCGAGTGGGCGAAGGTGAGCAGGGTGCCGCTGAAGAGGCCGCCGCGCAAGGCCGGCAGGATGACGTAGCGGAACGTCTGCCACTTGCCCGCGCCCAGAGTGAAAGCCGCCTCCTCGTAGGTCACCTCGAGCTCGTCCAGCAGCGGCTTGACCGACCCCAGCATGTAGGGGAAGGTGACGAAGAGATGGGCCAGGAGCACGCCCGCGGGGGTGAACATGGGCTGCAGGCCCAGCGGCTCCAGCGCCTTGCCGAACAGGCCGATGGGCCCCCAGAGGAGCAGCAGCGAGGTGCCCACGACCACCGTCGGGATGGCCACCGGCAGGTTGATCGCGATGGCGAGCGGCTTCTCGCCGGGGAAGCGGTGCTTGGCCAGCACGTAGGCGGCGTAGGTGCCGAGCACGGCGTTGATGGCCGCCGTCAGGAAGGCGATCAGCAGGCTGAAGCGCAGGGCGAACTGCGCGTCCTCGTTGCGCAGCGCCTGCCAGAACTCGCCCAGGCCGCCGCGCAGGGCGAAGACGAACACCGCCGCGATCGGCATCAGGATCAGCGGCAGGAGGACGAGGACGAGGATCCCGACCGGCACCCCGGCGCCGCCGCGGCGGGCGATCATTTTCCTACCTCCGTCATTTGCCCACCTCCGTCATCACGCGCTCCTTCCAGATCCCGTCCACGATCTCCTTCTTCACCCGGTTCCAGCCGCCGAAGTCGCGGACCAGGAACGGGTCCCGAATCGCGCCGAAGGCGGGGTTGGCGGCGTTCAGCCGCTCGTCGACACTGCGAAATCCGCGCCGCACGAACAGGCGCTGGGCCTCCTCGCTCCAAAGAAATTGGACCAGAGCGTCGACCAGGGGGCGCTCGGAGGGCGAGACGTTCTTCTCGACGACCACCAGGGTGTGCTCCGAGAGGACGGTGCTGGGCGGGTAGACGATCTCGCCCGGCAGCGTGCCGGCGGCGGCGTCCTCGATGACGTCCTGCTCGTAGGTGACGAGCACGTCGCCGAAGCCGTTCTCGAACTGGGTGCGGGCGGCGCGGGCGGAGGCGGCCTGGGCGGTGACGTTGCGCCAGACGCCCATCAGGGACTCGAAGCCGGCCTCGCGCTCGCGCCCCGGGCTCCGGCGGGCGGCGGAGCCGTACTCGGCCAGCAGGGCCCAGTTGGCTCCGCCCGAGGTCAGCGGATCGGGGTGGACCACTTTCACCCCGGGCCGGGCGAGGTCGGAGAAGTCGCGGAGGCCCTTGGGGTTGCCCTTGCGCACCACGAGCACGAAGGGGGTGCGGTTGACCACGCCGCCGTGCGGGAGCCGCCGCCAGGAGCCCGCGGGGATCACCCCCGCCTTGGCCAGCCGCTCGGCGTCGAGCTCCAGGGAGAGGAGGGCGCACTGCGCCGGCACGCCGAGGATGAGCTGGTTGGTCACCGTGCCGGAGCCGGAGAAGGCGGTGGCGAACTCGACCCGCTCGCCCGTGCGCTCGCGCCAGCGGCGGGCGAAGGCGGGCAGCACGTCCTCGTTCAGGGCCTCGCCGAGGATGCTGAAGCCGTAGAAGACCACCGTCCGCGGCGTCGCCGCCCGGCCCGGCACCGGCAGCCAGGGCCACAGCGCATAGAGCAGCAGGGCGGCCCCGGCGAGCGGAACGAGCCCCCTCCGGAGGCGGCCGGCAAGGGTCTGGAGGTCGGCGGCCATGACACGGACAGACTATCCCGCCGTACCCTTCCTTGAAACGTCCATACTCATTTGGCTACACTGCGTGCTGGGATCGAGAGCCAGGGTCGTGAGGGGATTGCGCCGGGAAAGCCCCCGGCACGTCCCCGGTGCGCTAAAATGCGTGGATTCCTTCCGGGAGAGCGCCGTGCAGCCAAGGAAAGTACTCGTCGTCGACGACTCGAAGTTGATGCACAAGATGTATGAGGTGATGCTGCGCCAGTACGCGCTGGTCTATGCTTCGGACGGCCGTCAGGCCCTCGATCGCTTGCAGGAGCATGCGGACATCGACCTCGTGCTGCTCGACATCAACATGCCCAACATGAACGGACTCGAGTTCCTGGCGCAGCTCCGCTCGGACGGCTCGCGGTCCGAGCTGCCCGTGATCATCATCAGCACCGAGGGTCGCGAGGAGGACACCGCGCGCGGGCTGGAAGCGGGGGCCACCGCCTATATCAAGAAGCCGTTCCACAGCGAGGAGATCATAGAGGTCATCTCGCGGCTGGACGTGAAGGGTTCCGCGGCTTGAGCGACAGGAGCGCCACGGAAGTGCCCAAGATGCGCCTGGACTCGGGCGCCGCGGGTCAGGAGCTGATCGCCGAGCTGCGTTCGACCCTGGAGCGCGCGGGCGAGCTGATCCGGGTCGTCGAGGCGAACCTGCAGGACAAGCCGGAGAGCCGGGACGATGCCGCCAGCTCCGACGAGCGCATCGGCGAGCTGGAGCGCCGCCTCGCCACGGCGGAATCGGACGTCAAGGAGCTCGCCTCCCGCCTGGTCGACTCGGAGCACCAGGGCGGGCGGCTGATGAACCTCTACGTCGCCACCTACCAGCTCCACGCCACCCTCGACCCGGCCGAGGTGCAGGCCACCATCGCCGAGATCGCCATCAACCTCCTCGGCGCCGAGCAGTTCGTGCTGCTGCTGCGCCGCGACGAGGGGGAGGGCTGCGAGATCGCCCTGTTCGAGGGGATGTACGACGGCGTCGTGCCGCCGTTCGACGTCGAGACCTACACCGGCGGCGATCCGATGGTGGACGTGACCTTGAGGGACGGCGTGCTGCGGCTGGGGCCGACGGCGGAGTCCAAGGCGCTCGCGGCCGTGCCGCTGCGGGTGCAGAACGAGATCGTGGGCGTCCTCGTGCTCCTCAAGCTGCTGGATCACAAGCCGATCCTGCGGGCCGAGGACCGCGACCTGCTCGACCTGCTTTCCGCCCACGCGGCCTCCGCACTGTTCGCGGCGCGGCTGTTCGCCACCAAGGACCGCAAGCTGCGCACGCTCGAAAGCCTCGTCAAACTGGCGCGTGGGGAGTAGCGGGACTCACTTGATTCTCCGGGGACCGGTCGCCGGCCTCTGAATCGCTTCCAGAATAGAAACGCTCCCATGGGTATTTCAGGCAGCCTCAAGGACGTCTCCGTCGCCGATGTGATGCAGTTCATCCATCTCGGCCGCCGCACGGGCACGCTGTTGCTCAACCGGGCGCACGAGAAGGCGATGATCGGCTTCCACGGCGGCCGGCTGGTCTCCGCCCAGGCGCCGCGCACGCCCAAGCTGGGCGACCTGCTGATCACCTCGGGGATGATCGACCGCGGCATCCTCGAAGGCGCCATCCGCGCCCAGAACGAGGAGATGGAGCGCCGGTCGCTCGGCCAGATCCTGATCTCCTCCGGCTCCATCGACGCCGAGGGCCTGCGCGAGGTCATCGCCCAGCAGATCGAGCAGGCGGTTTCCGAGGTCATGGTCTGGGATACCGGCACCTTCGAGTTCGCCATCGACGACCTGCGGCCGATCGACGACATCGCCCTCTATCCGAGCGACGTCCTGCCGGACGCGGACATCAACACGCAGATGGTGCTGCTCGAGGCGGCGCGCATCTTCGACGAGCGCAACCGCGACAACGCCGCCAATGCCCACGCCCATAGTGCCAATAGCACCAACGCGGAGGCGGCGCGGCACGCGTCCGGCTCTTCGGGCGGCAGCTACGAGGCGGGGGACTCGACCCACCCGGCGCTCCTCGAATCGACGGCCACGGCCAACGTCGCCCTGACGGTGCCCCAGGCCATCGACTCGGAGGAGATCACGCTGTTCGAGGCGCCGAAGCTCGCGGCCGAGCTGCTGCGCCTGCACGTGGTGTCGACCGACGTGGCCTTCGGCCAGAGCCTGGCCAACGCCCTGGCGCACGAGGTGGCGGGGGTCGAGATGGCGGCCCTGAGCCAGGCCGGCATCGTGGAGCCCGGGGAGCCGCAGCCGATCGTCCTGGTCGACGTGCGGCGGGGCGGCGTCACCCTGGACGACGCGGCGGCCCTGCGGCGCGCCCATCCGCGGGCCTCCTTCGTGGCCCTGGTCGAGCCCGGCACCTCCTTCGCCCGGGTCTACGAGGCGGGCATGCTGGCGGCCCTGCCGGCCGACGTCGAGGCCGTGGTGGCCTGCGTCGACAACATCATCGAGAGCCGGCGCGACCTGGTGCGGGGCGCGCCGCGGCAGGACACCCGCTCGGGCGTCGCGCGGCTGCGGCGGGTCTTCGGCGACCTGCGCTCGGGCCTGATCTCGGCGACCGTGGCCCTGAACCTGATGCACATCATCTCGGAGTCGGTGGAGCGCGCGGTGCTCTTCCTGGTCAAGCGCGACCACCTGGTGGCCCTCGGCGCCTTCGGCATCGACCCCTCGGGCCGGCCGCTCGCCGAGGTGACCCGCGGCCTCAAGGTGGCCCTCGACCTCGAGAGCGGCCTCTCCCGCAGCCTCGACACCAGCGAGGTGCAGAACATCACCTTCGACGAGGCCGAGCTGCCCGAGCCCTTCCGCTCCATGGTCGGCCCGCCCCGCAACAAGCAGGTGGTGATCTTCCCCGTGCTGGGCGCCCAGCGGGTGATCTCGGTGATCTACACGGACAACGGCGACAGCGAGAAGCCGATCGAGGACATCGACATCCTGGAGCTGGCCACGGCCCAGGTGGGGATGGCGTTCGAGAACGAGCTGCTGAGGCGGCAGATCTCGCAGGGCAAGTAGGGGCGGAGGACTCCCGGCCCATGGCTTTCCGCCGCCCAAGACCCCTCATCCCTGTCCCTTCTCCCACCGCACTCCCGCCACCCGGGAGAAGGGAACGCACCAGAAGCGCTGGAGTTTGTAGGGTGCGCTGTGCGCACCATGAACGTCGTTGAAGGTGCGCACAGCGCACCCTACGGGCAATGCCGGCCGTGGAGCGTTCCCTTCTCCCGGTCGGGGGGAGTGCGGTGGGAGAAGGGACAGGGATGAGGGATCGGGCGGCGGGAGCCGCCCTACGGCCTATCGTCCTACTGCCCCTCCCCGAACGCCTGCGCCGCATACCCGGCGGGCGGCTCGTACGCCCCGGCGGGGGCTTCCTGCGTCTCGACCGAGACGAGCTCCTCGCGGGTCTTGAAGCGGCTGCCTCCCATCTGCACCTCCGCTTCCTGGATGACGGGGAAGCCCTCGATCGTCTCCAACTGGCGGGACCAGTCCGCGGCTCCCGGCTGCAGGGCCGCCAGGCTCGCGGCCAGCCGGTTGTAGGACTGATAGGACGCCACGTCCTTGCTCGCCCAGATCGTGGTGTCGAGGCGCAGGCCCGCCGCGTTGGAGATGTCCACCTTGTACTTGCGGGCGTTCCAGCTCCCCACCTTCTTCGTCTCCTTCGTGGCGGTCACCTGGACCTTGAGCTGCATGGCGAGCGGGGAGACGATCTTCTGCAGGTCCCCGGGCACGGAGAGGGTGCTGAAGGTTTTCTCGACGTGGTTGATGACGTAGAGCTTGCCGCGGTCGAGGCGCAGGACGTAGGAGGACTCCCCCTCGTCGCGCCGCAGCTTGTCGCCGTCGATCCAGATCTTGACGGCGCCCGGCTGGGGTTGATCCTTGAGGCCCTCGATGCTGCTGCGGATGGTCAACAGGGTGTCGGCACCGGCCGGCGCCGCGAGCAGGAGCAGGAGGAACGGAAGCAGAAGGCGTCTCGACATACGGCGTTTCCTTTTGGTCGAACCGTGAGGTTGCCGTAGCTTAGCGGAATCAGGCCGCCGTGTCCTTCCGCCGCACGTACAGCAGCTTCTCGACCTCCGCGACGACCTTCCCTTCCCCGTCCATCACCTCCACCGTGAAGACGGGCTCGACCTTGCCCCCGGCGTCCGCGGCGGCGCGGATCTCGTCGATCTTCTCCCCAGGGATATGGAAGGTGGCCTTCACCAGGCCGCGGCCGGGCCGGCGGAAGCGGATCGTGGCGGCCTTGTCCCAGACGACGTAGCCGCTGCCCAGGGCCTCGAGCAGGATCAGCATGAAGAAGGGGTCGCACATCGTATAGAGCGAGCCGCCGAAGTGGGTGCCGACGTAGTTGCGGTTCCACCAGCTCAGGCGCATCCGCACCTCGAACGTGCGCAGGTCGGGCGAGGCCTTCACGCGGACGCCCGCGCCCAGGTAGGGCGGGTACAGGTTCAGCAGCCGGATAAGCCATCGGCGGGAAGCCATGGCGGCGGAGCTTATCTCCCGAGGTCCGCCCGGTCCACCTCGGCCCTGTCGACCTCAGTCAGATAGGCCTCTTCGAGATTGGGCTCGACGAGCTCGCCGGCCGGTTCCTCGCCCGGCCAGGCGATGGCCCGCACCTGGATGCCTTCGAGCACCCGCACCCGCGAGGTGACCCGGAACCGGTGGCCGAAGGCGAGGAGGTCCGCGTCCTCGACCAGGGCGCGGAAGACCCGCCCGTGGGCGCGCTCCGTCAGCTCCTCCGGCGTGCCGTCGAAGCGCAGCCGCCCCCGGTGGAGCAGGAGGATGCGCCGGGCGGCGGCCTCGACGTCGGAGGCGATGTGGGTGGAGAAGACGACGATGCGCTCGCCGGCCTGCTCGAGGAGGATCTGGCGGAAGCGGCTGCGCGATTCGACGTCGAGGCCCGTGGTCGGCTCGTCGACGATCAGGATGGGCGGCGCGCCGAGCAGGGCGCGGGCGATGCCCACCCGCTGGCGCATGCCGCCGGAGAAGTCGCGCACCTTGCGCCGGGCGTGCTCGGAGAGATCGACGGCGGCGAGAAGGCTGTCGACCTCGGCGCGGCGCCGCCGGGGATCGGAGAGGCCGCGCTCCATCGCCCAGTGGTCGAGGAACTGCTCGGCCGTGAAGCCCGGATAGGCGTTGAACTCCTGGGGCAGGAAGCCGATGCGCCGCCGGTACTGGGCGAGGTTCTCGGGGCCGATGGCGACGCCGCTGTAGCGCACGGACCCGCGGGTGGGCTCCAGCAGGCCGGTGAGGATGCGCAGGAGCGTCGTCTTGCCCGCGCCGTTCGGCCCCAGCAGGCCGACGATGCCGGGCGTCAGGGTGAAGCTGACGCCGGAGAGCGCCGCCGTCCTGCCGCCCGTCTTCCCGCCATAGATCTTCGTCAGGCTCCGCACCTCCAGCGACGGCTCCCCGGGCTCGCTCCAGACGGGCGGCTGGCGGCGGCGCCGCGTCTCCTCCGGATCGCGCTCGCGCCAGCGGGTGCCCGCCAGCAGGAGCGGCGGCACGAGCAGGGCCGAGGCCGCGAGGGCGACGCCGCCCGCCACCGCCGCCACCCGCAGGGGCAGGGCCCAGGGCGCGGCGCCGGGCTCCACCCCCAGCGTGCAGGCCGCCAGGGCGAGGACGAACGCCGGCGCCGCCGCGAAGAGCCACGGGGCCTGCCGGCGGACAGACCGGTAGAGGCCGCCGCCTCGCGCGGTCTCCGATGCGGCCGTCTCGGTGGCGGTGGGGAGGGCGAGCGCGAGGCCGGCGGCCAGGGCGAAGAGGGTCAGCTCGTCGAGCTGGCCCAGGCCGGCCCCCACCAGCGGCAGGGCGGCCAGGAGGCCCGCCGCCAGCGGCACCAGGCTGGTCAGGCCGCGCGCCAGCGAGCCGAGCCGGCAGGCGCCCACCACGAAGAGGAGCAGGGGCACGGCGAGGGCCAGCGCGATCCCCCGCAGGCGGTCCCGCTTCCAGATCTGCGGCCGCAGGGATGGCCGCTCGAGGTCGCAGGCGGGAATCTGGAGCTGGGCGAGGCTGCGGTCGATTTCCTGCCGGCGCGTCTTGCGGACCTCTTCCTTGCTCTGGGTGAGACGGATCTCGACCGGCACCACGAACCGCCCGGACTGCCGGGCCACGCGAGGGAAGAGCAGCTCCTCCGACGGGAGAAGGGCCGCGCCTGGCACCTGGATCTGATCGCTCAGGCGCAGCGGCCGGCCCAGCAGCTCCGTGATCTGGGGGATGGCCCGGTCGGGGTCCTCGGGAGCCCCGGCGGGAACGGCGGTCAGGAACCGCCGCGCCTCGCCCGGCAGCCCCCCGGGCAGCGGCAGCGAGGGCGGCGGGGCGCTCGCGCGCCGCAGGCGCTGGGCGATCTCCGCCGCCTCGGCAGGGGTCGTGCCCGGGCGCGGCCGGAGGACGAGGTGGATCGTCGGATCGCCCCAGCCGGTGATCCGGTCCCGCCGTATCTTCAAGGTGGCCAGCCGCTGCAGCAGGCGGTCGTAGCCGGCCCGCAGGGCGGCGAGGTCGGCACCGCGCAGCACGACGCGGTAGGAGGTCGCCTCGTCGTCGGTCTCCGAGTGGTCCTCGAGGTCGTCGCGGAAGCTGCCGCCGCTCTCCCCGCGCGAATCAGAGGTGGCAGGACGCTCGCCGGAGGCGATCTCCACGGCTCCCGCGACGGCCGTCTCGTACCGGAGGCGGGTCGCGAGGAGCCGCCGCGCCGCGACTCCACGGGCCTCGGGGCGCAGCTCGGCTACCACCCGCGCCGCGCCGGGCGTCGAAAGGCTCCAGAACCGCTTCACCTCGGGAGCCTTTGCCAGGGGCTGCTCGATCTTTTCGGTCCTTTGGACGGTCTCCTCCAGCGTCGAGCCCTGCGGCAGTTGGAGCCGGAGCGTGAGGTTGCCCTTGTCCGGCACCAGGCTGCCCGGCTTGGGGACGAGGGCGCCGCCGAAGAAGGCGAGGATCAAGGAAGCGCCCGTGGCGACGGCGAGGACGGTCGTGCCGGGATCTCTGAGGGCGGATTGGAGGGCGGTCTTGCCCGATTGGGACAGTGATCGGGCGTAGGGTGCGCTGTGTGCACCGTCGACGATCCTGGTGCGCACAGCGCACCCTACAGGCAAAACACTCACTCCTACGATCCCCGCCCCTACCGCCACCAGCAGGGCCAGGGCGGGCTCGGCGAGGAGAGGGGCCAATGAAGCGCCCGCGAGGGAGACGGCGACCGGCACGGCCGCGGCGGCGGCGAGGGCGGTCCATCCCCAGGCCCAGAAGCCGGTCGCGCGGCGGAGGCGCAGGGCGGCGAGCGGGAGGGTGCCGGCGGCGGCGATGGCGAGGGCCGTCAGGGTGGCGACGTTCAGGGGGATGCCGGCCAGCAGGAAAGCGTTCGCGGCGGCCGCGACGGCGGCGGGCACGGCGAGCCCCAGGGCCAGGGCGCCCCAGCGGCCGGCCAGCCAGGCACCCGCCGCGGCGCCCAAGGCCACGGCGAGCAGGACAGCCAGGATCAGGCGGCGGACCAGCTCGCGCAGGGGATCGGCCTCGTTCCAGCCCATGGTGCCGCGCACGCCCGCCGGCAGCGCGGCGAGCCGCTCGCGCAGGGCACGGTCCACGGCGAGCAGGGGCGCGCCGGCCGCCCGCCAGACGTAGAGCACCCGCGCGGGCTTGCCCTGGAAGCGCACCTCCGTCTGGGTGGTCTTGAGCCGGGTGTGGATCGTGGCCAGGGATCCCAGGGGCACCACACCGCCGCCCATGCCGCCTATCGGAATCGGCAGGCTCGCCAGCGCCACGGGAGCCGTCACCACGGGCCGCCGGCGCTCGCCCTGGCGGCTCCAGCCGAGGACGGGCACCTGGAGCGACCGCCGGGCCTCGTCCAGAACCGTGGCCGCCAATCCCCAGGGATCGAGGGTGCCGCCCGCCAGCTCGACGCGCACCTCCTCGTCGCGCACGCCGAAAGGCTCGACGGAGCGCACGCCGGGCACGGCGCGGATCGCCTCGGCCGCGGCGCGGGCGCCGCCGTCGTCCCGCGCTCCGGAGAGCCAGACGTGGGCCATCAGGTCCCCCTCGCGCGCGGAGGCCGCCTCCACCCAGAGGGCCGCTCCTTCGGGAAGGCGGGCGCGCAGGCGGGTCAGCTCAGAGTCGAGCCGGGCGGCCTTGCGCTCGGGATCGGTGCCGGGCGTGAAGCGCACCGTCAGCTCGGCGCCGTCCGTCCGCACCTCGCCCGCGACCCCGCGCACCTGGCCCAGGGAGCGGATGGCGCTCTCGACGGGCTCCACCCACTCGCGGGTCAGCTCACCGGGATCGCGATCCTCGGTAAAAGCCAGGCCGACCGTCAGCTCCGGGAAGCTCCGCCGGGGGTAATAGTCGAGCGGCAGCCGCGCCAGGGCGACGCCGCCCAGCACCAGGAGAGCGAAGGTCGCGATCAGGCGGGCGATGGGGCGACCGGCGGTCAAGACGCCGTCTCCACCACGGTCGGAGCCCCTGCGACCAAGGTCGGAGCGATTGCGACCGCGGTCTGAGCCGTTGCGACCACGGTCTGAGCCACTGCGACCACGGTCGGAGCCGTTGCGACCGCGGTCTGAGTCACTGCGACCGCGGTCTGAGTCACTGCGACCGCGGTCTGAGTCACTGCGACCACGGTCTGAGTCGTTGCGACCGTGGTACGAGCCATTGCGACCACGGTCTGAGTCGTTGCGACCGTGGTACGAGCCATTGCGACCGCGGTCGGAGTCGTTGCGACCAAGGTCTGAGCCATTGCGACCAAGGTTTGAGTCATTGCGACCGCGGTCTGAGCCACTGCGACCACGGTCTGAGTCGTTGCGACCGTGGTCTGAGTCGCCCCAACCGTGGTCGGAATCGTCACGACCCCACCGGAACCGTCCGGGTCCTCGCCCTGAAAGGGCGGAATTTGAATAGCCCGGGGTTTCAACCCCGGGTAAGGGACCAAGAAAATATCCTCCAAGCCCTGAAAGGGCGGCACCCAACGTTCCGCCGCAAGGCACCGCCCCTTCAGGGACGGGGTGAGGGTGGGACCGTCAACCTGGGGCTGAAGCCCCAGGCTATTCAAATTTCGCCCCTTCGGGGCGGGGCCTCCCGTGGGGCCCACCCGCACGGTCCCGTTCGTTGCCGTCATTGCCGACCCCGGGGTCCCTGCCTCCGGTGCGTCCACCGATACAAAACCGGCACCACCAGCAGCGACGCGAACGTCGACGTCGCCATCCCCCCGATCACTGCCAGGGCGAGGGCCCGCCGCAGCTCGACGCCCTCGCCGCCCAGGAGGGCCAGGGGGATCATCCCGCAGAGGGTCGACAGCGTCGTCATCAGGATCGGCCGGTAGCGCTCCTCGCCGGCCAGACGGATCGCCGCGTCCATGGCCCGTCCATCCCGCAGGTGATCCTCGATCCGGTGCACCAGGACGATGGCGTTGTTGACCACGATGCCGGCGAGGAGGATCAAGCCCAGGAAGGACATGACGTTGAGCGACTGCCCCGCCACGGCCAGCAGGCCCAGGGCGCCGCCGGCGGCCACGGGCACGGTGGTCATCACCACCAGGGGCGTCGAGAGCGACTCGTAGAAGGCCGCCACGACGAGGAAGACCAGGACCAGCGACAGGGCGAGAGCCAGCCCGAGCTGGCCGAAGGCGCGCCGCAGCTCCAAAGCCTGGCCGCCGGGAGCGACCTCCTCGTCCACGGCTTGGGCGACGCCGTGCAGAGCCTCGACCGGATCGAAACGGCCCGTCCGCCGGCCCTCGTCGAAGACCAGCCGCACGGCGGGCAGGCCGTCTTCCCGCTCCAGGATGGGCGGGCGCGCTCCCGCGCTCAGCCGGGCCAGGGCGCCCAAGGGGACGATCGCTTCCCGGCTGGCCGCCACGGGCAGCAGCGCGGGATCTTCCGGCTGCGTGGGACGCATCAGGATCTCGGGCTCGACGCCGCCGATGCGGGCGCGGCCGGCGTCGACGTCTCCCAATCCCTCGCGGACCTGCGCCTCCAGACCGCTGCGGTCGCCGCCCAGGGCGGCCAGGCGCGGCTCGTCCCAGGCGAGGAGGACGGCCGAGCGGGCGCGGTCGCGGGAGCCGGCGGCCCGGCGCAGCGCGGCCGTCCGGAGCAGGCGCTCCTCGACGCGGCGGGCCAGGGCCTCGGCGCGCTCGGGCGTGGAGGCCGAAGCGACCACTTCCAGTCGCCGGCCGGCCTGGCCCAGGGCTTCCAGGAAGGCGCTCGTCCGGGGCTCGACCCAGACCTCGACGTCGGGCAGGCGGGCCAGGGCCGCCGCCAGCTTGCCGCGGGCTCGGACGGCGCTCGCCGGGTCGGGGAAGCGCAGCTCCAGGCGTCCCGTCTCCGCGCGTCCGCCGCCCGCGAGGCCTTCCGCTTCGGGAAACTGGACGGCCCGCCGCGAGGCCGGGGCGCCGGCCAGGGCCGCCGCCGTCCGGGCCTCGACGAGGGCGCCCCCTTTCCGCGCCGCCTCGGGCGTCAGGTCGGGAGCCAGCCGGTAACGCACCACGACGTCCCGCGTCTCGGCGCCCGGCACCAGCTCGCGGGGGAGGAAGGCGAGAGCGGCGAGCGCGAGGCCGGCGATGAGGGCCGCGGCGAGCACCGCGACGGCCGGGCGGGCGAGGGTGCGGTCGAGCAAGCGCAGGTAGAACCCCCTCCCGGGACTCCTGCCGGCGGCTCCTGCCGCTGTTCTGCCGCGGGCGAGCACGGGCGTCACCGTCAGCGAGAAGAGCAGCGCGGCGGCCAGGGAGGCGACGATGGCGAACGCCTGCGCGCCGAAGAACGCCCGCGCCAGTCCTTTGAGATAGATGAGGGGGAGGAAGACCATGCCTGTGGCGAGGAAGCCCGCGATGACGGGCAGGGCGATCTGCCGCGCCCCGGCGATCTCCGCCGGTTCCGTCTCACCCTCGCCGCGCGTCCGGGCCGTCTCGATGGCCTCCAGGACCACGATCGAGCTGTCCACCAGCATGCCGGCGGCGAGGGCCAGGCCGGCGAGGGAGACGACGTCGAGCGAGACGCCGAACAGGTAGAAGGCGGAGAAGGTGGCGAGGATCGAGGCCGGCACGGCCACGGCGAGGGCGAGGGTGGGCCGCCAGCGCCCGAGCATGACGCGCAGCACCACGACGCCCAGGGCGAGACCGAGAAGCGCCGCGAGCCCCAGCTCCTCGAGGGCCGCCGCGACCTCGGCGCTGCGGTCCGCCACGACCTCGATCTTCAGGCCCCCGGAGGCGCGCCGCGAAAGCTCCCCGGCCCGCTCGCGCACCCGCGCCGCCAGGGCGACGGCATTGGCTTCCGGCGCGCGGAACACCCGCACCAGGGTGCCTTCGCGGCCGTCGAGGCGGAAGAAGGTCTGGTCCCGGATCTCTTCGAGAGCGACCTCGGCCACGTCGCCGAGCACGCTCTCGCCGCGCGGGCCGTCGAGGCGCAGGGCGCGCAGGGCCTCCAGCGAGCCCGCGTCCTCGCGCACCAGGACGGGGCGCACGACCGCTCCGGCGCGCGCCCGGCCGGCGGCCACGGAGACCCCCACGGAGCGCAGACGCGTTGCCACGTCCGAGGGGCTGAGCCCGCGGGCGGCGAGGGCGGCGGCGTGCGGCCGGACCACGGGATGGAGGGGCGTCAGGCCGAGCGTCTCGATCTTCCCCGCTCCTTCGAGGCGCGCCAGCTCGGGCACCAGCACCTGGCGGGTGAAGGCCGTGCGCGTGGCTCCCGATTCGCCCCCAAAGACGGCGACCTCGACGATGGGTTCCGGGTCTCCGGCGGCCAGCTCCACGGCCAGAGAGACGCCGGGGGCGTCCAGGCCGGAGAGGCGCCGCTCGGCCTCGATGCGCAGGCGGTCGGCGTCCGTCTGCCACTCGCTCTCGACCCGCAGGCGGGCGAAGCCGTCGCCCGTCGCGCTGCGCACCGAGGTCACGCCCGAGAGGGCGGCGAGCCGCAGCTCGAGCGGCCGGGTGACCCGCTCGAGCATCTCCTCGCGGGCGCTGCCGGGGGCCGAGGCGGTGATCTCCAGGCTCGGCCGCTCCAGGCTGGGCAGCAGCGAGACGGGCAGGCGGAGCAGGGAGAAGATCCCGAGCACCACCAGCGCCGCGGCGCCCAGCAGCGTCGAGACCGGCCGCTCGACGGCCCGGCGGATGAACGCGTGGATCACTGGCCGCTCCCCGCTTCGCCAGAAGTATCGGCCGGCTCTTCGATCTCCACGACCGGCGCGCCGTCCGAGAGGAGGGCCGCGCCGCTCACCACCACCTTGTCGCCCGGCGACAGGCCGGTCAGGACTTCCACCCGGCCGCCGCTGCGGCTGCCGGTCGTCACCGTCCGCCGGCGAGCGAGGGTGCCTTCCTTCACGTAGACGGCTTCGCCGCCCTCGGAGACCAGCAGCGCCTCCTCGGGCACGGTGAGGGCCTGGGGCCGGGGGTCCAGCTCGACGCGCAGCTCGACCCCTTCGCCCGGGGCCGGCAGGCTCGCGCCTTCCGTCACCTCGGCCACCACGGCCACGGTGCCGCCCGCTTCGAGCATGGGGGAGATCTCGCGGATCACGCCCCGGCCCGCCGGTCCGCTGGCACCCGGCGTCGCGAGCTGCACCGCGAGCCCCTCGTGGAGGCGGTTGCGGTCCGCCGCCGCCGCCCGCGCCTCGACGCGCGGGGCTCCCCCCGCGGCGACGCGGGCGAGCACCGTGCCGGCCTGCACGTCGCTTTCCGGGGGGAGCCGCGCGCCGACGAGGAGCCAGCCGGCGACGGGCGAGCGCAGGTCCAGGCCCGACCGCCGCTGGCGGGCGGCTTCGAGGTGCTGGGCGGCGAGGTCCGCCTCGGCCTTGTACTGGGCCACCTGGGCGGCGGGCACGACGCCGCTCTCGAAAGCCCGCTGGTAGCGCGCCAGCTCCTTGCTCGCCGCTTCCAGCCGCAGCCGGGCCTCGGCGAGGCCCTGGTCCGTATCGGTGTTGATCAACTGGGCCAGCACCTCGCCCGCCCGCACCTGCATCCCCGAGGAGAGGCCGGCGCGGAACCGCGCGGGATAGCGCAGCCGTCCGGCGGACGGGATGGTCACCTGCGCCTCGCCGGCCGGGCGCACCACTCCCAGCAGCGCCAGCGTGGGCTGGAACGGCGCGCGCTCCACCTTCTCCAGCTTCACGGGCAACGCCGGCGGTTCCTCGGGGACCTCGGCGGCCTGTTTGCAGCCGGCGAGGAGGAGCAGGGCCAGGATGGAAGGAGCGAGTCTCATGGGAGGAGTCTCCGTCAGGAAATAATCAGCTCCGGCCGCCGCAGCCGGCGCCGGGCATAGAGGAAGAAGAGGGCCGAGCCGGCAGCGAGCACGCCCGCGCTGCCCAGCCAGGCGAGCGCCGCCTCGGGGCCCGGCAGGAAGCTGCCGAAGGCCTCGCCGTAGCGCGGCGGGATGGGGTTGAAGAAGAACCACTTGCCCAGCACGCACAGGCTGACGGTCGAGGCCAGCCACACCGCGCCCGCCGTCCGCAGGCGCACGGCCCAGAACAGCGAGACGGCGCCCAGGAGCAGGCTCACCAGCGCCACCTGCACGAGCGGCGGGACGATGGGAAAGGTGGACTCGGAGTCGCCGAGGAACCAGCCGAGGAGGATCACCAGCCAGCCCTGCGCCGCCGTCACGGCGCACACGGCGCCCGCCCGGCGCAGGAAGTACCCCTCGGCGGAGGGCGCCGAGAGGGCGAGGTCGAGGCAGCCGGCCCGGCGCTCCAGGTCCACCATGCCGGCGAGGGCCGGCAGCGCCAGGATCACCGACGGCACCAGGAACACGAACCGGTAGAGGTCGGAGGCCTCCCCCTCTCCTTCGAGGAGCATCTGGAACACCGCGCCGCCGACGACCAGGGCGTCGATCGCCGCGAACAGGCCGAGCCGGCGGCCGAGGAGCAGCCCGAGGGAGAGGCGCATCGAGCGCAGCAGGTCTCTCATCCCCCATCTCCATCGAAGCTGTTCCCATCAAAATAAACGCGGTCGCCGAAGAAGACGGGGCGCACCAGGCGGTGGCACTGCCGGTCGGGGTCCAGCCACACCGCCTGCGGCCGGTGGGCCGTGACGATCGCGAAGGTCCCCGCCTCGCCGCCCTCGGCCCGCGCCTCCGTCTCCACGGGGCCGGCGTCGGTGGTGAGCACGACCTTGCAGAGCGCCTCGCCCGTCCCCCGGTTGACCATCCGCCCGGCGACCCGCCAGCCGTCCCCGGCGCGGCGCAGGGTCACGCCGTCGAGCACCGGCTCGGGCAGCAGGCCCTTGACGAAGAAGTCCTCGATCATGCGGTCGAGGGGGACCTCGCTCCGCTCGCGCAGCAGGGCGTAGAGCTCCGCCCGGGTGGCCGGCTCGCGGCTGTCGCGGGCGAGCAGCTCGTCGATGGCCTGGCGCAGAGGCTCCGTGCCCATCCGCGTCCGCAGGGCCGCCACCAGGGCGGGAAAGCGCCTTTGCCAGTAGGTGAAGGAGTAGGTGCCCAGCGGGGGAGGAGGGATCCGGACCGTCGACTCCATGCCGGCCCGCAGGCCCGTGACCGTGGCGCCGCTCTCTCCTCCCAGCCCCAGCCGCTCCAGGGCGAGCTCGCTGAAGAGCTGGTGGAAGAGCATGGCGTCGTCCGGCGACAGGGCGCGCCGGCGGGAGAGCCGGCTGGTGACGATCTCGGCGATGAAGGTGCTCGGATCGAGCTTCCGCACCCGGACGAGGTCCATCTCCCGCGACAGCAGGATCTGGCCGCGCGCCCGCACCCGCCACCGGCTCGGGTCGTCCCACATCAACATCCAGGCCTTGTTCTTGGTGTCGATCTCGTGGACCCAGGGCTCCGGCCACTCCATCACCACCGTCCCCTTCAGGTTTCCAAGGCCGGGCCAGGCCTCCTCGACCTTGTGCGTGCCGAGCGTCAGGAATCCCAGGTGCAGCCGGCCCAGGGCCGCGTGCGCGGGGTAGACCGCCACCGCGGCGCCGCCCGCGCTCGGCAGGACCTCGTAGCGCCCGCCGGCCACCACCAGGTCGGCGGGCGACAGGCGGCAGCGGCTCTCCAGGCGCCCGGCGCGCACGGCGCCGCCGCAGGCGTCGGCCAGGAAGCGCCCCGGCGTCACGGCCAGCGACAGCGACACGTCGGCGAGCGGCAGGAAGCTCTCCTCCGGCACCGACTGGTCTTCCCGCAGCTTCCAGGAGCTGTAGCGGGGGACCGGCGCCAGGCTCGCGCCGGCGATCTCGATCCGGCGCTCCGTGACGTCCGGCAACTGGAAGCCCCGGGAGAGGTCGAAGACCTCGCGGGCGAACCGCGCGTGGAGATGATGGGAGAACACCTTGTGGAAGTTGAGGTCCTCGGAGGAGTTGGACTCCAGCGGCAGCACGGCTTCCCCGGGCTCGCCCGCGAGCCGGAAGCGCACCTCGCGCCGGCCGCCTGGCGGGATGGGCGGGGAGAGGTCCACGGCCACGCGGTCCCAGCGGCGGGTGAGCGCCAGCCGCCCTTCCCCGGCCCCGGCGCCGACGATCCGCAAAAAGGGGTTCAGCGCGAAGGCGAGATGGGACCGGGGCACGGTGCCCGCGTTGCGCATCTCGGCCGTCACGGTGAGCGCCACCCCGCGGCCCGGGCCGATCGTCCCCTCGATCCGCCAGGCGCCGGGCAGGACGTCGGCCGCCATGGCCTCGGGGGCGCCGGACTCCTCGGCGGCGAAGCGCTCCTCGCCCAAGGTCTGAAAGTGCTGGGCACGGCCGAGGATCCCGGCCGAGGCGCCGGCCGTGACGAGCAGCGCCAGGCCCAGGGCCAGCAGATCCGCCCGTGCCGGGCGAGGATCGGGGGTGTAGCGCTCGCGCAGCCGCGCCACGACGCCGAGGAAGTTGCGCAGCGGATGCCCGGGACCGGCCCGCAGCGGCCGGACGTCCGGCCGGCTGCGGCGCAGATAGAAGACGGCCAGGCCGAACACCGCCGCGGCCAGGGCCACCGGCACCGCCGCCCCCGCCAGGTACTGCCCGGCGGCCACGCCCGCGTCGTACGGGGACTCGCTCACCAGCATCGGGAAGGAGCGGCTGAAGATGTCGTCCCGAGCCCAGACGGTGCTCATGCGGCTGATCCCGAAGGAGAGCTTGCGCAGCTCGACCCAGGCGAGGGGCTCGGCGAGGCGGAAACCGGCGTAGACGAGCAGCGAGTTGACCAGCGACGGGAGCAGCGCCAGCACCAGGCCGGCCAGCAGGAAAGCGTTGACCGTGCCGCCCGCGATCGTCCCCAGCCCCAGGGCCAGGGCCGACGCGGCGAGGGTGAGCGGCACCACGTGCAGCAGCCAGGGGACCGCCAGCGGCCCCGCCGCGACCGCGCCCGGGCCGCCGCCCGTGGCCGCCGTGAACGCGGCGCTCGCGAGGAAGGGCAGGGCCGTCAGGGGCACGAGCACGGCCTGCAGGGCGAGCCAGCGGCGCGCCAGGTAGCCGGCGCTGGACATGCCGGCGAGCGAGACCGTGGACCACGACCGCTCCTCCTGCTCGCGGAGGATGCCGTCCAGCGACAGCAGGAAGGCCAGGACGGCCGTCAGCGCCGGCAGCACGGCCATCGTCTCCGCGGCATAGGTCGCGGCGCCCAGGGTATTCCCCGGTCCCGAGCGGTACAGGTAGCAGAGGGCCGCGGGCGTCGAGCCCGCCAGCACGTAGGTTGTGCCGAGCACCCGGAAGCGCAGCGACCGCGCCTGGGTGCGCATCTCGTGGGCGGCGAACGCCGCGGCGAGCCTCACGCCGCCGTCTCCATCGGCGGTGTCTCGTCCGGAGAGACGGGCGCCGCGACGCCCTGCAGGGCCAGGAAGGCGGAGTAGGACTCCTCCAGCGTCGGCGGGCGGGGAACGCCGCCCGCCACGGGCCCGTCGTGGAAGACGACCCGCTCGATGCCCCCCAGCCGGTCCGCCCGCAGGGTCACCTCCACGGCCTCGGCCGGCAGGGGCGCTCCGGCCGGCACCTGCCAGAGCTTGCCCGCGGCCCGGCGCAGCAGCTCCGTGGGCGAGCCGTCGAAGAGCATCGTGCCGCCGGCGATCACGCCCAGCCGCGGGCACGTGGCCTCGACATCCTCCACGATGTGCGTCGAGAGCAGCACCGTCGTGCTCTCGGCCACTTCCGTGACCAGCGAGCGGAAGCGGATCCGCTCCTCCGGGTCCAGCCCGGCCGTGGGCTCGTCCACCACCAGCAGCCGGGGCGAGTGGAGGATCGCCTGCGCGATCCCCAGCCGCCGCTTCATCCCTCCCGAGTACTCGCCCGCCCGCCGGTCCGCCGCCCGCTCGAGCCCCACCCCCTCGATCAGCTCGGAGACCCGCCGCCGCAGCGCCGCCCGCCCGAGCGGCACCTCGCGCAGCCGGGCGCAGTGCGTCAGGTACTCCCGGCCCGTCAGGTGGCCGATGGGGGCGAAGTCCTGCGGCAGATAGCCGATCCGGCGCCGGATCTCCGAGCGCGCCCGCCGCGACGCCGCGTCGAGCCCGTCGTACACCCGCCGTCCCGACGTCGGCTCCAGACCCAGCACCAGGATCGACAGGAACGTCGTCTTGCCCGCCCCGTTGTGCCCGAGCAGCCCGAACATCCCCCGGTCCAGCGCGATCGACACCCCCTTGAGAGCCTGGAGGCCGTCCGCGTAGGTCTTCGTGATGTTCTCCATCTCGATCATTGAATTCTCGATCCTCTCGACGGGGACGCAGCTTCTCCTCAAGGGATGCCGGAAGGCATTCCGCGGTTCCCAGAAGGTCCCGGGTTCTTATACGGATAGTGTATTACAAGTGTCGTACAGTTGGCGAGGGCTCGATAGCTTCCGCAGGAAATCCCCCTTCCCGGGGTTTCAGGTTCAGAATGGAGACACTTGGAGACCCGACATGAAAGCAGCCCTCCTGACCGCCTCGATGATCGCCGGCATTGCCGTTTGTGCCTGGGCTATCGATACTGAGCAGGCCCCCTCGATCCACATGCCGTGGAAGGAGGCCGGCCTCACCGAGAAGCAGGCCGCCGCCCATCTGCTCAACCGGTTCGCCTTCGGCCCGCGCCCGGGCGAGGTGGACGCCGTCGTCAAGATGGGGCTCGAACGCTGGATGGAGCGCCAGCTCGCGGCCGGCCTGCCGGACGGCAAGGTGGAGGAGGACCTCCGCCGCCTGCCGGCCCTGCGCATGTCCACCGCCGACATCGTCAAGACCTATCCGCCGCCGGGCCTGGTGCTCTACCAGGCGAAAGAGGCGGGGGTGCTCCCCGAGGACATGAAGCGCGGCGACATGAAGAAGGACGCCGGCAAGGACCGGGAGGCCCTGAGAGCCAAGATCGTCAAGTTCGCCATGGAGCAGGGCTACCGCCCCCAGAAGGAGCTGCTGGGCCAGCTCATGACGCAGAAGCTCGTGCGCGCCGTCGAATCCGAGAACCAGCTCACCGAGGTGATGACCGACTTCTGGTTCAACCACTTCAACGTCTCGCTGACCGACAACAAGGCCCGGACCTACCTGCTCCCCTACGAGCGCGACGCCATCCGTCCCCAGGCCCTCGGCCGCTTCCGGGGGATCCTGGAAGCCACGGCCAAGAGCCCGGCCATGCTGGTCTACCTCGACAACGCCCGGTCCTCCGCCACGGAAGAGGCCCCGAAGACCTTCGAAGGCCGCCGCCGGCTCGGAGGGCAGCGCGGACGGCGCGAGGCGATGGGGATGGCGGATGACGATTCGGTCCGGCGCCTGCGGCCCCGGGGCGTCAACGAGAACTACGCCCGCGAGCTGATGGAGCTGCACACCCTCGGCGTGGACGGCGGCTACAGCCAGAAGGACGTCGTCGAGGTGGCCCGCGCCTTCACCGGCTGGAGCATCCTGCCCCCGGGCAAGACCCGCGAGAGGACGGAGAAGCGGCTCGCCCGCGCCGAGAAGGCCGGCGGCCTCGGCTTCCAGAACGAGGGCGAGTTCCTCTTCCGCGCCGACCAGCACGACGCGGGGGAGAAGACGGTGCTCGGCACCCGCCTGCCCGCCGGCCGGGGCATCGAGGACGGCGAGGCCGTGCTCGGCCTGCTGGCCGGCCATCGCGCCACCGCCCGGCACATCGCCGCCAAGCTGGCCGTGCGGTTCGTCTCGGACGACCCGCCGCCGTCCCTGGTGGACCGCCTGACGGAGGTCTATCTCGAGACCGGCGGCGACGTTCGCCAACTCCTGACGGAGATCGCCCAATCCTCCGAATTCTGGAGCCGCGACGCCGTCGGCGCCAAGGTCAAGTCGCCCTTCGAGCTGGCCGCCTCGGCGCTGCGGGCCACGGGCGGCGACGTCGGCGATCCGCGCGAGATCCTGAAGTGGATCTCCCGCATGGGCCAGCCGCTCTACGGCTACCAGGCGCCCAACGGCTTCCCCGACCGCGCCGCGGCCTGGGTGAACACCGGCTCCCTCCTCAATCGCATGAACTTCGGGCTCCAGCTCGCCGCCGACCGCGTGCGCGGCATCGACCTCGACCTGACGGCCCTGAACGGCGGCCGCGAGCCCGAGTCCCGCGAGGAGGCCCTGCGCGTCTACGCCGCCTTGCTGATGCCCGGCCGCGACCTCGCCTCCACCCTCAAGCTCCTCACCCCCATGGTCGCCGATCCCAACCTGGCGAAGAAGGTCGACCAGGCCGCGCCCAAGACCGGCGACCCCGAGATGGGGATGGCAATGGCGGGCCGCTCGATCCAGGTCCGGGATCTCCTGGACGATGACGACGAGCCCCCCGCGCCCGTCGACCGCAAGCCGCCCACGCCGCTGGAGCAGGTGGTGGGGGTGATTCTGGGATCGCCGGAGTTTCAGCGGAGATAGGCCGGATGCTCGTAGGGTGCGCTGTGCGCACCTTGGGACGGTCATGGTGCGCACAGCGCACCCTACGAGCGCCAATGAATTTTGAAGAGGTAGAGGATCGCCGGGGCCCCGCCCGGGCATAAATGCCAGGGCTATGTAAAGCGCCGGGTAAACCCGGCGCCACCTTGAGCTGGTTCAGTCGGCTTTAGCCGGCTGTGTTGGGTAGCCCTGGCATTTATGCCCGGGCGGGGCCGGTGATCGCGCTGCCCGAACACGGGCCGCATGAACCTCGGAAGGAAAACCCCGAAAGGGAGAAGGACAACCATCATGTTCACACGCAGACTCTTCCTCAAAGCCGGCGGCGTAGCCCTCGTCACCGTGGGCGTGGGCGGCGGGCCGGGGTTCATCACCCGGGCGGCCCTCGCAGCGACGGGCACGTCCGCGACGGCGTCGCGCCGCCGCAAAGTCCTGGTGACCATCTTCCAGCGCGGGGCCATGGACGGCCTCGCCGCCGTGCCGCCGATCGACGCCGCGGCCTTGAAGACCCTGCGTCCGCGCCTCGCCACGAGCGGCGCCCGGGCCGAGGGGGAGCGGGCGCTGCTCGATCTCCAGACGGGCTTCGGCCTCCATCCCGCTTTCGAGCCGCTGCTGCCGATGTGGAAGGACAAGCGTCTGGCGATCGTCCACGCCGTGGGCTCGCCGGACCCGACGCGCTCGCACTTCGACGCCCAGGACTTCATGGAGACCGGCACGCCCGGCCGCAAGGGCACGCCCGACGGCTGGCTCAACCGCGCCGTGGGCCTCCTCGGACACGACGGCTCGCCTTTCCGCGCCGTGGCCCTGACGCCCGCGCTGCCGCGCTCCCTCTACGGCGACGAGCCCGCCATCGCCGTCACCGATCTCGCGGATTTCAAGGTCCAGCTCCCCGGCGCCGACCGCACGGCCGCCGCCGCCGGCCACGGCTTCGAGGCTCTCTACGGCCAGACCTCCCAGGAGCTGCTCCACGACACGGGGGGCGAGACCTTCAAGGCGGTCCACATGCTCTCCGCCGCCGAGATCGAGCGCTACCGTCCGGCCGCCGGCGCCGAATACCCGCCGACGGCGCTCGGCAACGCCCTGCGGCAGATCGCGATCCTGGTCAAGTCCGGCGTGGGGATCGAGATCGCCTTCGCCGAGTCCGGCGGCTGGGACACCCACGTCCAGCAGGGCCCCAGCTTCGCCCGCCAGGCCCGCGACCTCGCCCAGTCGATCCAGGCCTTCTGGACCGACCTCGGCCCGTTCCAGGACCAGGTCGTCCTCACCACCATGACCGAGTTCGGCCGCACCGTCCGCGAGAACGGCTCCGGCGGCACGGACCACGGCCACGGCTCCTGCATGTTCGTGCTGGGCAACAAGGTGGACGGCGGCAAGGTCCACGGCACCTTCCCCGGCCTGGAGGAGGGCGCCCTCTACGACGGGCGGGACCTGCCCGTGACCACGGACTTCCGCGCCGTTTTCTGCGAGCTGGCCGGCAAGCACCTGGGCGTCAAGGAGGACGCCAAGCTGTTCCCGGACTGGACGGGGGGACGGGTGGCGCTGATCAAGGCGTGATCCCGAGCCCCCCGATTCCTACTTCCCCGGCTTGAAATACACCGTCAGCACGGCCCGGCGCTCCCGCTGGGCCGTGCCGCTCTCGAACGGCGCCAGCACGACCGTGCCTCCCGGGTTCCTGACCACGACCGGATCGACCGGCCAGCGGCCGGTGCTCCCGGGGCAGTCCTTGCCGGCGGGGCAGTCGAAGCCTTCGCCGCCGTCCTGGATCTCGTACCGGTAGCCCGAGTATTTCGCGCCGGCGGGCAGGGTGACCTGCAGCACGTGGCAGCCCGCCGGCAGCCCGGCCGGCGCGGCGCCGCTCTTGAGCGAGGAGGCGACGTCCCCGCAGCCGCCGGCCTGGCCGGGGTCGAGGACGCGCTCGGTGGTCAGGGCCGACTCGCCGGGCTGGCAGTCGGGGCAGGTGCGGTCCTTGGCCGACCGCATCCGCACCGGCTGGACTGGCTGAGAGGTGGGCTGGACCGGCTGGGCCGCGGGCGGCGCAGGCTGGGGAGCCGGCCGAGGGGCGGGCGCCGGAGCAGCGGGCTTGGGGACCGGAGGCGCAACCGTCTCGCGGACCGGCTCTTCTCGAACCGGCTCCTCTCGAACCGGCTCGGGCGGTGGCGCGGTGATCTGCGGGCGGGAAGCCGGCCGGGGCGCGGGGGCCCGTTCGGCCACTTGAGGGGCCTGGGGGGCCGGCGCCGATTTGCCCTTGGAGATCCGGACGCGCATGGTCCGCAGGGCTCCCGAGCCCGCCAGCACGAGGGCCTCTTCCAGCGCCGGCCGGCCCTTGGTGCGGACGTTGATCTCGGCGATGTAGGTCATGAACCCCTCGCGGCTCACCTCGAGATGCCATGGACCTTCGGCCAGGCCGCTCACGTTCACCCGTCCGCGGGCGTCGGTGACCAGGGGCGCGGGACCTTCCTTGGGATCGACCGCCTTGTACACCAGCTTGAGCTCGGCATTGGCGACCGCGGCGCCCTTCTGGTCTTCGACCTGGATCTCCACGGCCGCCGGGCCGCTCCAGAGCTGAGCCTGGGCGGCGGGAGCGGCGAGCGATATCAGGATCGCGAGGAACGCGAGCTTCCACAAGTCGAACCGCATGACGGGGCCTCCTTTGCCAAACCGGACGGGAGGATTCTACTCTTGCCGGGCGTCCAAAAAGGCGAGCACCCGCCGCCGGTACTCCTCCGGCGCGAACCCGTAGAGGTCCACGTGCGCCGCTCCTGGCACCATCCAGAGCTGTCTGGGCTCCGGCGCCCTGGCAAAGAGCGCCCGGGTCTCCGCCGGCGTCGTGTGCTCGTCCGCCAGGCCCGAGAGCACGAAGACCGGGCACCGGACGCCGCCGATCCGGTCGATCGGCCGGAGTGCCGAGGGATCGATCCCCAGCCGTGGCTTGAGCTGGACGAGGAGCAGCGGCGCGAGCGGCGGCCCCAGCGGCCCGAGGTAAATCCGCATCCGGTTCTCGGTCGCCTGCTCGACCGTAGGATAGACCGATTCCAGGACCAGCGCGTCAAGGTCGAGAGGAGGATCGGCCAGGATCGCCGCGGCGCCCCCGAGAGAGGTCCCGACCGCCATCACCGGCTGTCCAGGAAACTCCTTGTGGACGAGGTCGAGGGCCGCCTGGGCGTCCAGGCTCTCCAGGAACCCGAACGTGATGTGTTTCCCGGGGCTCTCGCCATGAGCCTGGAAATCGAACAGGAGGACGGAGTATCCGGCTCCCAGGAACATCCGGGCCCGCTCGACCATGCTCAGCCGGTTCGCCCGCACCCCATGCATCAGGATCACGACCCCGCGAGACCCCGGAGCCCGGCAGAGCCATCCTCGGACGAGGCTCCCCGACCGGCTCTGGAGCTCGACCGCCTCCGCCCGGAGATCCGGAGGCGGAGGCCCGATCACGGCCGGCACGGGAGCCGCTACGGCATGGCCCGCATAGAGGCTGAAGCCGAGCCCTGCCAGGGCGCAGCCGAGGAGGAGGAAGAGGATTCGCTTTCGCCGGGTCGCCAAGTCAGGCAAAGGTCAGGAATTCGGGAGGAGCGAGCAGACCGCGCCGACGGAGCGGTTCCGGTCCCTCCCGCTCGCAGAGATCCCGGAGTCTGGGCATGGTCTCCGCCGCACGAACAAGAAAGAGGCGCGCCGGTGCGGCCGGGACCCTGGCCGTCCAAGCCGGGGGCGTTTGACCCGCCCGGGACGCCAGCAGCTCGGTCACGCCCGCGGCCAGAGCCGACGCGGTGGGATCGAGATCGGAGGGTGCCGGTACCTTGGACCACGTGAAGCCCGAACGCTGGGCGTCGGCGACCCACTGCCTCGCCGTTAAGGCGTCGTAGGAGAGCAGGGCGTTTACCAGATCAAGAATGTCCACGGTCGAAGCCTAGGTCTTTGTTTTTACCAAGCGTTACGGTAGCACGGGCGTCGGCCCTCATCACCCCGCCCCTCTTCTCCCGATCCCTCCCTCCCCCCTCACCGGGAGAAGAGGGAGAACAGCATCGTCTCGATGTGCGTTCCCCTCTCCCGGCCGGCGGGAGGGCGGTGGGAGAGGGGACAGGGGTGAGGGCGCCCCGAAGGGGCGTCTTTGCTGTTGTTTTTGTCGTTTCCTTGCCGTCCTCTTGAAACCTTCTAATCCTCGTCCCGTACCTCCCTGTTGACAGTCAACGACTCGGGTAGTACTATCCTGGTAGTTGATCGAAGGAGACCGAACATGGAGACATCCCACCACCTCGGAGACCTACAGCTCGCCATCATGCGGGTCCTGTGGGTCAACGGGCAGGCGACGGTGGCCGAGGTTCACGAGACGCTCGAGCCGGAACGGGGGCTTGCCCTCACAACCATTGCCACCATGCTGACCAAGATGGAGAAGAAGGGCGTGGTGGAGCACCACGCCGACGGCCGCAGGTTCATCTATCGTCCCCTGGTGAGCGAGAGCCAGGTCCGCCGCTCGATGGTGGCCGATCTGACGTCGCAGCTCTTCCGGGGGGATGTCACGGCGCTGGTCAATCATCTATTGTCGGAGCACGAAATCGAGGAACGGGAGCTGGCCCAGCTCCGAGATCTGATCTCGGCCCGCGGTCAGGAGGAGGAACGGTAATGCTCGTCATCGCCTGGCTGCTCACCTATCTGCTTCACGGCACACTCCTGCTGGGCCTCGCCTGGCTCGTCTCCAAGCCCCTCTCCCGCTGGTCGGTCTCAGCCGAGGAGACGGTCTGGAAGCTGGCCCTGGTCGGCGCCCTTTTCACCGCCTCGCTCCAACTCGCCGCCGGCTGGGAGCCGATCGCGGGCCGCTGGGGCCTCGCGGACCTCTCGGCTCCGGTCGTTGCCGAGGAGAGGATGGTCCCCTCCCGGGCGGAGGCAAACCCCGTCCCGGCATTGCGGCCCTCCTTGAGGTCGGACCGGCCCAAGGCCGCTCGGCCTGAGATCCAGGCGGAAGCCCCGCCGGCGCGGCTGTCGATGCCCTCCATCTCCATGCCGGCGCTGGCGCTCGGAATTTGGGCGCTGGGTGTCTGCCTGCTGCTCGCCGGGTACGTCCGTTCGCACTCCCTCCTGCGCCGCCGGCTGAAGTCCCGGCCGCGGGTGGTGGGCGGCACTCTCCATTCGCAGCTTCGTGCGCTGGCCACGGAGGCCGGTTTCTCGGAGGACGTCCGGCTCACCTGCTCGTCGCGGGTGCCGGTGCCGCTGGCGCTGGGCCTGCGGCGGCCCGAGATCTGCGTGCCGCCCAAGGCGCTCGCGGGTCTCACCCACGAGCAGCAGGAGGGCATGCTCGCCCACGAGCTGGCCCACCTGGCGCGGCGGGATCCGCTCTGGCTGGTCGTCAGCCACGTCCTGTCGTGCGTCTTCTTCTTCCAGCCCCTCAACTGGGTGGCCCGCCGCCGCCTGCGTGAGATCTCGGAGATGCTGAGCGACGAGTGGGCGGTGAGCCGCACCGGCCGTCCCCTTTCCCTGGCCGGCTGCCTGGCCGAGGTCGCCGGCTGGTCGGTGGCCCGCCGGTCCCTGGCCCTGCCCGTGCCCAGCATGGCGGACCAGCCGTCGCACCTGGCGCAGCGCATCCGCCGCCTGCTCGACAAGGGCCGTTCGCCCGAGAGCCCGGCGCGCCGCGCCTGGCTCGGGGCCGCGATGATCGTCCTGCTGATCGCCGTCGTCGCGGCCGCCCCCGCCGTCTCGACGGCTCGCGAGCCGGAGCACGGCAAGGAAGCGCCGGCGGCCCACGCCGTAGCCTCGGCCGCCGCGGTGGCGCCGGGGACCTGGATGGACGAGCCGGCCGAAGCGGAAGAGGCGGAGGAAGCGGAAGAAGCCGTCGAGGCCACGGAGCCGCAAGAGCACGAGGTCGCCGAGGAGCACGACGATCGCCGAAGGGGCGACCATCACATGGGAGATCGCCACGAGGGCGAGGATTTCGATTTCGACTTCGACTTCGATTTCGACAACAGCATGGACTATGACGGGATCGTCGACAGCGTCCTGGCCTCGATGGACGGAAAGCTCGAATCTCTGGATGGCCAGCTCGATTCCCTCGACGACGAGCTCGAGGAGCTCTCCCGGGACCATCAGCTCTCCGAGGAGGAGCAGGAGAAGCTGGAGGCGGAGATCCAGCGGGTGAACGAGCAGGTCCAGCGGACGATCCAGCCCCAGATGGAGAAGCTCTCCCGTGAGCTGAGCGAAAAGATGTCAAGGGAGCTGCCCACCGGGGAGATGCGGAAGCTCGAGGAGGAGATGCGGCAGCTCGGCGAGCGGATGCGCCCCTCGGAAGAGGAGATGGCAAGGCTGCACTCCCAGATCGACGTGGAAATGAAGAAGTATCGGGACGAGACCGATCTTTCCCGGGAGGAGCGGAAGAAGATCGCCCGCGACGCCCGCCGGATGGCGGAGCAGTACAAGCCCTCGGAGGAGGAGCGCCAGGAGATGCAGGAGCTGGCCCAGCGCCACCGGGCGCTGGCCGACCAGTTCCGGGCCGAGCACCGGGAGGAGATCGAGAAGGCCACCCGCGAGATGCGGGAGTCCGTCGACCAGCAGATGCGGGCCGTGCGTGAAGAGCTGCGGCGGACCCTCGACCAGCGCCACCAGATCGAGCGGGAGGAGCGCCGGGAAAATCGGGAGAAGAGCCGCGAGAAGCGTCGTGAAGTGAAGCCCTACAAGGACCGGAACGACGGCGAGCAGAAGCCGCTTGAGCAGAAGCCTATCGAGCAGAAGCCGAAGGCGGGCGAGCAGAAGCCGGTGAAGATGGTCCTGAAGCTGGATGTCATAACAGGCAAGCTCGAGCTCGTGCCCGAGGTTCCCGGCTGCTGATCCTGAGCGTTCCGTACGGTGCCACGGGGGGTGGGGACGCGTCTCCACCCCTTTTTTCTTGACCCCCTCTCAACCGGAGATCGCCATGAAACGGCTTGGCCGCTTCGCGCTGCTCTGTGCCGCGCTGCTGACCCCTGTCTGCGACATAAAGGCCCAGGCGCCTGCCGGTCCAGTTCCTATCAGGTCGGAATTGGCCCCGGATCTTCGCGCTCTCGCCGAGCGGCTCGACGCTAAAGCCGCCAGCGAATTCGCCAAGGACAGCCTGGGCAGCGTCACCGTCGGCCTCGTCTCGGACGCCGGCCTCGTCTGGACCCGGAGCTACGGCTTGGCCGACATGGAGAAGAAGGTCCCGGCGACGAGCGAAACCGTCTACCGGATCGGCTCCGTCACCAAGCAGTTCACGGCCCTGATGCTGCTGCAACTCGCTCAGGACGGGAAGGTCCATCTCTCCGATCCCGTCGAGAAGTACTTCCCGGAGGTGAACAAGGTCCAGGGGCGCCTTCCCGGCTCGCCTCCTATCACCCTGATCCAACTCGCCACCCACACCTCCGGCCTCGACCGCGAGCCCGAGGACACGGAGACCTATCTCAAGGGCGCGGTGGCGGATTGGGAGAAGGTGCTGATCGCCGCCCTGCCGCACACCCGGTACGCCTTCGAGCCGGGCACGCGCTTCAGCTACTCCAACGTTGGCTACGCCATCCTCGGCGCGGCGCTGGGGCGCGCCGCCGGCCAGCCCTACGTCGAGTACGTCCAGCAGCGCATCTTCAAGCCCCTGGGGATGAGCCATTCCTTCTTCGAGCCGGACGCTCGGACCCGGTCCAGCATCGCCAAGGGCTACCTGAGCGAGGACGGCAAGGTGGATGCCGAGACGGCGGAGCGTGAGCACCAGGGGCGGGGCTACAAAGTGCCCAACGGCGCGATCTATACGACGGTCGGGGACATGGCGCGGTTCGTGGCCTTCGAGATGGGCGCGGAAGCGTCGCAGGTGCTGAAGAAGGAGAGTCTCGACGAGAGCTTCCAGCGTCTGACGACGGCCAACGCGGGGTTCGCGAGGGGCTATGGAACGGGTTATCAGGTCCTCCGCCTGGGAGACGCCGTCGTCTACGGCCACAACGGCGGGGTGGCCGGCTACCAGGCGGAGGCGTTCTTCGATCGCGGCTCGCGGACCGGCGTCGTCATCCTGAAGAGCTCGTTGGGAGGGCCCTTCGACACCTCCGTGCTGCTGCGCGCCGTCTTCGAGAAGTTGACCGAGAAGGTGAAGTAGCTCCGGGTCAGACCGGCTGCGACTTCGGCCGTACGCTCTTCAACATCGCCAGGAAGGCGTCGCGCTGAGCGCCGAGGGTCGCCTCCGGGCCGGTGGCCTTGAAGAACCAGGGGCCGCCCGGCCCCTCGACGACCGCTCCCAGCAGCCGCGAGTCGGGCTGCGGCGTCGTCGGGCCGCTTCCCATCATGCTGGGCTTCAGGGTGCCCCGGACGTCGATCCAGGTGACCTTGTAGCCGTTGGCCTCGAAGGTCTCCGGTTTGGGCTGCTCCGGGCTCTCCATCTGCTCGATCCAGCGCTGGATGTTGGCGTCCACCCCGCCGCCGCCGCCCGGGCCGAAGAAGAAGACGGCGAGCTCGCCAGGTCCGGCCGCGCCCGGGATGGCGGCCTGAGCCAGGCGCATGTTCGAGATCGGCGGCTCGGCCCGCCAATCCTTCGGCATATCGAAGTCGATGGAGCTATTGGCCTGCGTTTCCGAGGCGGGGGGCATCCCCTCGGGCACGGTGTTGCCGCGCGAGGAGATCGGCCCGGGGAGGGCTTCGTCCGCGGGCTGGCCGGGGTTCGTGGCGCCATTTTCCGCCGCCGCGGGAGCTTCGGTCGCCGCGGGAGGGGTGGCCTCGCGGTCGCCACAGGCGCAGAAGCTCAGCAGGAGCAGGGAAAGGGGAAGCGCGTTGCGGTTCATCTCGGTCTCCAGAAGAAAGGGCGGCGCGGGGCCGCTCGGCGCGAGACTATCACCGCCTCCTGGAGACCTGTATAGGCTAGAATCCTCCCGGAAGCGCTCGGGGGCTGGTGCCTTCTGCGGTCTTCAAAACCGTTGTCCGGCGCCGGTTGCGGCGTCGGGGGTGGGTTCGATTCCCATGCGCTTCCGCCATCCCCTTCAATGATTTACAGCCACGAAGTTGTCCCGCATTGAGGGCAGTCCGCACCCTATTTGAGTAGAAGCGGCAATGATCATGTCGCTTGAGAAGCCGTTCTCACCATCTAAGGAGTCTGAAATGAAAAAATCAGTTATCCGGCTCGGTGGTCTTTTGGTGCTCGGTCTGGCGTTATCTGGCAGCCTCAACGCTGCTCCCCGTAAGGCTGTATCGCAGTCCGCTTGCTACGCGGTGTGCGCACCCTACACCAAGGCCTGCGTTGGAAGTTGCGAGTGCTCAGGAGAGCTCAGTTGCTGTATCTCCGCATGCACCTCATGCTGTGGCTAGGCGCTCGCACCGTCTAGCCGCCTTGTTGATCCACCGGTCGCATCACCACCCTGTCTTCGGGGGTGCGTGAGACGCCTTCTGGCGAGCCGCCGCTCGCCCGCGATCACCAGACCGGCGGCTTGAGCTCCAGGTCGGATGTCGCGGCCTCCTGAGCCCGCGACCGGAACAGCCTGCCATGGAGGCCGCTCACCAAGGCGTTGAGCAGGGGGAAGTAGGCGCTGAAGAAGAGCACCATCGCCAGACTGAAATTGCGTTCGCTGAACAGCCGATCGATCAAATTGTGAGGATAGGCGTAGCTGGTATGGAGGGCGTAGCCGCCGAATTCCAGCAGGCCCATGGGGAAGAGCCCGTAGAGGTACTGCTGCCACCAGGGCAGGCGGCGGAAGATTACCGAGATCGGAACCATGTAGAGCACGTAGACGGTGATCACCTGCCACCAGTAGGTGAAGCGGGAGATTTCGAGCCACTGCCCGACCTGGTTCATCAGGGTGCCGGCGAGAAAGTAAGTAACGGCGTAGGTGACCCACAGAGAGGTGGGAAGATAGAGCTTGTCGCGCAGGTGGCGATAGGGCGGCATCGTCCTCATGCCTAACGATAACTCTGATGCCGTCCCGGACATTGCTGAAGCCACCCCTCTGTGGATATGGGTGTTCCAGGCTTTCAGGCTAGCGGATACAAGCGCAGCAGCCGCCGCTGCCGTTGCCGCCGCACGAGGGGGTGCCGCCCCCATGGCTTTCGCACCAGGAGCCGCACTGGCGATCGATGCAGCAGCTCGGCGTGCGGAGGCAAGCCGGAGGATTGCAGGTCGTAGCCGCCTTCACCGGGGGGCTGAGCAGGGCTGTGGCAGCGAGGCCGAGGGCGAACAGGAATCCGGTCATTCTTTTCATTCTGTGCTCCTTTCCAGCGCGTCCGCCGAGGCGAACATTGAGGGATCGAAATTTTATCATTTAGGCGAATCTCGTCCAATTTCCCCGGCTTTGGGCCCTTGACGACTCACGACGTTTCCGGTAAAGTCGAATCATTGAGAGAGGAAGCGCGCGGGGCGCGAATTTTTCTGCCCTGACATTTCGACAATTCCAGGATGGTCGGCAAGGAGAACGGAGATGGCAATAGAGACGACGAACGCGAATCTACCGGTCGCGATCATCGGCGGCGGGCCGGTGGGCCTGGCCGCGGCTGCGCACCTGCTCGCCCGGGGCGAGGAGCCGCTGGTGCTGGAGGCGGGGCCACAGGTGGGATCGAGCATCCGGGAGTGGGGGCACGTGCGGCTGTTCTCGCCCTGGCGGTACGTGGTGGACTCGGCCTCGGCGGAGCTGCTGAAGAGGATGGGCTGGGAAGAGCCGGCCCCGAGCGAGTACCCCACGGGCCGGGACCTGGTGGAGCGGTATCTGGAGCCGCTGGCGGCCACGCCGGAGCTGGCGTCCCGCATCCGGCTCGGGGCGCGGGTCGAGTCGGTGACCCGGCTGGGCTTCGACAAGATGAAGACGGCCGGACGGGAGAAGGCGCCGTTCCTCGTCCAGATGCGGACGGCGGACGGGCGCGAGGAGGCGATCCGGGCGCGTGCGGTGATCGACGCGTCGGGCACCTGGGCGCGGCCCAACCCGCTCGGCGCGAGCGGCCTGCCGGCCGTGGGAGAGCGGGCGCTGGCGGAGCGGATCTTCTACGGCATTCCGGATGTCCTGGGAGTCCATCGGGACCGGTACGCGGGCCGGCGGGTGATGGTGGTGGGGAGCGGCCACTCGGCCTTCAATGCTCTCCTGGATCTCGTGGCCCTGGCCGGCGAGGCGCCGGGCACGGAGATCGTCTGGGCCGTTCGCCGGGTCGACCTGGGCCAGGTCTTCGGCGGCGGCCAGAACGACGCTTTGGCGGCCCGGGGCGAGCTCGGGACGCGGGTGCGCAACCTGGTGGAGTCCGGCGGCGTGCGGATCGCGACCGGCTTCCGGGTGGCGGAGCTGCGGGCGGACGAGCGGGGGGTGACGGTGGTGGGGGAGAGCGACGGCCTGCCGCCGGTGGACGAGATCATCGCCACGACCGGCTTCCGGCCGGACCTCTCGCCGCTCTCCGAGCTGCGGCTAGCGCTCGATCCGGCCGTCGAGAGCCCGATCGCGCTGGCGCCGCTGATCGATCCCAACCTCCATAGCTGCGGCACGGTGCACCCGCACGGGGCGCAGGAGCTGAAGCATCCGGAGGAGGGTTTCTACATCGTGGGCATGAAGAGCTACGGCCGGGCCCCGACGTTCCTCCTCCTCACCGGCTACGAGCAGGTCCGCTCGGTGGCGGCCGCCCTGACGGGGGACTGGGAGGCCGCCCGGGAGGTCCATCTCGAGCTGCCGGAGACCGGCGTCTGCTCGCTGGCGCCCCTCAAGGACGCGGTGGACAAGGTCGCGGCCTGCTGTACGCCGTCGCCGATCGTGGCGCGGATCGGGGCGAGCTGCTGCTGATTGGCCCAGGGACGGCTACGGCACGATCAGCATCACCTCGCACCGGTCTCCCACCTTCGCCGCCGCCGCCCCGGCCCGCGCCCGCACCAGTCCGGTGCCGAGGGCGTAGGCGGCGAGGTCGTGGGAGCCCTTGGAAGGGAACGGAGTGACGAGCAGCTCGCCGTCCCGCGTCTCGACCTCGGCCGCCAGGAAGCGGTCGCGCGGGCCGGCCGCGGGCACGGGAGCGGCGAGGGTGCCGGCGACGGCGGAGCCCCACCAGGAGACCTCGATCCCCATCAGGCGGCGCAGGGCGGGGCGCACGAACAGCCAGAAGTTCACCATCACCGAGGCCGGGTTGCCCGGCAATCCGAACACCAGGCCCCCTGGATGCGTGGCGAAGACCAGGGGTTTGCCGGGCTGGATGGCGACGGCGTCGAGCACCGCCTCGCAGCCCAGATCCGCCAGCAGCCCCTCGACGAGGTCGAATTCGCCCATGGACACGCCGCCGCAGAGGAGCAGCACGTCCGAGCGGAGCCCCCGCTCGACGAGGACGCGCAAGGCGTCCAACCGGTCGGGGGCGATCCCCAGGGCCTCGAAGCGCAGGCCCAGGGTGGCGCCGGCGGCGAGCAGGAAGTCGGTGTGCGAGTCGCGGAGCTGGCCGGGGGCGGGCGTGGCCTCCGGCGGCACCACCTCGTCGCCCGTGGTGAGCACGGCCACGGACGGCGCCCGGTGGATCGGCACGGCCGCGTAGCCGTGGGTGGCGAGCAGGGCGAGGGCACCCGGAGTGAGCCGCGAGCCCGACGGCAGCAGCGTGCTGCCGGCCCGCACGATCTCGCCCCGCCGGCGGATGTGCTCGCCCGGGCTCGTGCCGGAGTCGAAGAGAGCTTCTTCGCGGCCGCCGTCCGTGGCCTCGATGGGGATCACCCGGTCGGCGCCCCGGGGCACGGGGGCGCCGGTCATGATGCGGGCGACCGCCGGCGGATGGAGCTCGAAGCCGGGCGCGTCCCCGGCGGCGACGGTGCCGGCGACGGGCCGGCTCTCCCCGGCCCGGATCTCGCCGGCGACGGCGTAGCCGTCCATCGCCGAGACGTCTCCGCCCGGCACGTCCACCGTCGCGGCGAGGTCCCGCGCCAGCACCCGGCCGGCCGCCGCCCGCCGCTCGGTTGCTTCCTCGGGGAGGGGGCGGACCCTCTCGGCGATCCGCCGCCAGGCTTCGTCGGGATGAAGAATAGGCATGGGTCTAGCCTCTCATGGGGACAGCCGGACCGGCCCTTCCCGGCCGCCCGGCCCGATAAATTAGCGAAATGGTATACTTCAGCCTCGTTTCCCCTGGCTTCGGTGCAATTCCCGACGGGAGGTCCTTCTCGGTGGCGACCGTGGAGAACAGCTTTCAATATCGCGGCGACCTGTCTCAGACGGCGTTGCCGGAGATCCTCTATACGATCGACCGGTTCCAGGTGCCGGGGGTCATCGAGGCCAGCCGCGACGGCGTGGTCAAGCAGGTCTACATCAAGGAAGGCAACGTCGTCCACGCCACCTCGACGGACCGGGCGGACAGCCTCGGCTCCTACTTGCAGAGGAGCGGCGTGATCTCGCCGGAGGCCTACCTGGAGACGATGCGCGAGCGCGAGCGGACCAACAAGCGCTACGGCGTGCTGTTGATCGAGCGCGGCCTGCTCTCGCCCGCCGAGGTCTACCGGGCCATCCGCAAGCAGATCGAGGCCGTCGTCTGGAGTCTGTTCTACTGGCAGGAGGGGAGCGTCATCTACAGCATCGGCGAGTTCCGCGAGCCCGACTCGGTGCGCATCCAGCTCCCCATGCGCCAGGTCATCCTGCAGGGGATCAAGCGGGCGCCGGACGCCAAGACCCTGGTCGCCCGCCTGGGCCGGAAAGAGACGGTCCTCGAGCCTTGTTATAAAGCGGAGCAGCTCATCGAGCTCGCCCTCGATGGGGACGAGTACCGGGTCCTGAGCCTGGTCGACGGCAAGCGGAGCCTCTTCGACATCTGCACCCAGGGGCCCCACAGCGCCTCGGACAACGCCAAGGTGCTGTACGCTTTCCAGATCCTTCAGCTCGTCCGCGTCCCGTCGGCCGCGGGCGCCGCGCCACCGGAGCCGCGGCGCGAGGAGGGGACGGGAGCCACGAGCACGGGAGCGATCAAGATCCGGTTCAAGACCCAGGGGGACAAGTTCAGCGTATGAAGAGGATTGGAGTCGACAGCGATGCCGCTTTATGAATATCAGTGTCTGACCTGTGGCAAGAGGACGGAGGTCCTTCAGCGCTTCGAGGATGCGCCGCTCGCCGCCTGCCCGGCGTGCGGTGGCGAGGTGAAGAAGATGATCTCGTCGCCCGCCTTCCAGTTCAAGGGCACCGGCTGGTACGTCACCGACTACGCCGGCAAGAAGGGTGGCGCGGGCGGCTCCGGCGGCAAGTCCGAGAGCAAGAGCGAGGGGGGAGGGGGAGACTCCTCCGAGGCCGGCAAGGCGGAGAAGGTGGACAAGGGCGATAAGGCCGACAAGCCCAAGGAGTCCTCGTCGTCCGAGTCGAAGGGCTCCGGCTCGTCGGGCAGCTCGGGCTCGTCAGGCAAATCGGAGAGCTAGCCGCGGGGCGTTCCACCAGATTCCCTGAAGCGCTCGCGGAATACGCGGGCCGCCAAAGATGTTACAGTGGCATTAACAAATCGGATGCGCTCCCCGGTGTCCAAGCGAGTCCGTGCAGCTCCCAGGAGGCTCTTCATGAAGTCAGTGTTCCGCCCCCTCTCCCTGGCGCTCCTCGCGCTTCCGCTCGCGCTGACGGCGCGTCCGGCCGGCGCCACCACCTACATGATGATGTCCGACCAGGCGCTCGCCGATCAGGCCGCGGCGGTGGTGGACGTCGAGGTCGTCGGCGTCGAGCCGGCGCCGGTCGTCGACGGGCCGCCGGCGACGGACTACCTGGTCGAGGTGAACCGGGTGCTCAAGGGAGACCTGCCGGGCAGCACCATCGTGGTTCGGGTGCCGGGCGGCGTCAATCCCGCCGGCCTCGGCCTCAAGATCTGGGGCGCGCCCCAGTTCGGCGACGGCGAGCGGGCGATGCTCTTCCTTCGCCCATCCAAGGACGGCACCTACCGGATCGTCCAACTGATGCTCGGCGCCTTTCACGAGCGGGTGGTCAACGGCCGCTCGGTGGCGGTGCGCGACTTCTCCGAGGCGCACGAGGTCGGTAGCAAGGACGGCGGCTACGATGCGATCCGGGATTTCGACGCATTCTCCGCCTGGGTGTCCGACCGCGCGCAGGGCTACCCGAACGCGGGCAACTACAAGCTGGGGCGGGCCAAGAGCCAGCTCGGGTCGATCGGAGAAAAGTTCACGTTCCTGCTGCCCGACGACGGCAACGCCATCCGCTGGTTCCGCTTCGACCGCGGCCAGAGCGTGGACTGGAGGGTCAACTCCGCCGGCCAGCCGGGGCTGGGCCTCGAGGCCACCATCGAAGCCTTCAAGGTGGCGATGGGAGTGTGGAATGCCGACGCGGCCACCAACATCCAGTACGTCTACACCGGCACGACCTCGGCCAGCGGCGGTCTGGCCCATTCGGACAACACCAACACCATTATTTTCGACGATCCTTTCCAGGATGACCCTGAGAATGATGTCCCGGACAGATTTCTGTGCGGCATCGGCGGTGTGATCGCGGTCGGCGGCCCCTACTTCTTCCAGTCGACGCGGACCTTCCGCGGCAAGCGCTACCACGAGGCCGTCGAGGCCGACATCGTGACCAACGACGGCACGGAATGCTTCTTCAGGGGTAATCCCAGCGTGGCGGAAGAGGTTTTCGCGCACGAGCTTGGCCACACGCTGGGCCTGGGGCACTCCAGGCAGGGGGACGCCCTGATGTTCGCCAACGCCCATGACGACGGGCGCGGTGCGCGGCTGACGGCCGACGACCGGGCGGGCGTTGCCGAGATCTACGGCACGGGCAGCGGCTCCGGCGGCGGCCCGTCGAGCCTCGCGGCGCCCGCGAAGGTGACCGGCAAGGTCAAGTCGAGCACCTCGGTCACCCTCACCTGGCGCGACAAGGCCAACGGCGAGGAGGGCTACGTCATCGAGGCCAAGAAGAAGGGGAGCAAGAACTTCGTGGAGGTCCTCTCCGTGGACGCCAACTCCACGTCGGCGGTCGTCGAGGATCTCCTGCCGGGAACGACCTACTCCTTCCGGATCCGCGCCCAGGGGAGCGGCGGCTTCTCCGCCTACGGCCCGGTAGTGACGGTCACGACGCCTCGCTGAGGCGCGCGATTTATCCAGGCATTCCAGGCGTTCCTTCTTCGCGAGGGCGGGGCTCGACCCCGCCCTTTTTCGTTGTGCCGGGCCACGCCACCAGGACCGCCACCAGGCAGGCCGGGATCAGGTGGTATCCCAGCCGCGAGAAGTTCGACAGGATGAAGAGCCTCGTCTGGTCCGCCGCCTGGATCGTGAAGTAGACGTAGAAGTAGAACAGGAGCTGCAGCATCGCCACCAAGGCGAACGGCCGCGTCCGGCGGCTGGCGAGCAGCAGGGGCGGCAGGAACATGGCGGGCAGGAAGCCGTGCCAGTAGGGGGCGCGGAAGATCTCCAGGACGGTCGAGAAGATCACCCCGGCGCGGGAGGGGGTGAAGCTACCCGAGTTGATCTGGAGGAACAGGTGGTGATGCGCCGTCCGCGCCAGCCACGGGAGGATCACCACGGCGGCGGGCAGGCCGGTCCGCAGGGCTGGCCCAAGATGGAGCCGGCGCTCTATCCAAACGTGGCGTCCCCATTGGACCAGGATCAGGAAAACGGCGAGCGGCATGCCTTCCATCTTCGAGGCGGCGGCGAAGGCGGCGATGACGCCGATCTGGAAATCGCCCGAGCGGTCCGGCGGCCTCAGCAGCGGCGGCAGGGCGGTGGCGAGGGCCAAGGCGATCATTCCGTCGGCACCGCCGGGCAGCAGGCTGGCGATCCAGAAGGTGCCGCCCGCCAGGGCCACCAGGGCCACGCCCGCCTGACGGGTGAAACGATCCGCCCCGCCCTGGCGCAGTCCCTCCCGCGCCGTGGCGAGCAGGAAGGCGAAGAGGACGGCCGTCTCCAGCATCATCGCGGGCACGTCGAAGCCGCCCGCCAGCAGGGCGGTCACGGCAAACGTTTCGGGCAGAAGGTTCGGGTAGTCCGGGTGGATCACCCAGTTCCAGCCCCGGGCGAGGTAGGAGTAGTCCACGCCCCGCGTGGAGTAGAAGCGGGCTCCCTTGATTCCCCAGTGGTAGACGAAGTCGGGCGTCGCGATCCAGGCCGTCAGCGCGAGGAGCGTGGCGGCGGCCAGGGCGAACAGGGCGAGGCCGTCCCCCCAGCCCCAATCCGAGGACATCGAAGGCAGCCTCGCCGGTTCCGGCCCTCGCGGCAGGAAGCGCCAGGCCAGCCCATAAAGGATGGCGGCCAGCGCGGCGAGGAGAAGCAGATTCCACGGCACTCCGGCGAAGTCGAGGACGGTCAGGACGAGGTGGAGGACGACCGCGCCGGCCATTCCATAGAGCGTGCCGCGGAAGAGGACGCCGTCCCCCGGCGCGGCGAGCGCGAAGGAGAAGCAGCGGCCGAGCAGTCCGAGAGCGGCCAGGAGGGCAGCCGCCGCCAGGAGCGCCGTCAGGCTCAAGGCCGGTTCCCCTGGCCTTGCCCCTGACTTTTCGCTCGGTACAGCCAGCCGTCCGGCAGTTTCCCGATGAGCTCGAAACGGGGATCCTCGATCGTCGTTCGGTAGGCGATCGCGTACTTCGCGGCCGGGAGAGCCGCGGGATCTTCCATCGACAGCACGTCGTAGTCCGCCAGGAGGTAGGCTTCCCACCGCCAACGCTGGAACTTGGCGCCGCGGGGCAAGTCGGGCGAAGCGAACGCGACGGCGCTGCCAAGCGGGATCGCCCGCCGCGCCTGCCGCAGGTTGAGGGCCAGGCGCGTGGGCTCGGGGGAGCCGAAGCGCCAGGCCCAGCGGCGGGCCGGCCGCTCCCGCTGGTCGTAGCTCGCGACCGCCCCGTTCACCTCGTAGAGGAAACCCGCTCCGGCCCAGGCCACGAGCAGTCCCAGCGCCAGCCGCTTGAGCATGGCCCGGATCTTACCTGATGGCTTGGATCCGACCCTGATAGACTCTCGCGCCTGCCACGATGCCCGGAGAAGACTCCACGCCCATGACTCTGGCCTTCCGTCCCGACGACACCAGCCCGCTGGTCGAAACCCTCTTCGCCAGCCTGGGGATCGCTCCCGGCACCCTCGTCCGGGCGATCGACGCGCGGGACGAGATGCTCGGCCACTTGGTCGAGCATCTCGAGGGCGACCGCGACCGGGCGCTCTTCCAGTATTTCCAGTCGGGAGCGAGCATCGCCGACTCGATGATCCAGGTGCTGCGCTGGCGCTTCGGCGACCCCGGCCGGGTCGGCAAGCTCCTCGACTTCGCCAGCGGCTACGGGCGGGTCACCCGCTTCCTGGTGCGGGAGATCCCGCCGGAGCGCGTCTGGGTGGCGGACATCTACGCCGACGGCGTACGGTTCCAGGAGGAGCGGCTCGGCGTCCATGGCATCGTATCCACCCTCCGCCCCGAGGACTTCTCCTGCGGCGAGCGATTCGACGCCATCCTGGTCACCTCGCTCTTCACCCATCTGCCCGAGGAGCGCTTCCTCGCCTGGCTGCGGGCGCTGCTCGGGCTGCTCGAGCCGGGCGGGATGCTGGTGTTCAGCGTCCACTCGCCCGAGGTGCTCCCGCCGGGGGTCGAGATGCCGGCCAAAGGCTTCTTTTTCCACGAGATCAGCGAGAGCGGCTCGCTCGACACCAGCGACTACGGCTCGACCTGGGTCACGGACGAGTTCGTCCGCGGCGCGCTGGAGCGGGTCGCGGGGCCTGGCGCCTCCCTCCATCGACTGGAGCGGGGGATCTGCGGCTACCAGGAGCTCTATCTGGCGACCCTCGAGCCGGGCGTGGACTTCTCCTCCCTCGCTTTCCAGAGCGAGCCGCAGCTCTTCGTGGACCGGGTGGCGCTCGTGGACGCCGGCAAGCGGCTGCAGCTCGACGGCTGGGCCGCCGCCCGGTCGGGCCAGGTGCGCGAGGCCGAGCTCTTCCTCGACGGCGCGAGGATCGGCGCCGCGCCCGTGGACGGGCTGCGCGAGGACGTGGCACGCTTCCTCGGCTCCGAGCGCCACCGGCACTCGGGATGGATTCTCTCCTGCCCGTTGCCGGAAGGCGTCTCGCGCTCCGCGCCCGCTTTGCTGCGGCTCGTGGACGCCCAGGGCAAGGGCCGTCCCGCCTGGGCCGGTTCGCTCGATGCGCTGCTCCTCACCGCCGCCCAGGCTTCGGTGCGCACCCTTCGTCGCGACCTGCTGCACGCCGAGGGCGTCCTCGCCGAGGAGCGGGCACGGGCGGCCGTGGAGTCGGAGGCCCTGCGCGCCCGCATCGCCGCCATGGAGGCGAGCCGGTTCTGGAAAGTCCGCAACGCCTGGTTCCGCGTGAAGAGGGGTTTGGGATTGACGGATCAGCCGTAAGCGCGCCGTTCCTCGCTTGACCCGGATGTTATCCTCCCTCCATGGTGGTCGCCGCTCCTCCCGAGGTTTTGACCGAGACGGAACGCTCCTTGCAAGCCCAGGGACGAGTGGTTCTGTGCCAGATCGTGCGGGCCGAGGGCTCGACCCCCGGTAAAGTCGGCTGGAAGCTGCTGGCGCGGCCGGACGGCACGTTCTATGGCAACCTGGGCGGCGGCGCCTTCGAGGCCTTCGTGAAGGCCGATGCGATGGAGAAGCTGCGAGCGGGAGCCGGCGTCGCCGCCTCCGAGGTCAAGCGCTACTACCTGACCGAGGAGGCGACCCGGGGCGAGCCCACGGGAATGGTCTGCGGCGGCATGGCCGAGGTCTTTCTCGAGGTGATGGTGGCGGCGCCCGTCCTGGCCATCTGCGGCGGCGGGCCGGTAGGGCAGGCCCTGGCGAAGGCGGCGGCGCTCGCCGGCTACGAGTGCCTGGTGGTGGACGACCGCCCAGAGTTCCGCCGGTCCGAGTTGTTCCCGCCCGGCGTCCGGGTGGCCGGGGCGGACCGGGAGTACGAGGAAGATTTCCTGGCGGAGGTCCGTGCCCGCGAGCTCTACGTAGCGGTCGTGACCCGCTGCTGGGAGACGGACACCGCGGCCTTGGCGGCGGTGCTGCGGGAAGTGCCTTCCGGGCTGCGCTACCTCGGGCTCATGGGAAGCCGCCGCAAGGTGGCCCGGGTGCGCGAGGAGCTGGCCGCGCGGGGCTTCGATCTTTCGGATGTCCTGCTGCACGCGCCGATCGGCTTGCCGATCGGCGGCGACAGCCCGGGTGAAATCGCCATATCGATTCTGGCTGAGGTGATTGGTACGCGTTATCAGAAGTCAACTGAGAAGGGGCTTGAGAAGGCAAATGAGAAGGCTGAGGATGACTAACCGGATCTTGACCGCTGCCCTGCTTGGGGCCTTTCTGCTCGTCTCCTTCGGGCGCCCGGCGTCAGCCGCCGCGTCGGACTGGCGCTACCTGCCGATCTGGGGCGCCGACGTGCGGTCCGTCGCCATCCATCCCGAGGATCCCGACTTGGCGCTCGCCGGCACCTCCGCCGGGCAGCTCTACGTCTCCCGCAACGGCGGCCGGACGTGGGCCAACGCCGGCCCCCACCTGCCGTTCCCCGGCTGGGTCGTCGGCGCCCTGCGCTTCGATCCCAACCAGCCGTCGCGCGTCTGGGCGGCACTGTGGGGGATCTGGGGCGGCGGCCACGTCACCTTCTCGGACGACCTGGGGAAGACCTGGGTCTCCCGCGCCGGCGGCCTGCCGAACGAGCCCGTCTATACGCTGGCCCTGGTGCCGGGCCGGGAGGGCCGGATGTATGCCGGCACCATCTCCGGCGTCTACGGCACCGAGGATGGCGGCCTCTCCTGGCGTCCTTTGACGGCCGAGCTTCCCGAGGTCCAGAAGGTGACCAGCCTGATGATAGATCCCGACCGGCCGGAGTCGGTCATCGCCGGCACCTGGCGGCGGGCCTACCGCAGCGACGACGCGGGCAAGAGCTGGAACGGCATCTTCACGGGCATGGCGCTCGACTCGGAGGTCTTCAGCCTTACCCCCGTGCCGGGCAAGCCGAACGAGATCTGGGCCAGCACCTGCGGCTTCGTCTACCAGACGAAGGACGGCGGCGCCAATTGGGCGAAATCCCTGGAGGGCTTCCAGGAGCGCCGCACCACGAGCTTCGCCGCCCTGCCGAGCGGCCGCCTGCTCGCCGGCACCGTCGCGGGTCTCCACGTCTCGGACGACGGCGGCAAGATCTGGCGGCGGATAGGCGACCCCGGCATCGCCGTGCTCTCCATCGCCTACCATCCGTCGCGTCCGGAGCGGGTGATCCTGGGCACCGAGGGCGCGGGCACCTGGATCTCCGAGGACGGCGGCGCCACCGTCCGGCCCTCCGCCGCGGGGATGATCAACACCCGCATCTCCACCTTCGGAGTCGTGGGCGACGAGATCCTGGTGGGCGTCAGCCACGCCGGGCCGTTCTCCGGGATGTACTCCTCCCGCGATGGCGGCAAGTCGTTCGGCAACTTCCAGAATCTGCCCACGGTGCTCGACCTGGCTCTTCACCAGGGCCGACTCTTCGCGGCCACGGAACAGGGCCTCTTCGAGCGCCGGGGCGCCGGCTGGCACTGGGTGCGCGACATCGGCACGGGGCGGGTCGAACAGTTCGTCAGCGAAGGCCCGCGGCTGCTGGCCCGCACGCCGGACGGCCTCTACGAGCTCAAGGGGAAGCTTTTCAGCCGCCGTGCCTACAAGCACGGCGCGCCGCGCTCGGCGGCGTTCTACGGCGACTCCCTGTGGGTGACCGACGCGCTGGGCGTCTACCGTCTCACCGCGGACGCCAACCACACCATCCCGGCCCCGTTCGCCGGCGGCCGGCTGTTCCGTCTCGAGGACCAGCTCCTCCTTTGGGGAACCGGCGGCACCTTTACGCGCAAAGGCGCCGATGCCGACTGGACCGAGCTGGACCGCGAGCCCTCCCGCGTGCTGCCCACGGGCGACGCGCGCCGTCCCGCCCTGATGGTGAGCGGCGACATCGTCCGCCTCTTCGACCGCCAGACCCGCAAGTTCGAGGTCCTGGACGTCCCCGTCCCGGCCCGCGACATCTCGGCCGTGCGCATCATCAACGGCGAGCTGTGGGTGGGAACCTCGGGCTACGGAGTGCTGGTCCGGCCGCTGTCGCCGGCGGAGGACGTGGCGGCGGACTGACGAGCCCTGGCTCGCCTAGTCCCCGCCCTTGATCCCCGCCTTCTTGGCGTAGTACCGGAACGAACGGAAGCTCATGCCGAGCAGCTCGGCGGCCTGGGTCTGCACGCCGTCGGTGCGCTCCAGGGCCTGGATCATCAGCTGGGTGCGGATGGATTCCAGGTAGGCCTCGAGGTCTAGGCCCTCCTCCGGGAGCTGGACGAGGTCCGGGTTCGTCCGCCGGTTGGTGAGCAGGTGGACGGGCAGGTCGCGGGTGGTGATCGTCTCGGCGTGCGAGAGGGCCAGCACCCGCTCGATCAGGTTCTCGAGCTCGCGCACGTTGCCCGGCCAGTCGTAGCTCTCCAGGATGTGCATGGCCTCGATCGAGATCTGCCGCAGCGGCATCTCCATCTGCCGGCTGTACTTCTGGAGGAAGAACTCGACGAGCAGCGGAATGTCCTCCCGGCGCTGGCGCAGCGGCGGCAGGTGGATGGGCAGGACGTTGATGCGGTAGAAGAGGTCCTCGCGGAAGTCGCCGCTCTGGATGCGCGCCTCCAGGTCTTGGTTGGTGGCGGCGATGATCCGCACGTCGACCTGCTCCTCCTCGGTGCCCCCCACTTTGCGCACCACCTTCTCCTGCAGGGCGCGCAGGAGCTTGACCTGCATCGAGGTGGTCATCTCGCCGATCTCGTCCAGGAACAGGGTGCCGCGGTCGGCCTCCTGGAAGAGCCCCTTCTTGTCGCGCACGGCGCCGGTGAAGGAGCCCCGCTCGTGGCCGAACAGCTCGCTCTCCAAGAGGTTCTCGGGCATCGCGCCGCAGTTGATCGAGAGGAAGCGGCGGGTGGAGCGCGGGCTCGCGAAGTGGATGGCGCGGGCGATCAGCTCCTTGCCCGTGCCGCTCTCGCCCTGGATCAGCGCCGTCGAGCTGGTGCGGGCGATGCGGTCGACCAGCGAGAAGATCGCCTGCATCCGGGAGCTCTTGCCGATGATGTTGTTGAAAGTGTACTTCTGCTCCAGCTCGCGCCGCAGGTAGACGTTCTCGTCCGCCAGCTCGGCGCGCTCCAGGGCCTTCTGGGCGACGATCTTCAGCTCCTCGACGTCGAAGGGCTTGGAGACGTAGTCGGCGGCGCCCAGCTTCATCGCCTCGATGGCCGACTTGGTCGAGGTGTAGGCGGTCATCATGATGACCGGCGGGCTGGTCTCGCCCGCCGCCTTGATCTCGCGCAGCAGGTCGAGGCCGTTGCCGTCGGGCATCAGGATGTCGCAAAGCACGAGGTTCTGGTTGCCGCGCTCGAGGGCCTTGCGGGCCTCGTCGACCGAGCGGGCGGTCGTCACCTCGTAGCCCTCGCCCTGGAAGAGCAGGGAGAGGAAGTCGATCATGCTCGACTCGTCGTCGACGATCAGCAGGCGGGGCCGCGGGCTCATTCGGGTGCCTCCGCGGACACCAGGGTGACGCTCGCCCCGGCGGTCGGCAGCTCGAGGGTGATGGTGGTGCCGGCCCCTGGGCGGCTGTCGACGCGCAGCCGGCCGCCGTGGTCCTGAACGATCCGGTAGACGATCGCCATACCGATTCCGGTGCCTCCGTCGAAGAACGAATGGAAGGGGTGGAAGAGGTTGGTGCGCTGCTCTTCCGACATGCCGCGCCCGGTGTCCATCACCTGCAGGCGGTACCAGTCGCCGGCGAGCTGGCCGACGACCCGCAGGGTGCCGCCGTCGGGCATGGCGCGCAAGGAATTACGGGCGAGGTTCCAGAAGATCTGGCTCACCTGGTCCGGATCGGCGAACAGCCGGGCCGAGGGCGGATCGAGCTCGATCTGCAGCCGGTGCGGCTCGGAGACCTCCTCGCTGTTCTTGAGCAGCTCGAAGTTCTCGGCCAGCAGCCGGGCGATGTCGAAGGAGACGCTCGACCGCTCGCGGGGGCGGGCGAAGCGCAGGAAGCCCTTGATGGTGCGGTCGAGCCGGTGGCTCTCCTTGAGCAGGATCTCCATCAGCTTGCGCTGGGCGGGATTGCCGTCGATCGAGCTCGAGAGCATCTGGACGGAGCCCGAGATGGCCGCCAGGGGGTTGCCGATCTCGTGCGCGAGCCCGGCCGCCAGCTCGCCCACGGCGACCATCCGGTCCTTGATCCGCAGCTCCTCCTGCATCCGGCGCCAGCGGGTCAGGTCCTGGAAGATGAGGATGTAGCCCCGGTGCTGCCCCTCGGCGTCGGTCAGGCGGGAGATGGAGAAGCCGACGTAGCGGGACTCCTTCTCGCGCGCGATCTCGACCTCGGAGCGCATCCGTCCCGTCTGCTCGCTGGCGGCGGTGACCTCGCGCCAGTGCGGCTCGGTGAAGAGGCCCGAGCGATGGACGGGCACGCCGACCAGATCCTCCTCCCGGCGGCCGAGGATCTCCAGCCCCGCCAGGTTGGCGCTGGTGACCGTCCCCTCGAGGTCGGTGGTCAGCAGGCCGCTGCTGATCGACTGGATGACGTCCCGGTGCACCACCTGCAGGTCGGCCAAGTGCTCGCTCTTCTCCTCCAGCTCGCGCTCGGCGCGGGTGACGTTGTGCGCCAGGTAGTAGGTCAGCAGGGCCACGGCGTAGAAGCCGAAGCCGTGGACGGCCAGGTTGTAGCCCAGCCGCCAGCCCGTCACCACCTCCTGGCCCGGGCTGCCGGGGTGCAGCCGGCCGTAGTAGAGGGCGAGGATCATGCCGCCATAGAGCAGAAAGGCGACGCTCGCGACGCTGACGCCGGCGCGGCGGCGCAGCAGCGTCGAGGCGACGGCGATCACGATCAGGTAGAGCAGGGAGAAGGGGCTGGCCGCCCCGCCCAGGAAGTAGACCAGGAAGGTGATGAGCACCAGGTCGCCGAAGAACTGGATGTAGGCCTGGACGGTGGGGTAGCGCCGCAGGAGCCCGAGCAGGGCGATGTAGACCAGGGTGGCGACCAGCGTCGCGCCGCCCAGCAGCCACACGACCCGCACGGGCAGCACTTCGGCCTCGGAGCCGGCCGCGGCCCGGATCGTTGGCGCGCTGATTGCCGGGGAGCTGACCGGCGGGGCCGGCGGGCCGTTGAAGCCGGTGGCCTCGGGCGGCGCCGCCGCCGGGGGCAGCCAGAGCTGGTAGAGGCCGAAAGGGAGCAGAACGCTGACGATCGCCACCACGCGGATGGCGATGTACCAGCGGAGCTGGAGCGAGAGAGGAGTCATCGGGGAATCTCCCTCCTCTCCCTTGGGGAGAGGAGGGTTGGGGTGGTGAGGGCCAACTTACCCGATCTTCGACAGGACCGAGTAGAGCGGCAGGTACATGGCCGCCACGATCGTGCCGATGACCCCGCCCAGGACGGTGATCATGAGCGGCTCGATGAGCTTCATCAAGCCCGCGACGGCCGTGTCGACCTCGTCCTCGTAGAAGTCGGCGATCTTCGACAGCATCTGGTCGAGGGCGCCGGTCTGCTCGCCGACGTTGATCATCTGCACCACCATGGCCGGGAACACCTTGGTCTGGGCCAGCGGCTCGCTGATGGTCTTGCCCTCTTCGACGCTCTTGCGCACCGACATGATGGCGTCCTCGATGATGGCGTTGCCGGCCGTCTTGGCCGTGATCTGCAAGCCGTCGAGGATCGGCACGCCGGAGGCCGTCAGGGTGCCCAGGGTGCGGCAGAAACGGGCCACGGCGATCTTGCGGAGCAGCATGCCGATGACCGGGATCTTGAGCATCGCGCCGTCGAGGATCCGCCGCCCGTGCGGCGTCTGGTGCCACTTCCTGATGGCGAAGATGCCGAAGCCGATAATCAGCCCGATGAAGAAGAAGTAATCGGCCACGAAGTTGCTGGCGGCGATCACGATGCGGGTCAGCAGGGGCATCTCGCCGCCCAGGCCGGAGAAGAGCTGGGCGAACACCGGGATGACCTTCCAGAGGATGATGAACACCACGCCGGCGGCGATGACCATGATCGAGACCGGGTAGATCAGCGCCGCCTTGACCTGCGAGTTCAGCTTGACGGCCTTCTCGATGTAGATCGAGAGGCGCTGCAGGATGATGTCGAGGATACCGCCGGCCTCGCCGGCCGCCACCATGTTGGTGAACAGGTTGTCGAAGGCCTTGGGGTGCTTGGCCATCGAGTCGGCCAGGGAGGCGCCGGCCTCGACGTCGCTGCGAACCTGCTTGATGATGGTCTGGAAGGAACGGTTCTCTTCCTGGTCGCCCAGGATCTCCAGGCACTGCACCAGCGGCAGGCCGGCGTCGAGCATGACGGAGAACTGGCGGGTGAAGATGGAGATCCGCTTCGCGCCGATCCTGCTGGGCAGGCGCGGGAGGAGCTTGACCTCCCGTCCCTTCTCTCGGATGCTGGTGACCTGGATCTGCTGCCGGCGCAATACCGCCACGGCGGCATCGCGCGTGTCGGCGAGCAGCTGGCCTTCCTGAACCTGACCGCTACGGGACTTTCCCTTCCAAACAAAGCTGGGCATCCTGTACTCCTCCCCCTACGCGATGAGCGCGGGGTTCAAGCTTGCGGGACCGCGGTTGATGATCTCCTGGAGCTCGTCCGGGTAGGACGAGCGGGCGATGGCCGTCTCCAGGGTGATCATGCGTTTGAAGAACAGGGCGGCCAACGCCTGGTTGAACGTCTGCATACCGTGTTTGGCCTGGCCGGCCTGCATCATGCCGTAGATCTGGTGCACCTTGTCCTCGCGGATCAGGTTGCGGATGGCGGGGCTGGGAATGAGGATCTCCATCGCCATCGACCGCCCTTTGCCGCCGGTCTTGGGCAGCAACGTCTGGCAGACGATCCCCTCGAGGACCAGCGAGAGCTGGGCCCGGATCTGCCCCTGCTGGTGGGCCGGGAAGACGTCGATGATGCGGTTGATCGTCTGCGCCGCCGAGTTCGTGTGCAGGGTGGCGAAGGTCAAGTGGCCCGTCTCGGCGATCCGCAGCGCCGACTCCACCGTCTCCAGGTCGCGCATCTCGCCGATCAGCACCACGTCCGGATCCTGCCGCAGCGCCGAGCGCAGGGCCGCCGTGAAGCCGTGGGTGTCGGCGCTGACCTCGCGCTGGTTGACGATGCACTTCTTGTGGCTGTGCAGGTACTCGACCGGGTCCTCGATGGTGAGGATGTGCTCGCTGCGCTCGCGGTTGATCTTGTCGATCATCGCGGCGAGCGTCGTCGACTTGCCCGAGCCGGTCGGCCCCGTCACCAGGATCAGCCCGCGCGGCTTCTCGCACAGCCGCTCGATGATCGTCGGCAGGCCCAGCTCGCGGAAACCCTTGATCTCGTAGGGGATCTGCCGGAACACCGCGGCGATGGCGCCGCGCTGGTGGAAGATGTTGGCGCGGAAACGGGCCAGCCCCTTGATCCCGAAGGAGAGGTCGATCTCCAGGCTCTCCTCCAACCGATGCTTCTGGTTGTCGGTCAGGATCGAGTAGGCGAGCTGCTTCGTCTCCGACGGCGTCATCGGCGGCAGGTTGAGCGGCTTCAGATGGCCGTCCACCCGCACCTGGGGGGGCGAGTTGGTGGTGACGTGGAGGTCGGAGCCCCCTTGCTCCACCACGGTCTTCAGCAATTGATTCAGCGTCGGCGGCATGACCACAGACTCCAGAAATAGATATGGACAGGCGAAACTGGCGCCAGTCTACACCATTGAGGGAATAGATGAAAGGACATAAGCACTCCGGCTGTGGGCGCGCTTGGCCGGCCTGTCGAGCCCGACCTGAGTTATCGTAACTCCGTGAGCGAGCCGGCCGGTCCCCATGAAGAAGAAGTCCTTGGCAAGGTCTATGACGCCCGCCTCATGCGCCGTCTGCTGGGCTACGTGCGTCCCTACCGCGGCATGGCTTTCGGCGCGCTGGCGCTGATCTTCGTCTCCTCGCTGCTGCAGCTCCTCGGGCCCCTGCTGATGGCGGTGGCGCTCGACCTGTTCATCCGGCCGCCGGGCACCGGCGGGCAGCTCGCGGCGCCGAGCGTCTGGGTGCGGGACCAGTTGCTGGCCCGGGGCGTCGACCCGGCCCAGGTGGCGCCCCAGGGAGTGGCGGTGATCGCGCTGATGACCCTGACGACCCTGTGCCTCGTCTTCATCTCCCTGTACGCGCAAGGGTACGTCCTGCAGATGATGGGTCAGTACATCATGAACGATCTGCGGCGGCAGATCTTCGGCTGGCTCCAGCGCCTGCCCTTGGGCTACTTCGACAAGAACCCGCTCGGGCGGCTGGTGACTCGCGTGACCACGGACGTGGACGCCCTGAACGAGATGTTCACCGCCGGGATCGTCTCGATCTTCGGCGACCTCATGCTGCTCACCGGCATCGTGGGCGTCCTCTTCTGGCTCGACTGGCGGCTCGCCCTGGTGGCGTTCTCGATCGTGCCCCTCCTCCTGTTGTTGACCTCCTGGTTCAAGGCCCGGGTACGCCAGAGCTTCCGCGAGGTGCGGGTGCGGGTCGCCCGCATCAACGCCTTCCTCCAGGAGCACGTCACGGGCATGCCGGTGGTGCAGCTCTTCAACCGCGAGCGGCGGGCCTACCGCGAGTTCTCGGAGATCAACGACGCCCACCGCGACGCCAACGTGCGGTCGATCTTCTACTACGCCGTCTTCTTCCCCGGCGTCGAGCTGGTCACGGCCATCGGCACCGGCCTGCTGATCTCGGTGGGCGGCGGCCAGGCGGTCACCGGCGCCATCTCGGTCGGCGCCCTGATCGCCTTCCTCCAGTACGCCCAGCGCTTCTACCAGCCGCTCTCGGACCTCTCCGAGAAGTACAACATCCTGCAGGGCGCCATGGCGAGCTCCGAGCGGATCTTCGGGCTGCTCGACACGCCGGTGATCATCGAGTCGCCCCCGCGGGCGTACCGGCCCCCGGCGGCCGCGAAGGCGCGGGGGGAGATCGAGTTCGACGACGTCCGGTTCTCCTACAAGGAGGACGAGCCGGTGCTCAAGGGGATCTCCTTCCGGGTGCAGCCGGGCGAGACGCTGGCCGTGGTTGGCCACACTGGCGCCGGCAAGAGCACGCTGGCCAACCTCCTGCTGCGCTTCTACGACGTCGACGCGGGAGCCGTGCGGGTGGACGGCGTCGACGTGCGCGAGTGGGACCTCCCCCGGCTGCGCCGCAGCGTCGCCATGGTGCTCCAGGACGTCTTCCTCTTCTCGGGCACGGTCGGCGCCAACATCCGGCTGGGCGAGGAGTCGATCGACGACGAGCGGGTGCGCTGGGCGGCCCGGGAGGTTCACGCCCTGCCCTTCATCGAGCGCTTGCCCGCCGGGTTCGACACGCCGGTCCGGGAGCGCGGGGCGGGGCTCTCGGTGGGGCAGAAGCAGCTCATCGCCTTCGCCCGCGCCCTCGCCTTCGACCCCAGCATCCTGATCCTGGACGAGGCGACCTCGTCGATCGACACCGAGACCGAGCAGCTCATCCAGAAGGCCCTCGACCGGCTGCTCGAGGGGCGCACCAGCGTGGTGATCGCCCACCGCCTGTCGACGATCCAGAAGGCGGACCGCATCCTCGTCCTGCACAAGGGCGAGGTCCGCGAGTACGGCACCCACCAGGAGCTGCTCGCCCTGCGCGGCATCTACTACCGCCTCTACCTGCTCCAGTACAAGGACCAGGAGGGAGTCGCGGAGCGGGTGGCGTCGAGAGCCTAGAGCTGGGATGGGATCGGACGCGGTATCCTTTCTCCGTGCCGTTGCAGCTCAGCCTTTTTGACGTCCCTCCCGAACCGCCCCGCCCCGCCGGCGGCGTCCTGATCGCCAGCGGAGCTCTCGCCGCCGAGGCCCTGCTCCTGGAGCGCCTCGACTCGCTCCTGGCCGAGGCCCGCCGCGATCCCGCCCTGCTCGCCCGGCCGGTGCGGATCGTCGTGCCGTCGCGCAGCCTGCGGCTCCACCTGGCGACCGCCCTCGTGCGCCGGCGCGGCCGCTCGGTCGCCGGCCTCTCCATCCAGACCCTGTTCGGGCTCGCCTCCGAGATCCTGGAACGCGCCGGCGAGGCCGCGCCGCGGGGCTCGCGGCTGTTCGACGTCCTGGCGCAAAGGGCCGCCCGCGCCGAGGCGTCCCTGCGCCGTGGCCTGGAGGACCTGGCCGACGGCTTCTCGGCCGTGACGGGCACCGTGCGCGACCTGCTCGACGCCGGCCTCGAACCCGTCCACGCCGAGGCGGCCGACGAGGCGCTGGCGAGCGACGGCCCGGCCGCCGCCAGCCGGGCGGAGGTGGAGCGCGCCCGCGCCCTGGTGCGCGCCGCCGCACGCGCCGAGAAGTGGATGGGAGAGCTTGGGATCGGGCGCGTCTCGACCCTGCTGCGGCGCGCCGCCGAGCTCCTGGAGACGGGGGACGACCACTGCCTGCCGGCGCGGGCCGTCCTGGTCCACGGCTTCGCCGATGCCACCGGCGTCGCCACCGACCTCCTCCAGGCCCTCCTGAAGCACCACGGCGCCTGGCTGGTCCTCGACCATCCGCCGAAGCCCGAGGGCGGCGGCGTGGAACGGGCGTTCACGGAGCGCTTCGCCGAGCGGCTCGCGCACTCGGCGCGGGTCGAGCCGGCGGCCCCGACGGTTCCAGCGGCGAGGGAGGAAGGCGCCGCGCGTCTCGAAGCCTTCGAGGCCGTGGGCGCCGAGGCCGAGGCGCGGGAGCTGGCCCACCACGTGCGCGCCCTGCTCGACGGCGGCGCCCGGCCCGAGGGGATCGGCGTCGTGGCCCGCGACCTCGACGCCTACCGCGCCGCCCTGCGCCGCCACCTCCACCGGCTGGGCATCCCTTTCTCGGGCGTCGGCGAGCGGGGAGCGCTGGGGTCCGCCGGCCGTCGCATCCGGGCGTTCCTCGAGCTGCTGCGTCAGGGCGAGGCGGTGCCGTCCGACCGCTGGCTGGACGCCATGGCGGCGCTGCCGCCTTTCTCCCTGGAAGGCAGCGGCGGCCGGGTGGACCTCCGGCTGGCCTTCTACTCCCTCGGGCTGGGCCGGCTGCGGGACGTCGCCGGGCTGGAAGTCGAGGAGGTGCTGCGCAACAACACCTACGCCCTGCCCATCCGCCAGGGGCTGAGGACGGCCGGCGGCGGCGAAGGCGAAGCGGACGGCGACGACTTCGCCGACGACAGCGAGGCCTCCCTGCGGCGCAACGAGGCGCATGCCCGCCGCCGCCGCGTCTCGGGTTCCCTGCTGCGCGCCGCCGTCCGCGCCGCCCGGCGCACCCGGGAGCGGCTCGCGGCCTGGCCGGACGAAGCCCCCCTCGATCAGCACCTCACCCGCCTCTACGAGCTCCTGGGGACGGACCTCGGTTGGGAAGACGGCTCTGGAGAGGCTGGCCCCGTCGTCGCCGCGCTGGAGGAGCTGGAGCGGGAGATCCCGGCGGGCCTCCGGCTCGACCGCGAGGAGCTGCGGCTCCTCCTGGAGCGTCTCCTGGAATCGGCCGGCGCGTCCGACCTGGGCGGCCAGGGCGGCGGCGTGCAGGTGCTCTCCGTCGTCGAGGCCCGCGGGCGCACCTTCGACCACCTGTTCGTCCCGGGCCTCAATCGCGACGTCTTCCCGCGCGGCATCCGGGAGGATCCCCTGCTGCCGGACGACCTGCGCCGCATCCTCCAGCGCGTCCTTCCCGACGTGCCCATCAAGCGCGCGGGCTTCGACGAGGAGCGCTACCTCTTCGCCCAGCTCCTCTCGGCGAGCCCCGCCGTCACCCTCTCCTGGCAGGCGGCGGACGACGACGGCAAGCCTCTCTCCCCCTCGCCGCTCGTGGAGCGGCTGCGGCAGCGCCTCGACGTGGCCAAGGCGCCGCCCCTCTGGGCCCTGCCCGCCGCCGGCCGTCTGCCCGGGCCGCGCACGGCCGCCGAGCACGCCGTGATGGCCGCCCTCCACGCTCCCCGGCGCTGGCTCGGGCGCGTGCTGGCGCTGGCGATCGAAGAGGGACGCTCCGGGCTGGCCTACGCCGGGTCGGTCCCCACCCCCTTCGATCTGCCGCCCGCCCGGCTGGCCGCCGCCCGCATGGCGGTGCTGGAGGAGATGGACCCCGACCTCCGCACTCCCGAGGGGCGGTCGGCGCGCTCGCGGCTCGGCCCCTACTTCGGCTTCATCGGGCGGCTCCCCGGCGTCGAGGGCGAGCCCCGCCTGCGCGAGCTGTACGTCACGCAGCTCGAGAACCTCTCGGCCTGCCCCTGGCAGCTCTTCCTGGTGCGCCTGCTGCGCATCGAGCCCACGCCCGACCCGCTCTCCTCCCTGCCGGGCGTGGACGCCCTGCTCCTCGGCAACGTCGTCCACGCCACCCTGGAGCGCATCTGCCAGCCGCCGGGGCGGCCGGAGCCCGGCGCGGACGTGCGCGCCCTCGATCCCGTCGGCGTCTTCTGGCCCCACGAGGACGAGGTCGGCCGCGTGCTCCGCGAGGAGGCCCTGCGCCTGCTGAAAGAAGAGGGAATCCACCTGCCGGGCCTCGCGCGCGCGCTGGCCGAGCGGGCCCGGCCCATGCTCGACACCGCGCGGGACGTGGACTGGGCCAGTGGCGCGGTGCCCGTGCTGGCAACCGAGCTCGAGAGCGAGCTCGACGTGGGGGAGGCTCCGGGCCGGCTCCGCCGAGTGCTCTTCAAGGCCGACCGGGTGGACCGCAGCGCCGGCGGACTGGTGATCTGGACCGACTACAAGACGGGCAAGCCGATCTCGCAGGCGCGCCGGCCGGACGTCCGCCGCCGCCACTTCCTCGACCGGGTGCGGGCCGGCACCCATCTCCAGGCGGTCGCCTACCTCCTCGGCTCCCCGGGCGAGTCCAAGGGGCGCTACCTCTTCCTCAAGCCCGGCCTCGCGGAGGACGTGCGGGAGATCGCCGTCACCACCGCCGACGAGGATTTCGTGGCGGCGTTCGCGGCGGCCTCGGAGGCCGTGCTCGCCGCCTGGGAAGAGGGCAGCTTCTTCCCGCGCTTGGTGGAGCCGGACGGCCGCAGCGAGCCCAGCCGCTGCGGCTTCTGTGCCGTGGCCGAGGCCTGCCTGCGGGGGGACTCCGGCTCCCGCCAGCGCCTCTCCGAGTGGACCGTGGCCGCTCCCTCGCCCGGCTCCGAGGAGGCGGCCCTGCTGCGGGTCTGGCGCCTCTGGGAGAAACAGCCCGAGAAGCAGCCGGAGAAGCCGTTCGCGTGACCCCGCCCGCGATCCCTCCACCGGTGTCGGACGTCCTCCGCCAGGCCGACCGCGATGCCCGGCGCGCGGCCCAGACCCGGTTCGACCGCCCCCTGGTGCTCCAGGCCGGTGCGGGCACGGGCAAGACCACGACGCTCATCGCTCGCCTGCTCGCCTGGACCCTCGGCGAGGGCTGGGAGCGTGCCGTCCAGCGCTTCGCCGAGCGGGCCGCCCGTCCCCTCGGCCGGCGCGAGGAGGCGGCCCCGGACCGCGTCGCCGCCGAGGTCCTCGGCCGGGTCGTCGCCATCACCTTCACCGAGGCGGCGGCGGCCGAGATGGCGGGCCGGACGGCCCGCGAGCTGTCGGCCCTCGCCGCCGGCGGCGAGGCGCCGGGCTGGCTCGACGCCTCCCTCCTGCCGCCCCTGCCGGAGCGGGCCGGGCGGGCGCGGGCCCTCCTCGGCACGCTCGATCACCTGTCCGTCCGAACCATCCACGCCTTCTGCCGCGGCCTGCTGGCGGACCATCCCCTGGAGGCGGGCGTCCATCCCGACCTGAAGATCGACGCCGACGGCCGCCTCGTCGAGGAGGTGGTCCGCGAGACGGTGGAGGACTTCCTGCGCGAGGGCTACGGCGATCCCGGCGATCCACACCTGCTGGCCCTGGCCGCCCGGGGCTTCGGCCCCCAGGAGGTCGTCGAGTCGCTGATCGCCCTGCTGAACGGCGGCCTGCCGGCCGCCGTCCTGGAGGAGGACCCCTTCGGTCCCGCGGCCGTGGGCGCCTTCCGCGAGCGGCTCCGCGACGCCTGCCAGGCCGTCCACCGCCTGGTCGCCTTCCGCGTCCGCGGCTCGCGGGCCAAGAACGCCGGGGCGATCGAGCGGGGGCTCGGGCTCCTTCTGAAGCGGCTCGACGGAGGGATGGGGATCGCGGAGCTCGTGGAGGCCGCCGTCGAGGCCCTGCCCGAGAACCTCCTCAAGCACCTCCACGAATGGCGGCGGGAAAGGCTTGGCGACACCGAGGCCGCGCTCTTCGGCGACGTACGGGCCGAGCTGTCCCTCGCCGCCGCCGACCTCGAGCAGCTCCTGCAGCACCTGGTCCGCCTCGATCCCGAGGTCGTGGAGCACGGCCGGCGGGCCCTGCGCCCCCTGCTGGCGCGCATCGAGCGCGAGCTACGCCGCCGCGGCGTCGCCACCTTCGACTTCCTCCTGACCGGGGCCGAAGCGCTGCTCGCAAGCCAGCCCGCGGTGAGGCGCCAGGTGCGGCGGCGGATCGACCAGCTCCTGGTCGACGAGTTCCAGGACACCGACCGCACCCAGACCGAGATCCTGCGCTGGATCGCCCTCGACGGCCTCTCGGACCCTGCCGAGCACCGCCCCGGCCTCTTCCTCGTCGGCGATCCCAAGCAATCGATCTACGGCTGGCGCAACGCCGACCTGCGCGCCTACGACGGCTTCGTCGGCCTGGTGCGGGAGGCCGGGGGCGAGGTCATGTCCCTGGTCGAGAACTTCCGCTCCGTGCCGGCCATCCTCGACGAGGTGGCCCGGGTCGTCGAGCCGGTCATGCTCGAGATCTCCGGAATCCAGCCCGCTTTCGAGCCCCTCCTGCCGTGCGAGCGGCGGCAGGGCGACCCGGGTTTCCAGAAAGGTGGCACCGGCGGTTGGACGCCCGTCGAGCACTGGGTCTCCTGGAAACAGGACGGCGAGCGGGGCGCCTGGCGGACGCCGGCCGTGGACGCGGCGCAGATCGAGGCCGCCGCCCTGGCCGCCGACGCGCGCTCGCTCCACGAAGACCACGGCGTGGCCTGGCGGGAGATCGCCGTCCTGCTGCGCGGCACGGGCGACCTCGACATTTATCTAGAAGAGCTGCGCCGGGCGCGTGTGCCGTTCGCCGTCGGGCGCGACAAGCAGTACTACCGCCGCCGCGAGGTCATCGAGGCCGCCGCCCTGGTGCGCGCCGTCCTCGATCCGGGCGACCACCTGGCCCTCCTCACCGTGCTCCGCTCCGCCTGGGTGGGAGTGCCCGACGCCGCCCTGATCCCCCTCTGGAACCGCCAGTTCCCCCGCAAGATGACCGAGCTGCGCTCGCCGGCGCCCGAGGTCCTCGCCGCCCTGCGCGAGGCGATCGAAGGGGCCGCCCGGGTGATGCCGCGGGACGTGCCCGGCATCGAACGGGTGAAGGGCTGGGAGAAGAACCTCCTCGCCGCCGTCGAGCACCTCGCCGTCCTCCGGCGCTGCTTCGAGACCGAGCCCGCCGACATCTTCCTGGAGCGCCTGCGCCGGCTCACCCTGATCGAGGCCACCGAAGCCGCCCGCTACCTCGGCCCCTACCGGCTGGCCAACCTCGACCGCTTCTTCCGCCAGCTCCTCTTCGCCGTCGAGGATGGCGGCGGCGACGTCACGGCTATCCTGCGCGCCCTGCGCAAGAGCGTCGCCGAGTCCCGCGAGGCCGAGGAGGGGCGCCCCAACGACGGCTCCGAGGACGCCGTCCAGGTCCTCACCGTCCACGGCGCCAAGGGGCTCGACTTCGAGCACGTCTACCTCGTCCAGCTCCACAAGGCCTCGCCGGGCGAGCGCGGCCCCGTAACCGAGGCCGGCCGTCTCGGCGACGGCTTCGAGTACCGGCTCCTCGGCGCGCCCAGCCTCGGCTTCGATCTCGTGGAGGCCGCCCGCCGCGAGGTCGAGTCCGCCGAGCGGGTGCGCCTCCTCTACGTGGCGATGACCCGCGCCAAGGACCGCCTGGTCCTCGCCGGCGTCTGGCCCGAGGCGGGGGCGGCAAAGCCTTTTGACCAGGCCCGCACCCACATGGAGCTGCTCCTGTCGCGCCGCGACCTGCCGCCGAGCCTCCCCGCCCTCTGGGACGAGGCCATCGCCGGTGCCGGCGCCGAGGGGAACGGCGGTCGCGCCTGGGCCTTCCCCGACCCGACGGGAGCCCTGTGGAAGTTCCCCGCCCTCCGTCCGTCGAGCGAGGTCCGGCTGGCCGCCGAGCCCGAGCGCCCATCCCTGCCCGGACCGGAGGAGATCGCCTTCGTCTCCACCAGCCTGCAGAGCGAGCGCGCCCGCGCCGAGGTCCGCATGCGCCGCTCCTTCGGGGGCGCCGCCTCCGAGGAGGCCCACGCCCTCCTGCGCGATCAGCAGGCCGAGCGCCTCGACGAGACGCCCGGCCGCCAGTCCTCGAGGGGCCCCGCCGCGGGGCGCGAGGCCGCCATGGCCGCCGGCGGGGCGATCCACCGCGTGCTGGAGGACTGGGACTTCGCCGCCGATCCCAGGAAGGAGACCGGCCGCCAGCGCGCGCTCATGCCCGCCTACCTGGCCGCCCTGGTGGAGGGCGAAGAGCTCGACCAGGCGCTGCCCCTCGCCGAGTCCCTCCTGGAGATCTTCGCCGGCGGTCCCCTCCTCGTCCGTCTCCGGGGATTGAAGGACCACCTTCTGGCCCGCGAGCTGTCCGTCCTCGTCCCCCCGGGAGAGGGCGATCATTCACCGGTCGGAGTCGTCACCGGAGCCATCGACCTCCTCTATCGCGATCCCGGAGACGGCCGGATCGTGGTCGCCGACTACAAGACCGACGAGGTGGCGACGGAGGAGGAGATCGCGGCCCGCGCCGCCGTCTACGCGCCCCAGGGGGCCGTGTACACGAGGGCCGTCCGGGAGGCGCTGGAGTTGGAGGACGCACCGCGCTTCGAGCTGTGGTTCCTGCGGGCGGGGCGTATACTTTCCTTATGACGATCACGATCCCGGACTCCTTGCTCGAAGCCGCTCGCATGACGGAATCCGAGTTGCAACAGGAGATCGCACTCCTTCTCTACGAGAAGGAGAAGATCACGCTGGCGCAGGCAAGCCGGCTGGCGGGCTTGAGCCGCCTTCGGTTCCAGCACCTGCTCGCGAGCCGAGGGAGCACGATTCACTACGACGTCGAAGACTTCGAACAGGATCTGGAGACTCTGCGCAGCCTGGACCGGCTGTGATCGTCGTCAGCGACGCTTCGCCCATCATCGGCCTGTCCGCCGTCGGTAAGCTTTTCCTGCTCAAGCAGCTCTACGAGAAGGTCCTCATCCCTGAGTCCGTGGCCCGGGAAATCTACGAGGGGGAGCCCGGTCAGCCTGGAATCGAGGAGCTCCGAGGCGCGGACTGGATCACGACCCAATCCAACGGGAGCTCATTTCTGGTCCGTGCTCTCGATGGGGAGCTGGACAAGGGAGAGGCAGAAGCGATTGCCCTTGCGATAGAGCTCCGAGCGGATCTTCTGTTGGTTGACGAGCGCCGTGCCCGTAAGGTCGCTGGGCGGCTCGGTCTCCACGTCGTGGGAGTCTTGGGTGTTCTCGTAGAAGCCAAGCGGCAGGGTCTCCTTGCCGCTGTTCGCCCAGTTCTGGACGATCTGCTCGAAAAAGCAGGGTTTCGGATCAGCTCCGACCTGTATCGGCTCGTGGTCCAGACCACGGGGGAAGACCTGGAAGAGAAGCGGGACTGACCCCGTCCGCTACTCGAACACGGCGACCGTGGCCTGATCGACGGGCTCCTTCTCGATCTTCGTGCGGACCACGACCGTTCCGGCCAGGAGATCTCCCAGGCGCTGATTCCTCCGCGTCACCAGGACCATCGCGACGGCCGGCAGGCCACCGAAGAAGACAGGGTTGGCGTCGAGCACGCGCAACAGGCCCCGAATGACGGCTTGGCCGCCTTGCCGATTGAGCTCCATTCCATTCTCCTCTTGGTTCCTGGAATCTTACTCTGCCGGTGGGCGGTTGACTTCCCGGGGCTCGCGGGCTACCCTCCAGCATCGATCCGTTGTTGGACACTGAGAAATTTATTGCGGGGCGCCACGCCGGATGAACCCGATTTCCCTCGCCGCCTACCTCGATGGCCGCCAGGGCGCGGAGCCTCGCCGCCATGTAGGACGGAACTGACGCCGTGCTTCGCGTACTGATCCTTGATGATGAGTCGATCGTGGTCGACACGCTGGCGGCGTGCCTGAGGCTGCCAGGCCTCGAGCTGACCACGTGCCGCGAAATCGAAGCCGCCGAGGCGCTGCTCCGGTGCTTCCGCTTCGACGTGGTGATCACGGATCTCTCCGTCTCACAGCTCGGCGGTTTGGACGGCATGCGCCTGGTCCGCTTCGTGACCGCCAACTTCCCCGATACCGCGGTGTACGTGCTGAGCGGCTACGTCGACCAGGCGGTGCGCGACCTGTGCTCCGTCCTGGGGGTCACCGCGGTGCTGGAGAAGTCGGAGGGGCTGGCGCGGTTGCGCGGCTTCCTGCTCGACCGCCGCGCCGCGCTGCTCGCCCCCGGCGCCGCTCCCGAGGGGGAGGGCGAGGTGCAGCAGGTCGAGCTCCTCGAAGAGTTCATGGCCGCCAACCCCATCCGTGCCGTGCTGCAGCCGATCGTCAAGCTGCGGGAAGGATCGTCGCGGTTCGAGGTCTTCGGCGTCGAGAGCCTGGCGCGCGGCCCGGCCCGGTCCGTCCTGGGCAGCCCCGCGGTGTTCCTGGCCTACGCCGCGCAAAAAGAGCTTCTGTTCGAGGCGGACATGATCTGCATCCGCGCCGCGCTCGACGAGGTGATCCACCTGAGCAATACGGTGATCACGTTCCTGAACGTCCAGCCCCGCTCGCTGACGAACCCCGAGTTCGCCGACCGGCTCTGCAACGAGGTCCGGACGGCGGGCATGGAAGAGAAGAGCATCGTCCTGGAGCTGACGGAGCAGCAGACGATCGTCAATCCGACCGCCTTCGCGTCCACGCTGCAGCGGCTGCGCGAGCGGGGCTTCCGGATCGCGCTCGACGACTTCGGCGAGGGTTCTTCGAATCTAAACCTATTCCAAGATCTGCATCCGGATTTCCTCAAGATCTCCGGCACGTTCTGCCGCGGCCTCGCTCACGATCCTTTCAAGCAGATCATCGTACAGAGTACGGCCGAGATGGCGGCACGCGCGGGCACCGCGACCGTGATGGAAGCCGTCGAGACGGCTGAAGATGCCGAGGTTCTGCGCCTCCTCGGCATCGACTATGCGCAGGGATATTTCTTTTTGAAGCCGTTGCCAGGCCGGGAGCTCGCGCAGCTCCTGCGGGCCGGCGGCGAGCTGAGCTCCGACCGTTCGGGAGTGCTCGAGCCGCTCGGTGCCGCACCTTCCACACCCTGATCCGCCTTTCCCGGTACCCGTCCCAAAAACCCAAGCGAGTTGTCCCGCGTCGTTTGCGCGGCCTGTTGTAAATAATTAATGCTATACTGACGTTGCTACAAATGATAAAGCGTCTGCAGATTCCGTGAGTGTCCCGGTTCTTCCGGGACGGTGCACCTATGAAAACGGACGCGCGCACGATCTGAAGTCTGTGTTCGGAATCTTTTACTTTCTTATCGGGGGAGTTGACATGCCAGCCTGCCTAACCTGACGTTTCTCGTCCGGTCGACCCTTTGTTTCTGCTGTTCAACTGTAGTTGTTTTTTTAAACCAACCAACTAAGGAAGGAGCAACCCTCCTTCCCAGGGGAGAGCTACGCCAATGCAAATCCATGACTTCTATAACAAGTTCACCACCGCCAACGAGAGCTGCAACCTGTTCGAAGCGCTCCGCACCCTGAGCCAGTCCGAAAATCTCAAGGCCATGCTCGACGGGGACGACGGCACCCTCGGCAGCTGGGTCGAGTGGCCGCCCGCGGGCGTGCACGTGGCTCACATGTCCAATGCCATTTCGGCTGTCGCCTGATTTTGACCGGCAGCACTCCTGGAATCGGCACGAAATCTGCTTTCCAAGGGTTTAGGGCCACTTCCAGATAGCGTCGGAAGGGCTCGGGGGGCTTGGTCGCCTCCCGAGCCCGTTACCGGAAACCATCTCGTTCGGAGTCTTTGCTATGAGATTCGAGGAAATGAAGCGCCGGGTTCGCGATCTACGCCATGTTGCCTCCTGGCCACAGATGCTGGAGCTCGTCGAGCGGCCCGTGCATCGGGAGCACTCCGTTTGGGAGTATCCGGTCGCGGCTTGCCGCGCGGTCGGCGGTACCGAAGACCAGGCGCTACCGGCGGCGGCCGCCATCTTCTGCTCCGTGATCAGCATTCATCTCGTCGACGACATCCTGGACGAGGACCCGCGCGGAGATTATCGGCTTCTGGGCTCGGGCCCGGTTTCGAACTTTGCGCTCGCCTTTCAAGCCGCCGGTCACCTGCTACTGGACGATCCCCAGCTTTCATCCGAGATTCGACCCGCCCTTCAGGCGAGCTTCGCCGGCATGTCGCTCGCGACCTGCTTTGGGCAAGGGATGGACGCGCGCGAGCTTCAGAGCGAGCAGGAATACTGGCAGGTCGTGGAGTGCAAAACGCCGCCGCTGTTCGCCGAGGCCCTGAGGATGGGCGCGCTGCTCGGCGGCGCGCCGGTTGAGACCGCTGACCGGTTGGCACGCCTCGGCCGGGTTCTTGGCCGGCTGATCCAGGTCAGTGACGACGTGAACGATGCGCTGGAGGTCCCGGCCCGTCCGGACTGGCGGCGCCGCGGTAACAACCTGCCAATTTTGTATGCGATGACGGCCCGACACCCGGAGCGCGAGGAGTTCCTTCGCCTCTCCGCCATGCCGGAAGATCCTGAGGCGCTGGCCTGTGCGCAGAAGATCCTTCTGCGCAGCGGCGCCGTCAGCTACTGCACATTGAAGTTGATTGAGTTTTCGCGCGAAGCCCGGGATCTGTTCGCGGGCATTCCGCTCCAGGATCCCCAGCCCATCGCGGCGCTCGTCGATCTCCACCTGAAGCCGCTCCATCGGCTGCTCGAATCGGTCGGCGTCGAGCAGCCGGTGGTGCTCCTGGTGTCGTGAAGGTACGGTTGGATCAGGGGAGAACATTGATCTTTCGGTCTTTGTTAGAATAGGTAGAAAGGATCCTCCAGGAATCTCCTTGGGGAACCGGAAAGGTTCTCGACATGCTCACGCCGGGGTTTCGTGCCTTGAGCTATCAAGCGGCGGCTTCGCGCCCCCGGGAGCCGGTCGAAAGCTTTGCCGCCAAGCCGGATCCCCGCGGCCCCCGGAACCGTTTTCGTGTGGCTCTCTCCACGCCGTCGCGGGCGCCTCCTTCCCATTGCATAACAGGCGGTGACTATAAAAACGGAAATTACTTCGTTGGCAAAGGGAGGGATTATGTTAATTAGAGAATTCAACGCAAAATTTATGAGCGGACACGAGACGAGCCGTTTGTTTGATGCCCTGCGCCGGGTGAGCCGGTTGGAGGTCAAAGCCATTCTGGCGGCCGAAGTGCCGGGTTGGGCCGAGTGGCCTCCGATGGACTCCGACGGTCCTGATGGCCAGTTCGCCAGGACCTGAGCCTCCGGGTGCTGCCCAGCCTGACGGCGTCCGTGGGGCCTTCGATGCATGCCGCTTCCCAAGGCCCCGCGGGCGCTCTGTCCGGCGCCCGCCACAGTAGAACGGGTCTGCCTGTGGACCCGGACGGCAGGGCTGCGATAAAGTGTCCGCCTAACTTCGGATCCAGAGGGATGGCAGCAGGTGGATTTCTGCCGTCCAGGGGCTGAACATGGATGCCCGGCACTTCTCGCTTCGGAAGACGGCGGACCTTTTCATGGTTCTCGTGTGCCTGCTCGTCCTGCTGCCCTGCCTGTACTATCCATACGCTGGCGTCCACCCTGACTTCGGCTTTACGCTGAGCCTCACCGACTGGAAGGTCCTCACGCAGCCTCTCTGCGAAGGGGCTCCCGATACCTGCCTGCAGGCCGGAGACCGGCTGGTCTCGATCGAGGGCGTGACGCTCGACGAATTCATTCATGACCGCGGGCTCTCGATCCCCGGGCTTTTCGGCAAGGACGGCGTTGCCCGTATCCAGCTGATCCGGGACGGCAAGCTCCTGACCCGCGACGTGAGGGTGTGGGCCAAGCGCCTCGATCTGCCGCAAATTTTCTTCACCATGATGGCGCCGCTCATCTTCTGGCTGATGGGCACCATCGCGGTCATCTTCTTGCGCCCCCGCGACGAGCGCTGGCTGATCCTGGTTCTCTTCAGCTACGACGTCGCTCTCTGGATCGCTTCCGGCCTCGCTCAGCAGGCCGCCTGGGCTTCTTACGTCTTCCACGCGGCGATCTGGTTCTTCCTGCCGCTGTCGGTCCATCTCCACTCGATCCTGCCGAGAGAGCTGTTTCCCCGCAGGTTCCGGGTCGGGCTGCTCGCCGCGCTCTACTCTCTCGGGTTGGTACTGGCGGTGCTCGACGCCTTCTTCCTCCTGCGAAGCGTCACTTATGCGGCCCTCTGGTGCACGCTGGTCGCCATCGTGCTGTCGGTCAGCCTGCTCCTGATGCGGCTCGTATTGCCGGTCGATTCCGCCACCAAGGTCGCCGCCCGCATCATGCTCTTCGGCGTGACGCTCGGGCTGCTGCCGTTCCTGGTCTTTCACGGCGTGCTCATCGTCTGGCTGAAGCACATGGCGCTCGCGGGGCAGGATCTGACCTGGTTCCAGCCCTACATGATCGGCATCTCGACGATCTCGGTGCCCCTCTTGCCGATGGGGTATATCTACGCCATTTACAAGCACCACCTCGGGACCCTGGAGTTCCGGGCCAATCGCCTGCTGGGGATCTACGCTTTTTCGGCGATCTCCTTCGCTTCCTACGCGGTGATCTTCCTGGGTCTGAGCGGCCGCTGGCCGCAGACGATCCCCGGCGACTTCCTGACCGCCGTCTTCGTCGTCTCGCTGATCTACGTGGCGTCCACGCCCCTGCTGCGGGACCGCTTCCAGAGGTGGGTGGACCGGCACGTCTTCGGGATCAAGCACTCCGCGGAGGCCGTCATCGGGCTCGTCTCCGAGCGGATTCCCACGGCTTTCGACCGCGACGTCCTGGCGCGGGTGGTCGCCGACGAGATCCTGCCGGCCCTGCTGATCCGCCAGTCGGCCCTCTACCTGATGGAGGAGGGCCGCCGGGAGACGCTCTACGAGCAGGCCGTGCCGCCCGGCGAGCCGGAGCCGTCGATGGAGGAGCTGCTGGGGATGCTGGAGAGGAGCGGCCGCTACCTGCCGCCGGGCGGGCTCGCCGAGTCCGCCCGCTCCTGGGTCCGCCTGGTGATCCCGCTGGTCGTCCAGGCGAAGACCGTCGGCGTCTGGCTGATCGGTCGGCGCGACCCGGACGACTACTTCCCGGCGAGCGACATCAACCTGCTGTCGACGGTGGCGAACCAGATCGCCCCCATGGCGGAGAACGTCCGCCTCTACGAGAAGGCGCAGGAGGAGATCCGGCAGCGCAAGGCGGCCGAGGAGGCGATCCGCCGCAGCGAGGAGCGCTTCCGGACGCTGTTCGAGGCCACGCTCGAGGGCATCGCCATCGTCCGCAACGGCATCATCCTGGAGGTCAACCAGGCCTTGCCCGGGATCTTCGGCTACGAGCCGCGGGAGATCCTCGGCCGCCCGCTCTCGGACCTCGTGCCCGGCGAGGTGGACCTCGAGGGGATGACCCGGGAGAGCCTGGGGTTCATGCGCGACGGCGAGGCGGTGGACATCGAGGTGGCCGGCAAACGCTACCTCTTCCAGGGCGAGGAGGTCTCGGTGGTCGCCATCCGCGATATCGCCCGGCGCAAGCGGGACGAGGCCGAGAACAAGATGCTGCAGCGCCAGCTCCTGCACTCGGCGAAGATGGAGGCCATCGGCCGCCTCTCGGCGGGCGTCGCCCACGACTTCAACAACTGCCTGCTGGCGATCTTCGGCTACAGCGACCTGCTCCTCGAGCGCCATTCCGAGGACGTGTTCCTCGCCCGCAACCTGACGGGCATCAAGGAGGCGGGCCAGCGGGCGGCGGCCCTCACCAAGCAGCTCCTCGCCTTCGCCCGCCGGCAGCCGATGGAGACCAAGGTGATGAACGTCAACGGCATCGTCTCGGGGCTCGAGAAGATGCTGCAGCGGCTCCTGGGGGAGGACATCCACCTGAGGACCGAGCTCCACCCGGAGCTCGGCAAGGTGAAGGTCGATCCCGGCCAGATCGAGCAGGTGGTCGTCAACCTGGCCGTCAACGCCCGCCACGCCATGCCGACGGGCGGCCGCCTGCTGCTGCGCACGGTCCCCCTGCAGGTCACCTTCGACGACCCCGCGCCGCACGCCGACGTCCCGACGGGCTCCTATATCCTCCTGACGGTATCGGACACCGGCATCGGCATGGACGCCGCGACCCAGGCGCGGGTCTTCGAGCCGTTCTTTAGCACCAAGGGCGAGGGCACGGGGCTCGGGCTCTCGACGGCCTACGGCATCGTGCGCCAGAGCGGCGGCCACATCTTCGTCAACAGCGCGCCGGGGCAGGGGGCCGCGTTCTCGATCTACCTGCCCGTCACCCGCGAAGCCGAGACCGTGCGGGCCGGCACGGCGGCCGGCTTTTCCGACCGGGGCTCGGAGACGATCCTGCTGGTGGAGGACGAGGACGAGGTGCGCCACGTGATCCACCAGATCCTGGTCAGCCGGGGCTACCGGGTGCTCCAGGCGGGCTCGGGCGAGGAGGCCCTCGTCATCTCGCGGCTGCACCGCGGCCCGCTCCACCTGCTGCTGACCGACGTCACGATGCCGGAGATGAAGGGGCCGGAGCTGGCCCAGCGCCTGCGCGCCGAGCGCCCCGCGACCCGGGTGCTCTTCATGTCGGGCTACAACGACGAGCAGCTCTCGGATGGCGGGCCCGAAGCCCCCGTCTGCCTGCAGAAGCCGTTCTCGCCGAACCTCCTGTCGGAGACGGTGCGCTCCGTCCTCGACACGGCCGAGGACCTCCGGGCGGCTGGTTAAAGCTCGATCTCCAGCACCGTCCCGCCCCACATCTCCGGCCCCAGGGCCTCCACCACCACCGCGATCCTTTGGGTGCCAGACAGCGGATCGATCCGGAAGGTCCGCCGGACTCCCTTGCCGAGATCTTCGACCGGAACGATCTCGTGGTGGACCGCGGCTTCGCCTTCGTTGCCCGAAAAGCCCCAGGTGATCCGGAGCGGGCCGGGCGGCGCCGAGTCGGGGACCTGGAGGGGAGCCACCTCGATCCGTAGCTCCGCCCCGGCCGGCGCGCGCCCCACGAAGGCCTTGAAGGGGAGGTCGCCGCCGGTGGCGCCGCGGCCCGCGAACAGGTTCTCGATCCGGGCCTCGGCGACTTCCTCCGGTGTCGAAGAGCGGATCCATTTCTGGGGCCGCGCCTGCTTCTTCGAGTCGTCGAGGAGGTTGACCGCGATCGGAAAGAAGAAAAGCTGGACCCCGATCTGGTCGGGATGGCGCACCTCGACGGTATGGAGACGGCCGTCCACGGGCTCGTCCGGCTCGGCGATCCAGAGGCGCCACCGCCGGGAGAGGCCGGCGAGCGCCGGCGCGATCTGCTCCTCGAAGCCGATGACCGTCCCCACCGAGGCCCTGGAGAGGACGCGCAGCGCGGCCGTCCTGGGATCGGTCGCGAGGTCGATCACCCCGGTCCAGGAGAGCGTCGTCTCCCTCGGCGGTTTGCTCGGGATGATCGGCGGCACGCTACCCCCTTTCGACGGGGCGGAGGACTGCCGGATCCTCTCGAGGCCGCTCTGGCCGCCGGTCACTTTCCCGATCCCTTCCTTGCGCAGGGGCATGGGGAGCACGACCCAGCCGTAGGCCGCCAGGAGGCGGGAGGCGCGGTGGAAGACGGTGGGCGGCGGCGCCGCGGTTTCGTCCCTGCGTTCGAGGAGCGCGGTCTGCTCGGGCGTCAGGTTCGGGCCGTCGGCGACGAGGAAGACGGCATGGGGGCCGGTGGGACGGCGGGAGGCGAGGAAGACGAGGAGCTTGTCGAGCTGCCGCCGGGCCTCCGGGACGGCGGGCACAGACTCTTCCTGCCGCCCTTCCAGGCGATCCCGCTCGACCCGGGCCGCGGCGGAGAGGTCCGTGAGCGTCCGCTCGACGGTTTTCGCCTCGCGCGTGGCGGGCAGGACGACCTGCGGGTCGGAGCCGGCGACCACCACCTCGACGGTGCCCGCTCCCGTCAGCTCCCGGGCGCGGTTGGCGAGCGCGAGCCCCGAGTAGAAGACCGTCCCCGGCCTGGCGAGGACCTGGTCGACGTAGACGAGGATCGTCCAATCTCCGCCCGCGCGCTCGGACCGCGTGACCTCGCGGGGAACGCCGTCGACGAGCACCCGGAAGTCCTCGGGCCCCAGCCGGTTGCCGTCGATGCCCTCGGGCAGGTCGACCAGGATCTCCCGCTCGCGCACGATCAGGCTCTCCGAGAAGGTCTCGGGCTCCTGGGCGAAGAGCCCGGGCGGCACCGTCAGGACGGCGAGCAGCGCCACGGCAAGCCAGGAACGCGGTGTCGATGTCATCGGCATCGGCCCTCGAAAGGGCAAGAGCCGTGCCGTACCCGTCTCCCAGGAGAAGACGCCGGAGCCCCGTCCGGTCGAGTGGACAGGTGTCTGCCTATCCTGGCCTATTCCTGGCTATTCCTGATCGACGACGCCTCCCAGGCCCGAGCCGCGGGGGTCCGAGGCGGCCTCGACCCGGCCGTCCGGAAGCAGGTGGATGGCGTGGAGCTTGGCGGCGTCGGGGGAGATCAGGACCGTGTGGCCGCGGCGCTCGAGCTCCGCCCGCGTCTCGGGCGACAGGGCGTCGGGCTCGGCCTGCAGCCGGTCCGGCAGCCATTGGTGGTGGAGGCGCGGCCGGTCGACGGCGGACTGGAGGGGATCGCCGTCCACCAGCAGGTTGAGCAGCACCTGGAGGCTGGTGGTGGGGATGAGCGAGCCGCCGCGCGCGCCGAGGGCGTACGCCTCCTTCCCCTTCCAGGCGATCACCGGGCTCATCGAGGAGAGCATCCGCTTGCCCGGGGCCACGGCGTTGGCCTCGCCCTGGATGAGCCCGAAGAGGTTGGGCTTGCCGGGGGCGGTGGCGAAGTCGTCCATCTCGTTGTTGAGGAAGAAGCCCGCCCCGGGCACCCAGAGGCCGCAGCCGAAGAGGCCGTTGAGGGTCGTGGTGAGCGCCACCAGGTTGCCGTCGCGGTCCACCACCGAGAGGTGGGTCGTGTCGGTGCCGCCGGCCGGGGCCATCGCGGCCGTCCCGGGCCAGGACGTCACCTGGCTGGACGGCGTCGCGCGCCGGGGATCGATCTCCGAGGCCCGCCGGGCGAGCCACTCGGGGGCCAGGAGCTGCGCCTCGGTCGCCTTGGTGGTCGACGGATCGCCGATCAGGAAGCGGTCGGCGAAGGAGCGCCGGAGGGCCTCGGCGAGCAGGTGGTCGCGGTCGGCGCCGAAGCGGGGGAGCTTGCCCCAGCCAAGCCGCTCCAGGATGCCCAGCGCCTGGCCCAGGATGATGCCGCCCGAGGAGGGGAGCGGCATCGAGGCGAGCTTCCAGCCGAAGGCCTCGAAGGTCAGCGGGGTGCGCCAGGCCGGCTGGTAGGCGGCGAGGTCGGCGGCGGCGAGCACGCCGCCGTGGTCGTTCGACGCCTTCTCGACCGCGGCGGCCACGGGGCCCGCGGTGATCCCCTGGGGGCCCTGCGCGGCGTAGCGGTCGAGCGTCGCCGCGAGGTCGGGCAGCTTGAGGACGCTGCCGATGGCCGGCGGCTCGCCGTTGGGGTACCAGATCCGGGCCGTCTCGGGGAAGCGGAGGAGGAGCTTGCGGCTCGCCTCCCTGGCCAGCAGGTCGTGGAGGTAGCGGCTGACGCGGAAGCCCTCGCCCGCCAGCCGGCGGGCGGGCGCCACCACCGACTTCCAGGGCAGCTTGCCGAAGCGCCGCTGCAGCTCGTGAAGGCCGGCGGGGGAGCCCGGCACGCCGGCGGCGAGGGGGCCGACGAGGGAGGCGTTCTCGACCGGCTTGCCCTCGGCGTCGAGATACATGTCGCGGCGCGCCCGGGCCGGCGCCGTCTCGCGGAAGTCGAGCGCCGAGAGGTCGCCGCCCATCCGCACCACCGCGAAGCCGCCGCCTCCGAGGTTGCCCGCCTCGGGGTAGACCACGGCGAGGGCGAGGGCGGTGGCGACGCCGGCGTCCACGGCGTTGCCGCCGGCCCGCAGGATCTCCAGCCCGGCGGCCGTGGCCAGGGGATCGGCCGAGGCCACGGCGCCGCCGGTGCCGGACGGCGCCGGCGCCGAGGCGCTCTTCGCGGGGAGCGGGAGGACGAGGGCGGTCAGGAGGACAATCAGGAGCGGCAGGGCCTTCTTCATGAGGGGTCTCCGGAGTCGCGTTGGCCGCCCGTCGGGCGGCGATCGAACGTCAAGTCGAGCGGGCGGGCTGCTGCCAGAGGAGCGCGTCCCGCTCGGCGAGCGTCCGCTCGAGGAGCTGGACGTCGCCGGTGTCACGATACCGCGCCGCCGCCATCTTCAGAAGGGCCGCGGCCTCGCCGGGCCGCCCCTGGTCGCGCCGCACGTAGGCCTCGAACTCCAGCAGGCGCGCCTCCACCAGGAGGTCGCCGGTGCCGCGAGAGAGGCACGAGGCGGCGGCGCGGAGGGCCTCCTCGGCGCCGCCGTGGTCGCCCTGCCGCAGGCAGGCCTCGCCGGCCGCGGCCCAGGCGCGGGCCTTCAGGTCTTCCACCACGGGGGCGGCATGGCGGGTGCGGTCCAGCGTGTCCGCGCCGGCGAGCGCCAGGGCGGCGAGGCGGCCGGCCTCGACGGGGTCCGCCGCCGCCTCGACGCTGCGGGCGAGCAGCAGCTCCGAGAGCCCCCAGGTCTGGAAGCGGGGGTCCCGGCGCAGCCGCTCCTCCCGCGTCTCCGGGGGAAGGTCCAGCAGCTCGGCGGCCAGGGTGGGAGCCTCCGCGCGCTCGCGGTCGAGCGCGGAGCGCACGCGGGAGAGGCGTTCGATCAGCGTGCTCACGCCCCTGCCGTCCTCCTCCTGGAGGAGAGCGGAGTCCGGCTCCACGATCTGGAGCCCTTGAGCGCGGTGATGGTTCTCGGACATCAGCATCTACAAACCAATCTACAAGACCAGCAAACCGGACGGGCTCGCGCGCGGCGAGGCGTCCAGACCCCCAAGAGATCAATTCCCTTATTTCCACGAGTGCGTGGACCGGCGGGAACCGGGACTCGCTCCTCTCTACCAGCCGCTGACCGGCAGTTACGCTGGAACCTTCTCGACCTCCAGGCGCTCGGCCGTGGGCTTGTGGAGCACCGAGCCGGCGTGGGTCAGGAGGGTGCCGGCGACGATCTCGTCCGCGAGGTCGGGCGCCAGGTTCCCCTCCTTGTCCAGGAGGATCTGGAGCAGGGCGAGGGCGTTGCGGGCGTAGAGCAGGCTCGCGTCGTGCGGCATGGCGGCGGCCAGGTTGGACGGCCCGAGGATCGTGACGCCATTCTCCACCACCTCGCCGTCCGCCTGCGAGAGCTCGACGTTGCCGCCCTGCTCGACGGCGAGGTCGACGACCACCGAGCCGGGCCGCATGGCCCGCAACATCTCGGCCGTGACCAGGCGCGGCGCGGGCCGGCCGGGCACCAGGGCGGTGGTGATGACGGCGTCGGCCGCCGCCAGGTGCCGCTGGACGATCTCGCGCTGCCGGCGCAGGAAGTCCTCGCCCATCTCCCGGGCGTAGCCGCCCTGCCCCTCGCCGCTTTCCGTACCCCCGGGCATCGGTAGCTCGATGAAGCGGCCGCCCAGCGACTCCACCTGCTCCTTGACGGCCGGCCGGACGTCCGAGACCTCGACGACGGCGCCCAGCCGCTTGGCGGTCGCGATGGCCTGCAGGCCGGCCACCCCGGCCCCCATCACCACCACCCGCGCCGGCTTGATGGTGCCCGCCGCCGTCATCAGCAGCGGGAAGTACTTGGGCAGGCGCCAGGCGGCCAGGAGCACGGCCTTGTAGCCGGCGATCGAGGCCTGGGAGGAGAGGGCGTCCATCGTCTGCGCCCGGGTGACCCGGGGGACCAGCTCGAGGGCGAAGGAGGTGACGTTGCCCGCCGCGAGGATGCGCACCATGTCCAGATTGCGGTGCGGCGCCAGGAAGCCGATCAGCACGGCGCCGGGCTTCAGCCCCTCGGCCTCGTGCCCCGGCAGCCCCTCGAAGACGCCCGGCGGCGTCACCTTGAGCACCACGTCGGCGGTCTCCCACGGCTCGGCGGGATCGGCGGCCAGGCGGGCTCCGGCGGCCTCGTAGTCGGCGTCGTGGAACAGGGACGCCGCGCCCGCTCCGCGCTCGACCGTCACCTCGAGCCCCAGCTTGGCCATCCGCCGGACGGTTTCGGGGGTGGCGGCGACGCGGGTTTCTCCGGGCCGCCGCTCGCGTGGGATGAAGACTTTCACCATGAGTCTGTCCTCGATTGTCTCTCTTAGGTACGGAACGCGATCCTACTACTTCTTCGTCTCGAGCTCGCGGGCCGCGGCGGAGTGCTCGGAGTCCTCCGCCGTGATCTCCAGGGGGTCGTGGACCTCCTCGTCGTCCGGCTTCGGCGGGCGCAGGAGCGAGGCGCCGATCGCCAGGGTCAGGATGCCCAGGACGATGGCGAGCGAGAGCACGGTGGGGATCTCGAACCACCGGTGGGTCAGCATCTTGCCGCCCACGAACACCAGCACCAGCCCGAGGCCGTAGCTGAGGTAGTGGAACTTGTGCATCAGCCCGGCGAGCAGGAAGTACAGGGCCCGCAGGCCCAGGATGGCGAAGATGTTGGAGGTGAAGACGATGAAGGGGTCGCGGGTCACCCCGAAGACGGCCGGGATGGAGTCCACGGCGAAGACCACGTCCGTGGCCTCGACCACCACCAGCACCAGCATCAGGGGCGTCGCCTTCAGGCGGCCGTCCTCGTGCACGAAGAAGTGCTTGCCGTGGTAGTGGCCGGTCAGGGGCACGAAGCGCTGGAACAGCCGCACCACCGGGTTGCGCTCCGGGTGGATCTCCGTCTCCGTCTCCTTGAAGATCTTGATGCCCGTGTAGACCAGGAAGGCGCCGAAGACGAAGATCAGCCACTCGAAACGGGTCAGCAGGGCCGTGCCCATGGCGATGAAGATGCCGCGGGAGATCAGCGCGCCGAGGATGCCCCAGAAGAGCACCCGGTGCTGGTGCTCCGCCGGCACGACGAAGTAGTTGAAGATGACGACGAAGACGAAGATGTTGTCGAAGCTGAGCGAGCGCTCGATGATGTAGCCGGTCAGGAACTCCAGCCCGACCTGGCGGCCGAACTCGTAGTAGACCCAGCCGTTGAAGATCAGGGCGACGATCGTCCAGACGACGCTCCAGAAGACCGCCTCGCGCAGGCCCACCCGGTGCGCCTTGCGGTTGAAGACCCCCAGGTCGAGCACCAGCATCCCCAGGACCAGGGCGAAGAAGAAGCCCCACTGAAGGGGGGTGCCGACGTTATTCATGACGTTCCTTTTCGATCGACCGGCTGCTTCGGGCAGGCGGAGTTTATCCGAACGGCGGCGGGTGGGGGACCCGCCCGGGGATGCCGCGGGGCCGCGGGGGCTGCGGACCAGGGAGACGACGGAAACGCGTAGGGGCGCAGCAGGCTGCGCCCCTACCAATCTCCGGCCTGTGGTCCACAAAGAAGCCGGTCTTCGTCGGGCTCACCCGCGGGCGAGCCGCGGAAGGTCCCGTTCAGCCTTTCTTCAGGTGGGAATTGACGTACTTCGTCAGCTCGAACATGGTGACGGAATCCTTGCCGTCGAAGATCGGCTTCAGCTTCGCGTCCGCGCGGATCGTCCGCTTGTCATTGGGATCCTGCAGATTGTTCTGACGGATGTAATCCCAGATCTTCTTGGTGACCTCGGTGCGCGGCAGGGGATCGCCGCCAATCACCGCGGCCAGCGCCGCATCCGGCGTCAGCGGAGCCATGAACCCGCCCCCTCCGCTCTTCTTGGCGGCCCCACCGGCCTTGGCGGCTCCGCCCGTCTTCTTGGCACTCGCTTTTTTTTCGGCCATTGAATGCTCCTCCACAATCTGCTGAAGGTTAAAGGTGCACAGCTTCTAGATCAGGCCAAGACATATGCAAATCTCCGGCCCGTGTTCCCCTCCGAGCGAGGATCTCGCCCTTGCCCCTATGGTATCCGGTTTCTGGTAACTTTCCCGCCATGCCGCCTTTGTTCGTCACGTTCGAGGGGCTCGACGGCAGCGGCAAGTCGACCCATCTGCGCCGCGTGTCCGCCTGGCTGGTGGAGCGGGGGGTCCCCCACGTGGTTACCCACGAGCCGGGGGGCACGCCGCTGGGGGACGATCTGCGCGCCCTTTTCCTCGACCCCAAGCGGGGGGCGATGGACGGCGTCGTCGAGCTGCTCCTGGTCTTCGCCAGCCGGCGCCAGCACCTGATCGAGGTGATCGAGCCGGCGCTCGCGCAGGGCCGCCACGTGCTCTGCGACCGCTTCACCGACTCGACGCGGGCCTATCAGGGTTACGGCCGGGGCGTGCCGCTCGGCGTCATCGACCAGGTGGACCAGCTCGCGACCGGCGGGCGGACTCCCGACCGCACGCTCCTCTTCGACCTGCCGGCCGACCAGGCGCGGGCCCGCGGCCACTCCCCCGCGCGCCAGCGGCGGGGCACCTCCGACCGGCTCGACGCCGAGGATCTGGCCTTCTACGAGCGGGTGCGCCGGGGCTTCCTGGCCGGGGCCGAGAGCGATCCGCGCTTCCGCGTCATCCCCTCGGGCGGCTCCCTGCCGGCCACGGAGAGAGACGTACGCGAGGCGCTCGCGGACCTTCTGCCCGCGGACGGTTTGCCCGCGGACCGGCGGGAGACCGGCGCTTGAACCTTCCCGCGGCCCTCGTCTCCGCCCGCCAGGGGCGCCTCTACCCGTCGGTGATCCTCGACGGCGGGGACGTCGAGTCGCGCTGGCGGGCCGCCCTCGAACTCGCCCGTGCCCTGCTCTGCGAGGTCGAGCCCGAGTCCCGGCCGTGCGGCGTCTGCCGGCACTGCCGGCGCATCGTCTGGCCCGGCTCCGGCGGCACCGGCGACGGCGGGAAGGAGACGGCGTTCCATCCCGACTTCCAGGTGCTGGAGCGCGACCTCAAGGCCTCGACCTCCGTCGACGCCACCCGCGAGATGCTCCGCACGGCCCAGGTCTCGCCCTTCGAGGCGCGCGGGCAGGTCTTCGTCGTCGCCAGCGCCGAGAGCCTCACCGGCGAGGCCGCCAACGCCCTGCTCAAGTCGCTGGAGGAGCCGCACGTCTCCTCGCCGCGCAACTTCTTCCTGCTCACCCCGTCGCGCCTCGACCTGCTGCGCACCCTGCGCAGCCGCTCCCTCGCCGTCTTCCTGGGGCCGGCCGAGCCGGTCGATCCGGCCACCATCGAGCCGCTGGCGCGGGCCTTCTCCACCGCGGCGGCGGCCTGGTCGGCGAGCGGCTCTCCGATCTACCTGCTGTCGGCGGCGGCGGCGTTATCAGGGGCGGGCCCGGCCGCGGGCGGCTGGGAGGACGCGCGCTCCGGCCGTCCGTGGGCCGTGGCGGCGGCCGCCGTCCTGCGCTCGCTCGACCTGCTGGAGGAGGGGGAGCCGGCGGCCCGGCGGGCCCGGCTGGCGCTCGCCGAGTCCCTGCTCGAATCGCCCGCCCTGCGTCTGCGGGGGATCGCCGCCGAACGGATTCTCGAAGGGCTCGTGTCTCGCCATCTGGCCTCGTGAGCACCCTGTCTTAGGAGGGCCCCCGAGGATGGTCTGCAAGGGGCTGTGCTAAAATACCTATTCGTTTTTTGGAATTTCGTCCCTGTCGCGTCTTGTTTGCAGCATCGAATCCGCACCGTTCACCGCTAAAGGAGTCCTACCCCATGAATGTAATTCGTCGTAAACCTCTGATCCCGGGCGCGCTGGTCCTGTTCCTGGCCCTGGGCGCCTGGCTGCCGGCCTGCTCGGCCCAGGACAAGTCCGCCAAGAAGACGGACGGCGTGCTGGCCGTGGTCAATGGCAAGACGATCACCGAAGCCGACGTCCGCACGAGCGCCGCCGATCAGTTCAAGGCCCTGGAAGGGGAGTATCAGAAGCAGGTCCGCGGCCTCCTCGAGAGCTCGCTCGACCAGACCATCCAGGAGCGGCTGCTCGAGACGGAAGCCGCGGCCCGTGGCATCACGAAGGAAGCCCTCCTCGCCGAGCTGAAGCCCGCGCCGGTGACCGACGCCGACGTCGACGCCTTCTACGAGCAGAACAAGGCCCAGATCCCCCGCCCGAAGGAGCAGGTCGCGGCGCAGATCAAGTCCTATCTCGAGCAGCAGGGCGGCCAGAAGGCCCAGCAGGAGTTCTACGGCAAGCTCAAGGACAAGTACAAGGTCGAGTACAAGCTGGAGCCCGTTCGCGTCGAGGTGGCCGCCACCGGTCCCTCCCGGGGCCCCGCGAACGCGCCGGTCACGATCGTCGAGTTCTCCGACTTCCAGTGCCCCTTCTGCTCGCGCCTGACCCCGACCATCAAGGCGGTCGAGGATAAGTACGGCGACAAGGTCCGCGTCGTCTTCCGGCAGTTCCCCCTGAACTTCCACCAGAACGCCCAGAAGGCCGCCGAGGCTTCGCTGTGCGCCGCCGACCAGGGCAAGTTCTGGGAGATGCACGACGCCATGTTCGCCGACCAGAACGCCCTCACCGTCGACCAGCTCAAGGCCAAGGCCGCCCAGATGGGCCTCAAGGCCGCGGACTTCAACTCCTGCGTCGACTCGGGCAAGCATGCCGCCACCATCCAGGCCGACATCAAGGACGGCTCGGCGGCTGGCGTCAGCGGCACCCCGGCCCTCTTCATCAACGGCCGGTTCATCAACGGCGCCGTTCCGCTCGAGCAGATCACCACGGTGATCGACGACGAGTTGCGCCGCAAGGGCGTGCAGACCGCGGCCAACTGAGCCGCTCCGCACACTCCGTGAGACGAACGAGGGCGGCCTGCCAAGGCCGCCCTTTTTCTTTTTCTTGTAGTCTTTCCCCCATGTCCAACGACCTGCCCCCCGACGAGTTCCGCTCGGCGATGCACCGCGTCGCCGACCTGGTGGCCGATTACCTGGAGGGCGTGGGCGACCGCCCCGTGCTGCCCGCCGTCGCGCCCGGCGAGGTGCGGCGGGTGCTGCCGGCCGCGCCGCCGGAGGAGCCGGAGCCGGTCGACACGATCCTCGACGACTACCTGCGGGTGATCGAGCCCAACGTCACCCACTGGAACCACCCCGGCTTCTTCGCCTACTTCGCCATCACCGGCTCCGGCCCCGGCATCCTGGGCGAGACCCTGGCCGCGGCGCTCAACGTCAACGCCATGCTCTGGCGCACGGGGCCGGCGCCCACCGAGCTCGAGGAGCGGGTGTGCGGCTGGCTGGGGCAGATGATGGGGCTGCCCCCGGAGCTGCGGGGCCACATCAACGACACCGCCTCCTCCAGCAGCCTGGTGGCCCTCGCCGCCGCCCGCCACCGGCTGCCCGGGCTCGACGTGCGCGTCAAGGGGCTCGCCGGCCGCCCGGAGGCGCCGCCGCTCACCGTCTACGCCAGCGACCAGGCCCACTCCTCGATCGACAAGTCGGCCATCGTCCTCGGCGTCGGCCAGGAGAACGTCCGGCGGATCGCCAGCGACGGCGCCTTCCGGATGTCCGTGCCGGCCCTCGCGGAGGCCATCGCCCGCGACCGCGCCGAGGGGCGGCTGCCCATGGCCGTGGTGGCCACCGCCGGCACGACCTCGACGACCAGCGTCGACCCCGTCCCCGAGATCGCCGACCTCTGCGAGCGCGAGGGGATCTGGCTGCACGTCGACGCCGCCTACGCCGGCTCGGCCGCCATCTGCCCCGAGCTGCGGGCGCTCATGCCCGGCCTCGAACGGGCGGACTCCCTGGTGGTCAATCCCCACAAGTGGCTGTTCACCCCGGTCGACTGCTCGGTGCTCTTCGTGCGCGACCCCGCCCTGCTCAAGGCCGCCTTCTCGCTCGTCCCCGAGTACCTGCGGACGGACGAGGCCGCCGAGGTGACGAACCTGATGGACCTCGGCTTCCAGCTCGGCCGCCGGTTCCGTTCCCTGAAGCTCTGGATGGTGATCCGCTCCTTCGGCGTCGAGGGCCTGCGCGAGCGCATCCGCGAGCACTGCGCGATGGCGCGCGGGCTGGCCGGCCGCGTCGAGGCCGACCCGCGCTTCGAGCTGGCCGCTCCCGTACCCTTCAGCACCGTCTGCTTCCGCGCCCGCCCGGCCTCGACTCCCGAGGAGCAGGACCGCTTCAACGAGCGGCTGATGGCGCGGATCAACGCCGCCGGCCCCGTCCTCCTCTCCCACACCGTCCTCCAGGGGCGCTACACCCTGCGCGCCGCCATCGGCAACCTGCGCACCGAGCGCGAGCACGTCGAAGCCCTCTGGAAGCTCATCGTGAAGTCTTTCGAGGAGCTGGCTTGAGCGAGAGGCACCCCTTCATTCCCTACCGCCCCGAGCGGCTGCCGGCAGAGGAGATGCTCCGGCGGGCCCGCGACTTTTACGAGGAGATGGACCGCCGCCGCAGCGTCCGCTTCTTCTCGCCGGACCCGGTGCCGCGGGAGCTGATCGAGCTCGCCATCCGCGCGGCCTCCACCGCCCCGTCGGGGGCCCATCGCCAGCCCTGGAAGTTCGTCGCCGTGAGCGATCCCGGGATCAAGCGCGAAATCCGGATCGCCGCCGAGGCCGAGGAGTACCAGAGCTACGTCGGCGGCCGCATGCCCCCGGAGTGGCTGGAGGCCCTGGCGCCGCTCGGCACCAACTGGGAGAAGCCGTTCCTCGAGACCGTGCCCTGGATCGTGGTGGTCTTCGAGGAGCTCTACGCCGTCGCCCCCGGCGGCGGCAAGCGGAAGAACTACTACCCCAAGGAGAGCGTGGGGATCGCCTGCGGCCTCTTCCTCGCCGCCCTCCACCGCATGGGGCTCGCGACCCTCACCCACACTCCCAGCCCCATGGCCTTCCTCTCCCGCCTCCTGGAGCGCCCGGCCAACGAGAAGCCCTTCATCCTCTTCCCCGTGGGCTACCCGGCGCCGGACGCCGAGGTGCCGGACATCCGCCGGAAAGCGCTGGAGGATGTGGCGGTCTGGCTCGAATAGGGCGGCACCAGCCACAGGATCAGACCCGCCAGGGCCACCGCCGCCATCGCCAGCCCGGGGACGAACCCCGGCGCGCGATAGATCAGATCGATCCGGTGCTCGCCGGCCGGCAACCAGGCACCGACGAAGAGGCCGTTGGCCGTCACGCCGCGATGACGCCGGCCGTCGAGCAGCACCGTCCAGCCGCCATCCTGGTAGACGCTGGAGGCGAGGAGCCGCTCCTCCGCCAGGAGGCACCGGGCGGTGATGCGGGCCGGCTCGATGCCGGTCACCTCCACGACCGACTCGCCGGGCTGGGCGGCCGTCCAATCCGCTGGACGTTCCGGGGAGGGGCGGACGAGCGCGCGGGCCGCGAAATCGGGGTTCGAAGCCAGCCAGTCCGTCCAGGCGAGGGCGCCTGAGGTCGTCGTGGACTCCGGAAGGAAGAGCCGGGGCAGAACCTTCGCGCGCTCGAAGATCCGGGCCGTGGGGTCGCGGAACACGGCCCGCAGGCCGGGCACGGCCCTCGTCCTGGGCGGCGCGATCACATAGCGCACCCCGAGGAGCTGGTAGAGCGGGTGATCGGCCTTGACCAGCAGGTGCTCCGTAGCGCGGACGGAGGCGCTGACCGGCGCCAGCCCCTCGACGTAAGAGAAGGGCTTGAACGGATTGGAGATGCGGATGTCCGCCAGGCCATAGACCGACGCGGCGTTGGGCCGCAGCCGGTCGGCCAGCCCGGCGATCCGGTAGCCCCCCGCGTTCGCCTGGAGGAAGCCGATCGCGGGCGTCGTCGGATAGAACGCGCTCCGCGGCAGCGACGGGTTGGCCGGACCGTGGAGGACGAGGAGCTCGACGGCGGCCAGGGCGGTGAGGATCCAGAGGGACTTCGAGGTCTGGCGGCGGAGCAACACCAGGGCGGTTGCCGCGACGATGGCGAGCTGCAATCCCATCCAAAGCCGGCGGGAGTAGAGCAGGGACTTGATCTCCGGAGAGAGGAGATAGGCCCAGGCGACGAGGCCCAGCAGGACCGCCGCGCCGGCCGCGACCGTCCAGCGCTTCGGCCCCTCGCCGGCCCGCCACCGTTCCAGGGTGCAGGCCGCGAGGTAGGCGGTCGAGAAGGCGAGCACCAGGAGCAGCCGGCGGTTGGCGCTGATCGACTCGTTCAGCACGGGCAGCGCCGCGAGCAGCCGGGGCATCCCGGGGATGCGGACCGCGATCAGGCCGCTGACCGCCGCCAGCCCCAGGAACAGCCGCTCCTGCGAAAAGCGCCGCGAGGCCGGAGCGAAGGCCAGCAGCGCGGCGAGCAGGGCGGCGCCGCCCACGAAGGCGCTGGCGTCCTCGTTGATGTTGGCCTCCCCCCAGTAGCGGCCGTAGCGGCTGTTGCCGAAAGCGTTCGGAGCGACCAGGAGGGCGAAGCGCTTCTCGAGCTCCTGGAGAGTCCTCTGGCGTACCCTCGGAGTCCGCCAGACCGCCAGCGCCGAGCGCTCCTCCATCTTCTCGTTGCGCAGCTTCACCATGTGGTCGCGGTGGCTCTGGGGCAGCAGGAGGACCGTCGGCACCACCGCGGGCGCCACCAGCCCGAAGGCGATCCCGCCGGCCAGCGCCCAGCGGCCGAGCAGCGCCCGCCGCTCCCGGGCAGTCCGGCGGGGGAGCCGGGCCACGGCGAAGAGGACGCCCGCGATCGCGATATAGAGGATCGTCTCGGGATGACCGCCCGCCAGCAGGGCCGCGACCGCCGCGACCAGCAGCAGGAAGTCCCGCCGGGCGCCCCGCTCGTCCGTCATCGCCAGCGCATAGAGCACCAGGGGGAACAGCGCCGGCGAGTTGCCGATGGGCCAGTTGAGCCACAGCAGGAGGAACCCGCCCAGGCCGAACGCCACGCTGCCGAACAGGGCCGGCCCCTCCGAGAGCCCCTGCCGCCGGAGCAGCAGGAAGAAAAAGACCAGGGCGATCAGCACCCGCAGCCCGGCCGTCACCCCGATCGCCGAGGCCAGGGGGAGGGGCATCGCGAGCAGCACCAGAGGCTGGAGCGCCTGCGACTGCGGATCGGCGAGCAGCGGCATCCCCGCGCCCGTGAGGTCGTTCCAAAGCGGCCACGTCCCGGCCCGCACTTCTCGCCGCACCTGGGCCTGCCAGGGCACGATCTGCGTCACGAGGTCGAGCTGCAGCCGGTTCCCCTCGGGCCGCGTCCCCACCTTCTCGATCGGCACCACCCCGGGCAGGATGTCCGCGGGCATCAGCACCTTCCCCAGGAACAGCGCCGGCCCGAAGAGGATCAGGATCAGGACGGCGAACACCGCCCACACGCGCGCGGGCACCGGATCCCACCACCGCCGGAGAGCCCAGGCCAGAAGAACGGCGAGGAGCGCGAGGTAAAGGCCGGGGAGGAGGGCGGTGAGGAGGGCGGTGAGGAGGCTCATTCAGGGAGGGCTGGAGAGGATCATATCCTCTCCTCCGGACCGCCGCCGAACGGAGCCCGCGTCCTCCCCTCCCGACGTGAGTCTTTCCCCTTTGAGCGGCAGGTTCTCCCCCGCCAACTTTGGGATCTCTGCTTCGAAGGGGAGCTTATGCCCCGGGGAGGGGAGTGCTGGAAGTCCAAGGGGGAATGTTCGCCCCTTCAACTTGAATGTTGCCCCCGTCGAGGGGAAAGTCTCCCCTCCAGGGGGGAGATCTCAACGTTTCGGGGGGAGAGCTCGCAACTCAGAGGGGAAAACGCCGCGCAGGGACGCGGAGGACGCGCGAGCAGGGGGCGGAGATCGCGTTGGTTCCGGAGAAGCGCGGGCCGAAGGGGGACTCTCCCGATCTCTTACCCGGCCGCCCTCTCCAACTCCCGGTACGCACGCTTCAGGATCGTCAGGAAGTAGTTGAGCCAGGGGAAGAGGTCGTGCCGCCCCTCGTGCCATCCCTCCGAGCTGGCGCGCAGCACCTCGTAATATTCCACCCGCGCCTCTTCGACGAGCCGCTCCAAGCTGACATACCGCCCGACCTCGAAGCCGTGCTGGTAGAGGGCCAGGAGGGTGAGGAGCCGGGAGATCCGGCCATTGCCATCCCGAAAGGGGTGGATGAGGTGTGGGTGGGGGGCCTTCCCAGGGCTTACGCCCTGGGCTAGGAGTCTGCCGCCCTCCGGGCTCCGCTGCTGCGGGCTTGTACGCGCCCCAGAGAATTCTACATCGCGGGACGGGGGATACCTGTCGCCTGTCCTATCGTGCGGGAGTCCTTCCTCGGGTGTATGGTGAAGGAAGGAGGCGCAACGATGATTATCGCGGCAGCGAAGGTGACGGACGAATACCAGATCACGATCCCTGAGGAGGTGCGCCAGCGGCTGGGGGTGCGGGCTGGCGACGTGGTCTATCTCAGCCTGGAAGGGAATCAGGTCGTACTGAGCGTGACGCCAGGTAGCTGGACGGACGCGACACGTGGTCTTGGGGCCGAGATGTGGCGTGCGGAGGGCGGTGCCGTGGCCATCGAGCGGGAGCGAGACTCCTGGGATTGACGGCTCCGGTCCCTCCCCCCTCTCACGCTTCCTTGCCCGTATACATCCCCGCCACCTGATCCCCATACCCGTTGTAGGGCAACGTCGGCCGCCGGCCGCCCGTCCCGATGTCGGTCTCCATCTCCTGGCTCCAGCGGGGATGGGGCTTCTTGGGATTGACGTTCGAGTAGAAGCCGTACTCCTTCCTCTCGAGAACGTTCCAGAAGGTGTGGGGCTGCTCCTTCATGAGCTCAATTTTCACTATCGACTTCGGGCCCTTGTAGCCGTACTTCCAGGGGATTGCGAGGCGGAGCGGGGCGCCGTGCTGCATGGGCAGGGGATGGCCGTAGCTGCCCACAACCACGAAGGCTAGATCGTTGCGGGCCTCGTCGAGGCGCAGTCCCTCGTGGTAGGGCCACGGGTACCAGGGGCTCTCCTTCACCCCCGGCAGGTGCTCGGGATCGTTGACGCAGACGAAGCGGACGTGCGTGGCCGAGGGGAGGGGATCCAGGGAGTCGAGGAGCGTGCGCAGGGGGTAGCCCGTCCAGGGTACCTGCATGGACCAGCGCTCGACGCAGCGGAAGCGGTAGAGGCGTTCTTCCAGGGGAAAGCCCTTCATCAGGGCGTCGAGGTCCAGCGTCTTCGGCTTCTTGACCAGGCCGGAGACTTCGACCTTCCAGGGATCGACGGGATAGCCGAGGGCCTTCTTCCAGACCTCGTGCTTGGTGGTGGTGAACTCGTAGAAGTTGTTGAGGCCCCCGGCGTCGTGTTCCGGTGTCAGCTTCCGGTCTCCGATGCCGTACTTGGCGTTGCGCTTGGCCGGGAAGCGGTCCGCGTACTTCTTGCCCACGGCGGGAGCGAGACCGCGAGCGAGGAGGTCCGGGTTCGGCGGCGTAGAGCAGGCGAGCGGCAGGGGCAGAGTCGCGGCAAGGGTGCCGAGGCCGAGGGCACGCAGAACCTGGCGACGGTTGAGGTAGATGTCCTCCGGGGTCGCGAGCCGCTCGGGCAGCTCCCAGGGGTGAGGGATGCGGATGTTGGCCATGGGACGGAGGCCCTCCTGTATCGGCACCTATTATCCGCCAGGAGTCCGCCGGTTTCTTACGCCTCGTTTCCGTGGCAGCGGGTTTGCAGTCTGGAGAGAGTGGGGCGTCGGGTCCCATCTAACGAGAAGGAGCTACTTATGACCGACCGAGCCCAGAGGAAGGACGTCGAGATCCTCGAGCGGGGCAATATCTATTTCTTCTACCGGCCCGCGGTGGGGGAGGACACCCCCAAGGGACTGGTGGACGTGCAGCGTTTTCACTTCGTGCTGAGCCCGGAGGACCGGGAGCTCTTCCGGATGATCACCGTGGGCAAGAAGCGGCTGCCGGAGCCGGACGACGCGGGGCAGCGGTTCTGGGGTTTCGTGGAGAAGGTCGGCCAGAGCTCCGGGGAGATGGTCGAGGAGCTTGAGCGCGGCCAGATGCGGGACGGGTTCGGCACCAAGCGTTCGGCCCGGCCGGCGGGCGAGGGGGTCTACGCCCTGGCGCGCCACGGCAACCACACACATCTCCTCTACGCCCTGGAGCTCCCGGCGGAGCCCGACGAGGTGCAGCGGGAGCTCCACATCGAGAAGCAGGGGAGCTATCTGCTGAGCGTCAAGAACCCCGCCGCGGGCTCGCCGCCGTCCGTGGGGCTGGAGGAGGAGCGCAAGGCAGAGTTTCCCGAGGAGCTTCAGGAGCGTTTCGGCAGCCGCCGCTTCATCGCCCTGGAGTCCCCCGAGTTCCTCGACTACGAGGGAGCCGAGCTGCTCGTCATGGGCTCGGACGAGGGCCCCGCCGAGGATCTGGAGGTCGATCTCAAGCCCGAGTGCGAATCCGAGGAGACGGCCAACCTCTTCCAGGAGCTGGACATCGACCGCGAGCGGCACCCGGTGGAGCCGCTGTTGACGGGGAAGTGGGCGTAAAGGGCTATTCCCCGACCAGCGCCAACGCTCGGTTGAGGATTTTCTCGGAGAGGTACATCCCGGCCGCCAGCAGCTTGTCGACAGCAGGCCGGGCGGCTGGGAGGACGCCCGTCCGCTTGGCGCGCAGGACGAGCCCCAGAGTGCCGATGAAGTCGAGCCCCAAGACCTCGGCGCAACGACGTGCCGCGAGATCGTCCACAATGGAAACCGTGCCGGGGTACGCGAGAGCCCAGGAGAGGACGGACGTCTCTCCTGGGCCCAGCCTCCAGGAGAGCACCTTTGGCGACGGCGCAACCGGCTCAACCTCGGACAACCAGGGAGTATTCTTCAGAATCTGGGCGGTCGGATCTTGAGGACCGCGACGAAGGATCTCCTCCGAGACGGTGCGGGTTACATGCACCAGAGGGCCTTCCACCCGAAGGAGCTCGGTCAGGTCGGCATGGGCGAGGTAGATGAGGGGTGAGGCGTTGACGACGGGCGGGCTACTCACGCGAGATTTCCCGCGCGAGCTGGTCGAGATCCACCTGGAAGGCGTCCACCTTCTCGCGGGCGAGCGCCTTCAGGAAGTCCGTTCGGTCCAGACCCGCGACCGCCGCCGCCCTCTCCTGAGAGACCAGGCCTTGCGAGTACCAGCGGATCGCCGCGGCCAGGCGCACTTCCTTCTGGACTTCCGTCGGCGACCGCCGCAGGGTCTCGTAAACCTCGTCGGGAAGCTCTATCGTCAGGGTCGTCACCTCGGATAGCTTACACCTCCTTTGAAAGGGGAGAGAAACGCCCATGCCACGCATCACCAAGGTCTACACCCGCACTGGAGACGATGGAACCACCGGCCTTGGCGGCGGGCAGCGGGTTCCCAAGGATTCGCCCCGCATCGAGGCTTACGGCACGGTGGACGAGCTGAGCTCGACGATCGGGGTGGCGATGGCGCTCGGCCTCGAGCCCCGGCTGACCGAGACGCTGGCGCGGATCCAGAACGAGCTGTTCAACCTGGGCTCCGACCTCTGCATCCTGGAGGAGGACAAGGTGAAGATGCCCGTGCCGGTCGTCGAGGAGCGGAACGTGGACGCCCTGGAGCGGCTGATGGACGAGCTCTCCGAGGAGCTTCCGCCGCTCGACAACTTCATCCTGCCCGGAGGCTCGCCGGGAGCGGCGCAGCTCCACGTCGCCCGCACGGTCTGCCGCCGGGCCGAGCGCCTGACCATTGCCCTGGCGCGCCTGGAGCAGGTGGGGCCCTTCGTCGTGAAGTACCTCAACCGGCTCTCGGACGCCCTGTTCGTCATGTCGCGCTACGAGAGCGCGAAGCGGGGGATTCCGGATATCCTCTGGGACAGCCGCGTCTGATTGTCCCGAGTTAGTTCCCCGAGTTGGCCCGCGTTTTGAATCGTTTCCCCGGGAGCGACGCATGGGCGCCGCTCTATTCTGTGAATCACGGAGGAAACGCATGTCGTCCTCGTTTGGAATCTACCTCGTTGGCTTCATCATTCTGGTCATCGGCCTGGCGCTGGGGGCCTATCTGGCCCACGTCCCAACCCTGTGGATCGCCGTCGGCGTGATCTGCCTGATCGGCATCGGCATCCTGAGCGCCGTCAAGAAGACTCAAGGGCGCGCCGGCGTGGGCGGACCGCCGCCACGGTTGTAGACAACTCAAAGAGAATCAGGGAGTTGGGCGGTCAGCGGTCGCTTCTGGGAGGGTGAGGGTGAGAGCGCGGGAGAAGAGAGGAGGGAGGCGACCGCGGGCCGCCCTTCGTGTGTCTGGCGATCCGAGGGCGCGGGAGGGCGAGAATTATGTAAAAATCTCTCTCGCTTGAACCGCTTCCGCAAACTCTCCGCGCTGTTCAGCTCCGCCTTCGGCTTCGACCGGCTGGCGTTCTATTCGATTGACCATCCCCGCCGGGTGATCGCCGCCTTCGCCGTCCTGGTGCTCCTGGCGGCCCCGGGGCTCACGCGGCTACAGCTCCGCACGGACGGCCACGCCCTGGTGCCGCCGGACGATCCCGCCGTGCGGAGCGACGCCGAGGTGCGGCGGCACTTCGGGCTGCGCGACCCGATCGTGGTGGTGCTCGAGACTCCCCGCCCGGATGGCATCTTCAATACCGATACGCTGCGCCGCCTGCGCGACCTGACGGCGGCCCTGGAGAAGGTCGAAGGCGTTCCGCCGGGGGGCGTCACGAGCCTGGCGACCGAGAAGCGCGACCGGGTCTATCCCGGCACGCTGAACTTCCGGCCGTTCCTGGACGAGGTCCCGGAAACGCCGCCGCAGATGGCCATCTTCAAGGGCGACCTCGAGGCGATCGAGATCCTCCGGGGGAACCTGGTCTCCAAGGACCGGCGCGCGGTCGCGGTGCTCGTCGGGGCCCCCAACGTCCTCGACGGAGCGGGCGAGCCCGGGGGCGTCAACGCCGCGGCGGCGGACCGGGTGGCGCTCTACCACCGCATCACCGAGGTCAGCCGCCGGTTCGAGGCGCCCGGCAACCGCATCCTGGTGGTGGGCGCCCCGGTGGCCGAGGCGCTGCTCGGCACCCACATCCTGCAGGACCTGGCGCTGCTCCTGCCCCTGTCCATCGCCGTCATCGGCTTCGTGCTCTGGCTGGGATGCCGGCGGATCGCGGGGGTGATGCTGGGGATGGTCCAGCTCGCGGCGGCCCAGGTCTTCACCTTCGGCGTCATGGGCTGGCTGGGCGTGCCGGCCTATCTCACCACGGCCGTGCTGCCCGTGATCCTGACCACCCTGGCGCTGGCGGACGAGATCCACCTCTTCTGGCGCTATCAGCAGATCCTGGGGCCCGAGACCGGGGAAGCCGACGTCCGGCACCCGGAGGCGGTGCGGGTGCTGCTCTCCGAGATGAGCCGGCCGGTCGTGCTGGCCACGGTCACCACGATCATCGGCTTCCTTTCCTTCCTCTCGACGCCGCTCCACGCGGTCCGGAGCTTTGGGGCCTTCGCGGCGGGCGGGCTCCTCTTCTGCCTGTTCTGGTCGCTGATGGTGGGGCCGGCGAGCCTGGCGCTGCTGCCGCCGCGGGTCCTGCGGCGGCCGGTCGGCAGGAACGCCTCGTCGTCCTCCGACCGCTTCCGCCGATGGTTCGCGCCGGTCTACCGCTCGCCGCGGCGCACCCTCGGCGCCCTCGTGCTGGCCACCCTCCTGGTGAGCTTGGGGATGGCCCGCCTGCGGGTGCAGGACTCGTGGCTCAGCGGGTTCGCGCCGGGGAGCCCCTTCCGCACCTCCACCGAGCGGGTCAACGAGCTCTTCAACGGCACCCACCTGCTGCTCGTCCATCTCGACCTCTCGGGCTGGAAGGGGACCCTCGGCGAGGTGTACGAGGGGACGCCGGGGCCGCTCCTCGATCCCAAGACCCTGCGGGCCCTGGGCGAGTTCGAAGCCTTCCTGCGCCGCCAGCCGCGGGTGGGGGGCGTGCTCGGTCCCTACGCCCAGCTGACGACCGTCTCTTTCCTGCGGTACGCCCGGGCGCCCGGGCGCCTGAGCATCCCCGACAGGCCGGACGACGTCTCTTCGCTGATCAAGTCGTTCGACGAGGTGAGGGGCGAGCCGCGGCGCCGGGAGGTGATCGACGACGCCCGGCGCCGCGGCGTGATCACCCTTTTCCTCAAGGATCCCGACTACCGCCAGGTGGAGGGACTGATGGCGAAAGCCCGGGGCTACTCCCGCGAGCACCTGGAGCCTCTGGGAGTCCGCATCGGCTTCGCCGGCGACATCGCGGTGAGCCAGGCGATGATCCCGGCCATCGTCCGCACCCAGGTGTTCTCGCTGCCGCTGGCTCAGTTTGGCTCCTGGCTGGTCGTGGCTCTGCTCTACCGTTCCTGGCGGGTGGGGCTGCTCATCGCCCTTCCTTCCTCCGTGGCGGTCGCCTGGATGCTGGGGGCGATGGGCTGGCTGGGGATTCCCCTCGGGGTCGCCACGGCCATGTTCTGCTCGATCACGCTCGGCGTCGGGATCGACTACGGCATCCATTTCTACGAGGTCTTCCTGCGTCTGCGCAGGGAGGGGGCCGGCCGGGAGGCGGCGCTGAAGGCCGTCTCCGAGGCCGGGCCGGCCATCGCGGCCGACACGGTGGCCATCGCGCTCGGCTTCGGGATCCTCGGCATCTCCCAAGTGCCCGCCAACGCCCGCCTGGGCTTCCTGGTGGCCGGTGCCCTCGCCGTGGCCTGCGTGCTGACGCTGGCCGGCCTCGGCACGCTGCTGGACCGTTCGTCTACGTCTGGGGAGACCTCTCCCTCATCCCCCTCCTGAGCAGCACGCCCGCCACGATGGCGGGGTGGAACAGGATCTCGGGGCCCACGAGCAGATTGGTGAGCCGCATGAACCGGCGGCTCGCGCCGGCGCTCGACCCCATGAGGCGGAAGACCCGCCGGGTGTACGCCTGGAGAGCCGGGAGCCAGAACGGGCGCCGGCCCTGGATCTGCGGGTACCGCAGATCCTCCGACGAGGTGAGCAGCCAGGGCACGGCGACCCGGCGGGAGAGGGCGCGAAGGAACGAGCGGACGTCGCTACCGTCGGGATCCCGGTCGAGGTGGGCCGCGAGCGCCCGGGCGCCTTGAGCGGCCACGGACATCCCCTGACCGAACACCGGGTCGAAGCTGCAGACCGTGTCGCCCAAGGGGATGAGTCCGGCCGGGAAGCGCCTGAGCTCCTCGAAGCGGCGCCAGCACGCCTGGGGGAACCGAAAGGTCTGGATGTCGGAGAGCGGCTCGGCCCCGCGGATCGCGTCATGGAGCGTGGGCCGCGCCAGGCTGCGGGCGAAGTCGAGAAAGCCGGCTTCATCCGCCGGGGGATGGTCCCCCGCGTAACCCGCCAGAGTCACCATCCAGCAGCCGTCCTCCGCCGGGAAGATCGCGCCGACGCGCCTTTCGGCCGGCGGAGTCTGGTAGACGAGGAGGGCCTTCCAAGGGCGTTCCGGGTCGGGCCTGGCCCGGAAGACGCGGGTGGCGTAGGCCAGGTCGAGCCCGAGCCTTTCTTCGCGCGGCGAGGGGAAACCGGCGGCCTCCAGCCAGCGGGGTAGCTGCGAGCCGCGCCCGCTCGCGTCCACGATCAGCCCGGCTTTGATCGTCGTCTCCTCTCCCGTCTCCGTCCGGGAGCGCACGGCGACCGCCCGACCGTCGTCGATCTCGAGGCCGAGGGCCGCCGTGCCGTATCTGAACGCCACGTTGCCGAGGGCCTCGACGCGGCGGCGGACGGTGGATTCGAGGAACGGCCGGCTCTGCATGTGCAGGATGATCCCGCTCTCGTGGCGGACCTTCCACACCCCATGGTGGAACCAGCCGAAGTCGTTGCCGAAATCGATCCGGCAGGAGCCGTTCGTCTCCAACTCGGCGGTCAGGCCGGGGAAGATCCCGTCGAGCTCGTCCTCGCCAGCCTTGAGCAGGATATGGACATGGCGGCCCTGGGGTACCCCCTTTCTCGGCGCGCGCTTCTCCGGTGCCGCGTCCCGCTCCAGAACGGTCACCCGCTCGAAGCGCGGCGCCAGGACTCCGGCCGCGGCAAGACCAGCCATTCCGCTCCCCAGGACCACGGCGTGAGATCTCGACATGTCTTGTCCTCCTCTATCTCCCAGGTGCCGCCGTGATGCGCGAGAGAGCCCCGCTCCGGAAACGTAGCGGACTCGGACCCGGTATAAGATCCGCAAACCGGCTACATGGCTCCCGGTGTTCCCTTATGACGAAACGAGACAAGGCCCAGCGCATCGGCGAGATCCTCGACGACCGGTTCCCCACCGTCGACATCCCCTTGGAGCACGTGGACCCGTTCACCCTGCTGGTGGCGGTGGTGCTCTCCGCCCAGACCACGGACAAGCTGGTCAACGAGGTCACTCCGGCCCTGTTCGCCCGCGCCGCGACGCCCGAGGCCATGGCGGCGCTGCCGGTGGAAGAGATCCGCGCGCTGATCCGCCGGATCGGCCTCACGGACGCCAAGGCGAAGAACCTGAAGCGCCTCTCCGAGCTGCTGGTGGAAAGGCACGGCGGCCGAGTGCCCAAGACGCTGACGGAGCTCGAGGCGCTCCCGGGCGTGGGCCACAAGACGGCCTCGGTGGTGATGAACCAGGCCTTCGGGCTGCCCGCCTTCCCGGTGGACACCCACATCCACCGTCTGGCCACCCGCTGGGGCCTGACGAGCGGCAAGAACGTCGAGACCACCGAGCACGACCTGAAGCGGCTTTTCCCCGAGGAAGCCTGGGGCAAGGCCCACCTCCAGATCATCTACTTCGGCCGCCAGTACTGCCCGGCCCTCTACCACGACCTCGACGGGTGTCCCATCTGCTCCTGGGCTGCGAGCAAGAAGCGCAAGGAGGAGGAGCGGCGGCGGAATTTGGGGCTGCGGCGGCGGGGGGGCTTGATGGCATAATCCTTCTTACAGGGTCTTTTTCCCGAAAAGCGGGCCGGGCGCGCCGCTGATCGACCGGTGTATACTCAGAACTGGAGCCAGAGCCCACATGCAAACGAACGACACCCCTGCCGGATCCTCCTCTATAGGATCCGAATATCAAGAGATCAGGGACGTGCTGGCCCAGGTCGTGCGCCGCCAAGCAGAGACGACCCAGATTCAAGAGGAAAATGCCCTTCAACTCAAGGAGCTGGGGAACCAGACCAGGGAGTTGGGAAAGCAGATTGGTGGTCTCGGCGAGAAGTTTGGCGGCTTCACGGAAGGGATGGCGCTTCCCTCGATGTCCAAGATCCTCAAGGAGCGCTTCCGGGCGACCTTCGTGGCGCCCCGTGCCCGAGCATGGAAGAACGGCCAGGCCATGGAAGTGGATGTCCTGGCCTACTCGAACTCGGGAACCAATGAGGTCTACGTGGTCGAGGTCAAGAGCCACCTGCGAGAGGATGGTCTGCAGCAGATGCTCAAGATCCTCCAGGAGTTCCGCTCCTTCTTTCCCGAGCATCGGGACAAGAAGCTGTATGGGATTCTCGCCGCCGTGGATGCCCCGCCCGACCTGCAGCAGAAGGTACTGAGGGAGGGGATCTACCTGGCGAGGATCCACGACGGCGTCTTCGAGGTCCAGGTGCCGGAAGATTTCCAGGCCCGGGCGTTCTGACGCCCGCGGGGACTTCCCCGCTTTCGCAGGTATCATTCCCCCATGGACCGTTTCGCCCGCTACGCCTGGATCACCCTCGCCTACAACGTCGCCGTCATCCTTTGGGGAGCCATCGTGCGGGCCACCGGCTCGGGAGCCGGCTGCGGCAGCCATTGGCCGCTTTGCAATGGGGAGATGGTGCCGCGGGCGCCGAGCGTCGCGACGGTCATCGAGTTCTCCCACCGGTTGACCAGCGGCGTTGCCCTGATGCTGGTGGTTGGGCTCGTCGTGTGGGCCTTCCGGGGCCGGCCGCGAGGTCACGCGGCCCGGAAGTCGGCGGTGGTCTCCCTGCTCTTCATCCTCAGCGAGGCCGCCGTGGGGGCGGGGCTGGTGCTCTTCGAGATGGTGGCGGACAACCAGTCCATGGCCCGGGCCATGTTCATGGCCACCCACCTGCTCAATACCTTCCTCCTGCTGGCGGCGCTGACCTTGACCGCCCACTTCGCGAGCGGCGGGGCGCCGTTCCGCCTGCGCGGGCAGGGAGTCCTCGGCGGCGGCATCGTCCTGGGCGTCGTGGGACTGCTGCTCTCCGGCGTCAGCGGCGCCATCGCGGCCCTGGGAGACACTCTGTTCCCGGCCACGTCGCTCGCCCATGCCCTGGAGCAGGACCTCTCCCCGACGGCCCACCTGCTGATCCGCCTGCGGCTTTTCCATCCCGGCATCGCCATCGCGGCCGGGGTGCTCGCTGTCTACCTGGCCTTGAGGCTGCTGAAGAGCCGGTTGGGAGAGGAGACCGTCCGCTTCGCCTGGTGGACGGGCGGGCTCGTCTTCCTCCAGATCCTGGCCGGGGTAGTGAACGTGATGCTGCTGGCGCCCGTCTGGCTGCAGGTGCTTCACCTGCTCCTGGCGGACCTGCTGTGGATCGCGTATCTCCGGCTCGGCGCCTCGGCCCTGGCAGCCCTGAGCCCGGAGACGCCCGCCGGCGCGGCCTACCCGAAGCTTCCGCCCCGCCCCTTGCCCTCCTGAAAGGCCCTCGCCCCTTCGGCGGGCTCGCCGGAAGCGAGGGTCTCGGCGCCGAGGCGGGCCTCCAGCTTCAGTCCTTCCTCGATCGGTAGCCCGAGCCCCTCGTAGACCGCCCGGCGGTCGTTGCTCAGACAGGCCGGCGGGAAGGCGGCGATGGCGTGGGCCATCTCCAGGGCCCGGCGCATCAACTGCCCCTGGGAGACCACCTCGCTGACCAGTCCCATGGAGCGGGCCTCGTGGGCGCGCACGGCCCGGCCGGTGAGGATCATGTCCAAGGCCCGGCCGAGCCCCACGATGCGCGGGAGGCGCTGGGTGCCGCCGTCGATCAGGGGGACGCCGAAGCGCCGCTCGAAGCAGCCGAAGACGGCGGTCTCGTCGGCGATCCGCAGGTCGCACCAGCAGGCGAGCTCGAGCCCGCCGGCCACGCAGTACCCGGCGACGGCGGCGATCGTCGGCTTGGAGACGGAGAGGCGGGTGAAGCCGAGGGGGCCGTGCTCGCCGTTGGCCTCGGCGGCCAGGGCTTCCAGGTCCTTGAGATCGGCCCCGGCGGAGAATACGTCGTCGCCGCCGGTGAGGATGCCCACGCGCGCCTCCGGGTCCCGGTCGAAGGCGAGCCAGACCTCCCGCAAGGTGCGGGCGGCGCGGGCGTCGATCGCGTTGCGGGCGGCCGGCCGGTGAATCCGGAAAATGCGGACGGGTCCGTCGGCGGTGACGAGGACCGGGACTTCCAAGGCTTACAGCACCGTCTCGCGCACGACCTCTTCGACGGTGGTCATGGCGTCGCGGATCTTCTGCAGACCGCTGCCGCGCAGGGTCATCATGCCGAGCTGGACGGCCTTCTGGCGCAGCTCGAAGGCGCTGCCGCCCGAGAGGATCATCTCGCGCAACTCGTCGTCGATCTCCAGCACCTCGTAGAGGCCGACGCGGCCCTTGTAGCCGGTGTTGCTGCAGCGGTCGCAGCCGCGGCCCTTGAAGAGCTTGAGCGTGCGCGACTCGTGCTCGGAGAAGCCGGCCTGGATGAGGGCCGCGGGCGGCACCTCCAGAGGCTCCTTGCAGAAGGTGCAGATGCGGCGCACCAGGCGCTGGGCGACGATCATGTGTACCGAGGTCGCCACCAGGAAGGGCTCGATGCCCATGTTCATGAGACGGCTGATCGAGGAGGGCGCGTCGTTGGTGTGCAGCGTCGAGAGCACGAGGTGGCCCGTCATGGCGGCCTTGACCGCCACCTCGGCCGTCTCGAAGTCGCGGATCTCGCCCACCAGGACGATGTTCGGGTCCTGGCGCAGGAACGAGCGCAGCGCCGCCGCGAAGTTCAGTCCGATCTGCTCCCGCGTCTGGACCTGGTTGATGCCGGCGAGGTTGAACTCGACGGGATCCTCGGCGGTCATGATGTTGACCTCGGGCGTGTTGATGCGCTGCAGGGCGGAGTAGAGCGTGTTCGTCTTGCCCGAGCCCGTCGGGCCGGTCACCAGCACCATGCCGTACGGTTTCAGGATCGCCGCCTCGAACTTGCGCAGCGACTCCGCCTCGAAGCCCAGCTTCGTCATGTCGAGCATGAGCTTGTCCTTGTCGAGCAAGCGCATGACGATCTTCTCGCCGAAGAGGGTGGGCAGCACCGAGACGCGGTAGTCGAGGTCCTTGGTCTTGCCGGAGATCTTGGTCTTGATCTTGATGCGCCCGTCCTGGGGCAGCCGCTTCTCGGCGATGTCGAGCCGCGCCATGATCTTGCAGCGGCTGGTGATCGCCTCCTTGAGCTTCAGGGGCGGGTGCATCATCTCGTAGAGGATGCCGTCGATCCGGTAGCGGACCCGGTACTCCTTCTCGTAGGGCTCGATGTGGATGTCCGAGGCGCCGCGCTTGATGGCGTCCGTCAGGATCAGGTTGACCAGCTTGACGACCGGCGCCTGCTCGGACTCCTCCTCCAGGGTGGCGAGGTCGAGGTCTTCTTCCTCCTCCAGGACCTCCAGGTCGCTCCCCGACTCCTCCGAGAGGTCCTCCATGACCTTCTTCAGCTCGATGGCGTGCGTCGAGCCATAGTAGCGGTCGATGGAGACCCGGATCGCCGTCTCCGAGGCCACGACCGGCTCGACCTTGTAGCCGGTCATGAACTTCACGTCGTCCATCGCGAAGACGTTGGTCGGATCGATCATCGCCACCGTGATCGTGGCGCCCGCCTTGGCGACGGGCAGGATGGTGTACTTGCGGGCGATGTCGGCCGGGATGATCTTGATGACCGAGTCGTCGACCTCCATGCCGTTGAGATCGACGGACGGGACCTTGAAGTGCTGCGAGAGCGACTCGACGAGCTGCTTCTCGCTCATGTAGCCAAGCTTGACCAGGTTGGTCCCGAGCCGGCCGCCGTGATCTTTCTGGAGGGCCAGCGCCTCGTTGAGCTGCGCCTGGTTGATGCGGCCCGTGCGGACCAGCAGCTCCCCGAGCTTGTCAGGAAGGTTCGGCTGTGCTTGCGGCCGGCGTACCGGTTCCGGTGCCATGCGAATCACCTCTCGGGCCGGATCCGGGCCCGTCCTCCAGGTGGGAGCGAGCCCCCGTTGAATCTGTTTGAGACGATGCGCAGTCTAGCAGCCGGTGGGAAAGGGGGTCAACGTAATGACCCATCGGAATTTAACTATGCCGCTCCAAGCTGCCCCATCAGCTCGGCGGCCCGCTCGGCCACCCGGTGCGGCGGGATCTCCAGCAGGCAGGCCTTGGTCTCGTCCAGCCGCTTGTAGCAGAAGCTGCACGCCAGCCTCTTGTAGAGGGCATGCTCCGGTGCGCCGTAGGGGCCATGGCGGTCCGGATCGGTGGGTCCCATCAGCATGAGGACGGGGGTGCCCAGGGCCTGGGCGAGATGGGTGGGGCCGGTGTCGCCGCCCAGCATCAGGCGCGCCCGGCGGATCAGGGCGGCGAGCGTGGGGAGATCGGGAGCGGAAACGATCCGGGCGGCGCCCCCGCTGGCCGCCTCGACTCCGGCGGCGAGATCCTCCTCGCCGCGGGCGGTGGCGATCCAGGTCGGGATGCCGGTCCGCTCCCGCAGGAGCGCGACGGCCTTGCCCCACCAGTCCGGCGGGTAGCGCTTGTTGGCCCAGCCAGCCCCGGGATGGAGGAGGACGTGTGGTTCCTGAATCGCCGGAATTACCGGTGCCGTAGCTGGCTCCTGCCGGAAGAGCTTCTCCGGACCGAAGTCGGCCGGCTCGGCGGGGATATCAAGGGCGTCGAGGAGAGAGAGCATGCGGTCCACGGCGTGCGTCCCCCAGGGGACGACCGGCTGGCTGATCCAGACGGCGGAGGACGGCTCGCGCCGGAAGCGCCGGGCGAAGCCGATCCGCCGGTCGGCGAGGGTGAGGGCGGAGATGACGCCGGCCTTGTGATTGCCCATCAGGTCCAGCACCACCTCGGGGGCGAACCGGTCGAGGGCCGAGAAGAAGCCGCCCAGCCCGCGGAATCCCTGGGAAGAGAACCGGCGCCACTGGCGCAACCGCACCATGAGGAGCTCGTCGAGATCCGGATGCCCCGCGAGCACCGGGGCCATTCCCTCCTCGACCACCCAGCCGATTTTCGCCGTGGGAAGATGCCGCCGCAGCGCCGTGAGCACCGGCAGGGCGTGGACGACGTCGCCGAGCGCGCTGGTGCGGACGATGAGGATCCTCACCCCGGCAGCGCCTTCACCTTGGCGATCAGATCGCTCGTCGCATGGTCCTTGGGATCGCCCACCAGGGCCGTGCGGCCGCCGTAGGCGCGGACGGTCTCGTACTCGGGGACGCGCTCGGGAGATCCATAGTCCGTCCCCTTGCAGTGGATGTCCGGCTGCAGGTCCGCCAGCAGGGGAGCGGGGGAGTCCCCCTGGAAAATCACCACGAAATCCACCGGCTCCAGGGCGGCCAGCAGCTCGGCCCGCTCCGCCGCGGGCACCACCGGCCGGCCGGGGCCCTTGAGCCTCGCGACCGAGGCGTCGTCGTTGAGCGCCACGACCAGCGCGTCCCCCTCGGCCCGGGCGTCGCGGAGGTAGCGCAGGTGCCCGACGTGGAGCAGATCGAAGTGGCCGTTGGCGAAGGCGACCTTCTTGCCCTGCGCCTTGAGCTCCGCGATCCGCTCGCGAAGCTCGGGTACGGTCAGGACCAGCCCCATCGCAGCTCCTTCAGGGGACGGGGATTGGTCTCGATGGCCCGCTTGAGCTCCTCGGGGGAGCAGGTGGCCGTGCCCATCTTCATCACCACGACGCCGCCCGCGTAGTTGGCGAGCAGGGCCGCCTCCAGCGGGGCCGCCCCGGCGGCGAGGGCGAGCGCGAACGTGCCGATCACCGTATCTCCGGCGCCCGTCACGTCCGCCACCTGGTCCGTGCCCGAGACCGGCAGATGGGCCGAGACCACGGCCTGGAACAGGCTCATCCCCCGGCTGCCCCGGGTGATCAGCAGGAACTCGGCGCCCAGCCGCTCGCGCAGGCGGCGGCCGGCCTCCTCCAGGCGCTCCGGATCGTCGTTGATGGAAGAGCCGAGCAGCGTCTCGGCCTCCTCCTCGTTGGGCGTCGCGCCGTCCAGCCCGGCGAACTCCTCCAGGCGGTAGCGGCTGTCGGCCAGCACCGTCGCCCCTTCACCCAGGGCGGCGCGCACCCGGGGGAGCATCCCAGGCTCGACGGCGCCATATCCGTAGTCCGAGAGGATCGCCACCCGCGTCTCGCCCGCCCAGCGCTTCAGGAGATCGGCGAAGCGCCCGCGCTCGCCATCCGTCAGCGCGAGCGTCTCCTCGATGTCGTAACGCACGATCTGCTGCTTGATCGAGTGCTTGCCGCCGCCCAGGATGCGGACCTTGGTGGGCGTCCGGTAGCCGGGCCGCACCGCGATGCCGGCCGTCTCGATCCCCCGGCCTTCCAGATCGGCCAGCAGGTCCCGGCCGTGAGGGTCGTCCCCCAGGACGCCGAGAGGCAGGGGGCGCCCCCCGAGCGCGGCGACGTTGGCCACCGCGTTGGCTCCGCCGCCCGGGGTGAGCTTCTCGCCCTGATAGGAAAGGATGAGCACGGGCGCCTCCCGGCTGATCCGCTTCGGAGTGCCCGTGATGAACACGTCCGCCACCAGGTCCACCAGCATGACGACCGGCCGGCCCGCCATGGCGTCGACCCGGCGCAGCAGGCTGTCGGTCGTGGGAAGTACCTGGATCTGGGGCATTATGGCTGGGGTATTGGGGGCGGATCCTACTTTGAATTGCCCGCCCAGGCCGCCTGAAGCTCGGAGGTGTTGAAGAGGTCGGTGTAGGCCTCCCGGAGAGCGTCCCTCATCACCTCGTTGGCGTTTTCCGCGCTGCGCTTCTTGCCGTAGCGGGTGGTGTCGCCGGGGACAGTGCCCGACCAGAGGGTCTTGCCCTTCGCATCTTTCAGGGAGAAGGACACCTCCAGCTCGACCCTGTAGGTCGAGCCCACGGCCTTGTTGCTTTCGACGAGCTGCAGTTTCGTCAACTGGCCGGACAGGGTGAGAGGCGCGTCGTCCGCGATCTTGACGCCCCATTCGGCGGCGCTCTTCTGGAGCACCTCGTCGGCCCAGGAGGCGAGATCGTTGCTGGTGCGCACGGGCCAGACCTTGTCGTCGTCATCCGAGCTTTCGCCGATCACGGCAGGATCGGACGCCTTCCGGCCGTCGGTGATGCTGAGCTTGACGGGCTTGCCGCTCAGGCCGGACGCCAGCGAAACATCCGATTCCTCGCTCTCCGGAGCCGTGTAGTGGAGCGCGATGACGAAGTCTCCCTTCGCGCCTCTCGCTCCCGCCATTCCCGCGAGGAGCAACCCGGCCGCGAGCCCTGCCAACAAGATTTTGCCTTTCATGGGTACCTCCCGATGACTGAAGCAGTTTCCGCTGAATCGCGGCAGAGAGTCTATCAGCGAGGCTCAAGCCGCGGGAGCCGTCCCCCGGTACTGCTCTTCCAACACCGGCTCCAGCCACTCCGTCTCGAAATCGATGTTCAGGGCAACGTGGGCCATGGGCGCGTCGGGCGTCGCGCCGTGCCAGTGCTTTTCCCCGGCGGGGATGAAGATCGTCTCACCGGCGCCCGCCTCCTGGACGGGACCGTCCCAAGCCTGGAACCGGCACCGCCCCTCGGCAACGAAGAGGATCTGCACCCCGGTGTGGGTATGCCAGTTCGTCCGCGCGCCCGGAGAGAAGTCGACTCGGAACAGCTTGTTCGGAGCCACCTCCGGACCGACGGCTATCTTCTTCAGCGTGACGGCGCCGGTGAAGTAGGAGGGATTGCCGGGCTCGCCGGGGAGGGATTGGGGGTTGATCGTATTCAAGAAGAAGCCTCCCGCAAGGGGACTTTGGTATCAAGGAGATCGCTGCCATGGGCCTCTGCGATCTCCTTTTCGAGGACATCCCAATCAGGGAGGGGAATGCTGAGCTGGCAAATCGCCTCAAGCCGCTCTGACTTTTCGTCCTCCAGCAGAACTTGAGCTTCCCTAGTCCTGGCCATGGGATTCCTCCTCGTCACCATCAGTATACGGCTGGCGATGTTTTTAGCGTCTCGCGACGCTCGGAGCGGCGGTGGGTTCCTCGGCCCTGGACTCTATCTAGAACCTTGCCTCGGTGCCACCTTGGCCATCGCGCTGGTGGCTTGGCATCTTCGAAGGCACGAGGTCTGGCTTGCTGTTGGGGAGCGCCACGGCGGTTGGGCTCGGCGCGGTAATGCGCACCTGAGAGCGCCCCGTCTATGACGACCGTGAGAGTCAGGACTTCGTTTTGTCAGTCTTGTCGGGCTCGTTTGGGCTCGCCAGTGAGGTTCCGTTCTGGCGGAGTTGGGGCGGAGTGTAGGGCTCGCTGTAACGCCCTTGGTAGCCTCTCTCCCGGAACTCCCGAGAGGCTCGGGCAACTGCTCCCAGATCATAGGGATTGAAGTTTTTAGCGGCGATTCTTGGGTCTCCCATCGTGCTCCTCCCTCCTCCTGGCTGGCCTTAAGGCCAGGGTGAGTCTAGCGTAATTGAGTTCCCGCAGTCTACTATCCCGGGCCACTACTCCGAGGGCGCCAGATAGAAGTTCCAGAAAGCATTAGTCAACATGGCATCTCCCGTCATGACGCGGTAAACGCAGCCCGAGATAGTCTCCCGTAGAAGAACGTACTCGCGATCGTCAACTGTCTTGAGATCGAGAGTAAATTGCAGATTTTTGGTAATGACTCGCCAGATCAACTCGGCACAAGCTTCTACGGTTCGTACTACGAGGACGCCGTTTGCTACTCCAGTGTCCAAGTTGACTTGAATTCCTAGTGGGTGCTCTTCGCTGAGCAGTTTTGCTCGGCGCTCATAATGGTTGGAGATGCTCTCCGATAATCGTTTTTCGAGCTTCTCTTGGTCCAGCCTGGAAGGATTGTCCACCCATTCACGGACTTGCGGATCTCTCCACGCTGCGTCAGGTTCGAACACTCGGAGCTGCTCCAAGAGCAGGGAGGGGACGTCCTTTTCGGGGTATAGTTTTTTTAGCTTCACGAGGAGGTGGCCGGTATATCCATCATCAGGCTTGGGAACAAATGCTATGACGGTTTTACCTTGCGCCAAGGTAGAGGCAAGCTCGGAATCTTTGCCAAGCGTATCCGTTTCCTGCACAAAGTACAGCGTGCACTTGGCGCGTTTCAACATCAAGGCTTCGGACAGTCCTTTGTCAATGCGGTCCAGGCAATACGCTTGTGTTGGATCAAACCACCTGAGCTTCAGTGCGTCCAGTCGCCGATGATGAAAAATCTGCTGTGTCAAATCGTGAACTATCAAGTATTCGTGTCTTTGGCGCATCGATGTTGCGACATAGACGTCGAGGTGATCGGATGCAAGGTAGGCCTCGTGGTTTCGAAGTCCCTTTTCTACGATTGCGCGACGTTTCCCCTCCGCTTCCATGGCCTCTCGGTCGTTCGGGTCTTTCTTGATTCGTCGTTCCAGTTCTTTTTCCACGATGTAGCCGAGAAAATAAGTTTCCTCCCCGGGTATTGATGCCAGCGGCTGGATGGGGTCGTGCCGGCTTGCAAAGTCAGCCTCATCCAGAGGACGAGAATCCCAGAGCCAATCGTTGAGGATCTCGGTCCTGCGAGATAGAAGTTTGAAGGCGAATTTTACATTGCCGTAAAAAAGAAGTGCGAGCTGACGGAACCGGTCGACTCCACTGCTTAGTTGCTCCAGTGAGGAGATCGCTGATCCGGGGGTATAGGCGGTGCTGCCGTCAACTAAGTATTGAAAGAAAGTGTGACTTACACGGTCGTAACCCATCAATAGGAAGAGCTCGTTAAATTGGCTGTAGCCTATTGCGCCACGGCCGTCGTTGAGAAGCTCGATCGCCTTTTCCGAAGCTGTTGAGTCCAGAGGAGCTTTCTGGCCGGTCAGATCTTCGAGAAGCTTTTTCAATTCAACAGCGCGTTCGGTCATGAATGGATTTCTCCTCTACAGAGGCTCTTATCCTTCTGGCTTCTTGGATCGGCAAAATCCTACCATTGTTTGACTATGGAAGGGTGTCGTCTTAAAGTTCCGGGTTCCAGTGAACGACCCGATGCCTCCCATCTCCCGCCTCCAGGACCTCATCCGCGCCCAGGGCCCCATCCCGTTCGCTGTCTTCATGGAAGAGGCCCTCTATGGCGAGGGCGGCTACTACAGCCGGGAGGATCTGCCCATCGGCGAGGAGGGGGACTACGTTACCGGCGCCACGCTCTCTCCCCTGTTCGGACGGGTCACGGCCCGCCTGCTCGAGCGCCTCGATGGGGCGATCGGGAAAGCGTCGGCGGAGATGTTCGAGGCGGGGTTTGGGAGCGGGGTCCATCTTGAGAATGTGGTCGCGGCCCTGGTCGAGAAGGCCATGGGACGGCGGGTGCGGGCCTGGGACCGGGTGGCACGGCAGGTGCCCGCCGGGGTGGAGCGGGTCGGCAGCCTGGAGGAGATCAAGGAGGGAGAGGTGGAAGGGCTGATCTTCTCCTATGAGCTGTTCGACGCCCTGCCCGTCCACCGCCTCGTCGGCCGGGCGGATGGGACGGTAGGCGAGCTCTGGGTGGACCTCGCGGAGGATGGCGCCTTCGTCTGGAAGGAAGGAGAGGTGTCGGACCCGAAGCTGCTGGACCTGCCGCGGAACCCGGACGCGCCCCTCCAGCCCGGCCAGGTCGCCGATCTGTCGCCGGGATGGGGACCGCTCTACCGCGATCTGGCCCGGCGGCTCGGACGCGGCCTCCTCGTGACCTGCGACTACGGCTTCGAGCGGGAGCGGCTCCTCGATCCCCGCATCCGGGCGAACGGCACGCTGGCCTGCTACACCCGCCAGCGGGTCCACCGGAACCCTTTCGTCAAGATCGGGGAGCAGGACCTGACGGCCCACGTCGACTTCACCACGCTCATCCAGGCCGGCGAGGCCGAGGGGCTCCGCACCGTGGCCTTCACCCGCCAGGCCCTCTGGCTCACCGCCTGCGGTCTCTTCGAGGAGATCCAGGGCGCGGACGCCGCCACCCGCCACGGTGCCATGGCCCTGCTCGACGGCGAGGGGATGGGCGAGGAGATCCGCGTCCTGGTCCAGTCCAAGGGGATCGAGACGGAGGGGCTGTTCGAGCCGGGCGTGCTGGGCCCATGATCCCTTGTCACACCCATGCCTAAGGTATTCTTTTTCGAGACCGCATGAAGAACCCATACTTCGACCTGACAGAGGAGTTCAACGCGGAAGGCATCGTCGCCGTGCTTGCCTCCGGGCAGGCCGTCGTGTACTACCGGATCTCGATGATGAGCAAGGACGGCGACTGGATCCTGCGGGAGACCCAGGAAGCGTGCCAGAAGGTGCTTGCGGTCCTCGAACGGCATGGCGCACGGTATCGCTCGGGGGCACCCCTTGACATCCGGTGGCTCGCTGGCGGGTGGTCGAGCCATTTTGAGCTGACGGATCCCGAGGGGCGGAGGATTCGCTGCGACTTCGTCACCAGGCCGCCGCGTGTGGCGCCTTCGGAGCTTCCGAGGCTCTTCGAGCCCGAAAGGCCGGCGGAGGCTCTACGGGTGGTCGATATCGAGCCTCTCATCCGGATGAAGCAGACCCAACGGGCTAAGGACTATCCAGTCATTGGTGAGCTTGCGCGCCTGTTGCCTCCTGAGCGGGAGGTCGAGTGGACGACCGATCCCGACCGCATTCTTGCTCTGGCTCCTGCCTACGGAGAACGCTCTTCGCGGGCTCCAGTGCAGGCGGCTCTCGCCGGAGGCGCTCGGGAAACTATCGTGGTGGAGCTTGCTAAGGAATTGGACCGGCTCCAGCAGCGAGACCGTGCGAGGCTCGATATCTACAAGACGGCCTCCGAGGCCTACATGAGAGAATTCCAGGCTGCGGACTTCGGGGCTCTCAAGCTACGCGAGGCCCATCAGCAGATCTGTGAGCTTGCCGAGCGCCGGCTGCCCCGTAACCCCTTCCTTCCGGAGGACCGAGATGGAGCTGCTCAGTGAGGACGATCTGAACCTCAAGGACATGACTACCGAGGAGTTGGACCGCGCCTGGGATCTCTGGTTCGATCTCGCCCAGACGACGAACGACTCGGATCCTCCATACACCCACGGCGTGTTCGTCCTTTACGACTTCCCTCTGCCGGACCCTCCAAGGTAGTCCTCGCCTGAGGCAGCCCAAAACCTAAGGTCGGAGCCGTCGCGACCGTGGTCGCGGCGGCTCCGACCGTGGTCGCGGCGGCTCCGACCGTGGTCGCGGCGGCTCCGACCGTGGTCGCGGCGGCTCCGACCGTGGTCGCGACGGCTCCGACCGTGGTCGCGACGGCTCCGACCGTGGTCGCGACGGCTCCGACCGTGGTCGCGACGGCTCCGACCGTGGTCGCGACGGCTCCGACCGTGGTCGCGACGGCTCCGACCGATTGGGCCGCGCCCTTCCTTGACACGCCGCGCGAGCCGGTGAAGAATACGCCCGCGTCAAAGCGAAAGGGGTCCAAACGGGTGTATCAGCGGAGGCGAAGGGCTCTACCATGACGAGCTATCTGCCAATCCTCGTGTTCACGCTGGTTGCCATCGGTTTCCTGGTGGTCAGCCTCATGGCCGCGCGCCTGCTGCGCCACAGGGGCGTGCCCACCACCAACCTGGATCCCTACGAGTGCGGTAACGAGCCCGAGAGCTTCGCCCACGACCACCGCTTCTCGATCCGCTACTACCTCATCGCGGTCCTCTTCGTCGTCTTCGACGTCGAGACCATCTTCCTGTTCCCCTGGGCGGTGATGTTCGACCGGCTGGCGCTCTTCGGGTTCATCGAGATGGTGGTTTTCCTGGCGATCCTGATCACGGGGTACGTCTACATCTGGAACCGGGGGGCTCTGCGTTGGGTTTGATGGATTCGGCCGAGGCGAACGTCCTCACCACGACCTACGACAAGATCTTCAACTGGGCCCGGCGCTCGGCCATCTGGCCGATGCAGTTCGGGCTCGCCTGCTGCGCCATCGAGATGATGGCGGTGCTCGACCCCCGGCACGACATGTCGCGCTTCGGGGCCGAGGTCTTCCGCGCCACGCCGCGCCAGAGCGATCTGATGATCGTGGCCGGCACGGTGACGGAGAAGATGGCCCCCATCGTGCGCCGGCTCTGGGACCAGATGCCGGAGCCCAAGTGGGCCATCGCCATGGGCGCCTGCGCCACCTGCGGCGGCCCCTACCGCACCTACGCGGTGACCCAGGGAGTCGACCGGGTGATTCCGGTGGACGTCTACGTCCCCGGCTGCCCGCCGCGCCCGGAAGCCCTGCTCTGGGGGCTCCTCCACCTGCAGCGCAAGATCGACCGCATGACGGTGGCGAAGCCCAAGAGCCCCGTAAAGAGCGCGGAGGTGATCCCCGCATGAGCGAGCCGAGCGATCCCAAGCCTCCAGCGGGTGCACCCGAGGCCGGGGTTCCCGCCGAGCCCGGGGTTTCCGTCGAGCCCGTTTTAGACAAGGCCGCCGCCGAGGCGAAAGTGGACGCCGCCGTGGCCGCGGCCGGCTCCGAGGCCGCCGTGGGCGACGTGCAGCAGCCCGCCGCGCCCGCCGCCGATGCCGCCGCTCCCACGCCCGCTTCCACCGACGAGGCCAAGGCTGCCGCCAAGGCCGCCGCGCTCGAGAAGGCGAAGGCCGCCATTGCCGCCAAGGCCGCCGCCGCGGCCGCCGGGGGAGGCGCCGCGGCGCCTGCCGCCGGTGCCGCCGCCGCTCCGGCCGCCAAGAAGCACGAGGAAGATCCCAACAAGCCCGTCTGGGAGAAGGACCCGGTCGCTCCCGATTGGAAGGACGCCTCCGACGATCCCGTGGCCGCGGCGCTCAAGGAGGAGTTCGGCGACGCCATCGAGTCGGCGCGGACCTTCGCGGGCGATCTGACCTTCCAGGTCAAGCGCGAGGCGATCGCCGAGGTCTGCGCGTCGCTCAAGTCCCGGCACCGGTTCACCTACCTGGTGGACATCTGCGGCGCCGACTACCCGAAGCGCGAGCCGCGCTTCGACGTCGTCTACCACGCCTACAGCTTCGAGGCCAACCGGCGGGTGCGGCTCAAGGTGGTGACCGACGAGGCCACCCCCGTGCCCAGCGTCTCCGGGGTCTGGCGGGCGGCGAACTGGCCCGAGCGCGAGGCCTACGACATGTACGGCATGCGCTTCTCGGATCATCCGGACATGACCCGCATCCTCCTCTGGGAAGGCTTCAACGGCTATCCGCTGCGCAAGGACTTTCCCGTCGAGGGCATCGACACGGGCTCGGCCATCTACCCCGAGTACTACGAGGAGACCGCCGGTCCGGTGGCCGGCACCGGCACGGGCTGGAAGCCGGCCAAGGCGCCGGAGCCGCCCGCGGCGCCGGCGGCTCCCTCGGTGCCCGCGGCGCCCACGGAGAAACAGCCGTCATGAGCCAGCCGTTCGCTCAAGCCTTCGGGGACGAGAGCCTCTCCGACACCCTCCTCAACCGGTCGGAGGAGATGGAGCTCAACTTCGGGCCCCAGCACCCCTCGACCCACGGCGTGCTGCGCCTGAAGCTCAAGGTGGACGGCGAGCGGATCCTCGACTGCTATCCGATCATCGGCTACCTCCACCGCGGCACGGAGAAGCTCTTCGAGCTCCACCCGTTCTTCCAGAACGTCCCCCACACGGACCGCATGGACTACGTGGCGGCGGCGACCAACAACCTCGCCTACGTCGGGGCGGTGGAGAAGCTGGTGGGTCTCGTGGTGCCGCCGCGGGCGCGCTACATCCGGACCATCCTCTGCGAGCTGCAGCGCATCTCCTCGCACCTGCTGTGGCTCGCGACCCACGCCATCGACATCGGCGCCATGACGCCGTTCTTCTACTGCTTCCGCGAGCGCGAGCTGATCCTCGACCTGTTCGAGCAGTACTGCGGCGCCCGGCTGACGCTCAACTGCATGCGTCCCGGCGGCCAGCCGCACGACCTGCCCGTCGGCTGGACGGACAAGTGCCGCGAGTTCATCGACCTGTTCCCGTCCAAGGTCGACGAATACGAGGGCCTGCTCACCGAGAACCGCATCTGGAAGAAGCGCACGGTGGGCGTCGGCGTGCTCGACCCGGAAACGGCCATCGACTACGCCGTCTCCGGGCCCCTGCTGCGCGGCAGCGGCATCAAGTGGGACCTGCGCAAGGAGATGCCCTACGAGGCGTACCCCGAGGTCGAGTTCGACGTGCCGGTGGGCAAGAACGGCGACACCTACGACCGCTACCTCGTGCGCATGGAAGAGATGCGGCAGGCCAACAACATCATCCGCCAGTGCCTGGAGAAGCTCCCGGAGGGGCCGATCATGGCCAAGCGGCCGCGCGTGATGAAGGCCGCCAAGGACGCCGAGGTCTACCACGCCATCGAGGGGCCGAAGGGGGAGATCGGTTTCTACATCGTGGGCGACGGCACGCCCAACCCCTACCGCTGCCACGTCCGGGCGCCCTCGTTCATCAACCTCCAGGTGGTGCCGGAGCTCGCCAAGGGGCAGCTCATCGCCGACCTCGTGGCAATCATCGGCACGACCGACATCGTGCTCGGAGAGGTGGACCGCTGATGCCAGGGTTCCTCGAATCGATCCGCGGCGCCGTGGGCGACACCCTCTTCTACGGGGCCGTGTCGCCGGCGATCAAGATCCTGATCCTGCTCTTCCTGGGCGTGCTGCCCCTGATCACCTACCTGGTGCTCGTCGAGCGCAAGGTGCTCGGCTTCATGCAGGCGCGGGTGGGCCCGAACCGCGTGGGGCCGTGGGGGATCCTGCAGCCCATCGCCGACGTGATGAAGCTGCTGGTCAAGGAGGACACGCTGCCGAAGCAGGCCGTGAAGTGGGCCTTCATCCTGGCCCCCTGCCTGGTGGTGGCGCCGGCCTTCATCATCTTCTCCGTGATCCCCGTCGGTCCGCCCGGCGGCGGGCGCAGCAACCTCTCCTGGTTCGTCACCGACGTCAATACGGGGATGCTGTTCGTGGTGGCGCTGGCGACGATCGGCGTTTACGGCCTCATCATCGGCGGCTGGTCGTCGAACAACAAGTTCTCGCTGATGGGCGGCCTGCGCTCGGCGGCGCAGATGATCTCCTACGAGGTGCCCCAGGGCCTGTCGATCGTCGGGCCGCTGATGCTCGCCGGCACGATGTCGCTGGTGGGCATCGTCGAGGCGCAGAAGAACGCCGGCACGTGGTACGTCTTCCCGCAGCTCCTCGCCTTCTTCATCTACATGGTGGCCGGCGTGGCGGAGTCGAACCGCAACCCGTTCGACCTTCCCGAGGCGGAGTCCGAGCTGGTGGCGGGCTTCCACACCGAGTACAGCGGCATGCGCTTCGCCCTGTTCTTCCTGGGCGAGTACGCGAACATGATCGTCATCTCGGCCGTCGCCACGACGCTGTTCCTCGGCGGCTGGCTGCGCCCGTTCCCGAACGTCGCGGCGCTCTCCTTCCTCGACGTCGTCCCGGGTCCGATCTGGTTCATCGTCAAGGTCTTCGTCTTCCTCTTCGTCTACATCTGGTTCCGCGGCACGTTCCCGCGCTACCGGTTCGACCAGCTCATGGATCTGGGGTGGAAGTGGATGATCCCGCTCGCCCTGCTGAACATTTTCGTCACCGGGCTGGTGAAGCTCCTGGTCTAGGAGAGAGACCCCTGTATGAGCTCCGTGAAGCGTTTCCTCGACAAGATCATGCTCCTCGACCTGTTCGCGGGTCTGGGGATCACCGCCAAGAACATGTTCAAGAAGAAGGTCACCATCCAGTATCCGGAGGAGCGCTGGGAGCCCGCGCACCGCTTCCGCGGCATGTTCCGGCTGGACGAGGACCGCTGCATCAAGTGCACCATCTGCGCGAAGGACTGCCCGATCGACATCATCTACATCGATTGGCACCAGGAGGTGAACCCGGAGACCACCAAGAAGGAGAAGGTGCTCGACCGGTTCGACATCGACGTCCAGCGCTGCATGTTCTGCGGCCTCTGCGAGGAGGGCTGCCCGACGGAGCCCAAGTCGATCTGGCTCACCACCAAGACCTACGAGCTGGCTTCCTACGACCGCTGGTCGAACCTGTACGTGGACATGGACGAGCTGCAGGAGTGGAAGACGCGGCCCGCCTACACGGACGAGGAGATCGCCTGAAGCCATGACCTTCCTGACGGCGCACGGCTCGGACCTGCTCTTCTACCTCTTCGCCGCCCTGACGATCGCCGGCGGGATCGGGGTGGTGACGATGCGCAACCCCATGTACGGCGCGATCTCGCTGCTGCTGTCCTTCCTCTCGGTCGCCGCGCTCTTCCTGCTGCGCAGCGCCGAGTTCCTGGGCATGGTGCAGATCTTCGTCTACGGCGGCGGCATCATGGTGCTGTTCCTGTTCGTCATCATGCTGGTGAACCTGCACCGGCTGCCGGAGATCAAGCTGTTCGGCGGCCAGTCGCCGCTGGCGGCGGTGGTCGCCGTGCTGCTGCTGGCCTTCTTCGGGTACTTCCTGATCAAGTTCCAGTTCGGCCCGGCCCTGGTGCGGCCGGAGGCCTTCGTGCTGGCCGACGGTCAGAGCCTGGGCAACTCCCAGGCGGTGGCCTGGAACCTGTACACCCAGAACCTGCTGCCGTTCGAGATCGCCTCGGTGTTCCTGCTGATCGCGATGGTCGGGGCGGTTGTTTTAGGCCGGAAACAATAGTCCTCGGTCGGAAGCAATAGAAAGGCAAACCATGTTCGAGGTGACGACCACGCACTACCTGGTAGTGAGCTTCCTGCTCTTTACCATCGGCATCTTCGGCATCGCCGCGCGCAAGAACATGATCACCGTCCTGATGTCGATCGAGCTGGTGCTCAACTCGGTCAACATCAACCTGATCGCGTTCTCCTATCAGCTTTCCGATCTCACGGGCCAGATCTTCGCCATCTTCACCATCACCGTCGCGGCCGGCGAGGCGGCGGTGGGCCTGGGCATCCTGATCGCCCTCTTCCGCCTGCGCGAGACGACGATGCTCGACGGCGCGGTGGAGCTCAAGGGGTAGGCATGAGAAATCTGCTCTGGGTCATCCCGGTCCTCCCCTTCCTCGGGGCGCTGCTCAACGGCTTCCTGCTGCGCCACCGCATCGGCAAGAAGGCCGTCGCGGCGATCGCCTGCGGCACCGTGGGGATCGCGGCGGTGCTGGGCCTGCTGATCATCTTCGACTACCTCGGCGGTCCCGAGCACGCGGCGCACCAGGGCTTCGAGCAGAACCTGTACGAGTGGATGCCCGCCGGGCCGCTCGCCACGGCCGCCGACGGGGTGAAGAGCTTTACCGTCCCCATGGGCTTTCTGATCGATCCGCTGTCGGCGGTGATGCTGTTCGTCGTCACCTTCGTCGGCTTCTGGATCCATGTCTACTCCGTGGGCTACATGGCCCACGACGACGGCTTCCAGCGCTTCTTCACCTACCTCAACCTGTTCATGGGCGCGATGTTGCTGCTGGTTCTCGGCAACAACTACGTGGTGATGTTCGTCGGCTGGGAGGGCGTGGGGCTCTGCTCCTACCTGCTGATCGGCTTCTATTACAAAGAGGACTTCCCGCCCTACGCCGGGCGCAAGGCGTTCATCACCAACCGGGTGGGCGACTTCGGCTTCGTGCTCGGGCTGTTCGCCCTGGTGTCGACGTTCGGCACGCTCCGGTACACCGAGCTCTTTCCGCGCATCGCCGCGAACCCGTCGCTGTTGACCGGCCCCGGGCATTTCGGGCTGACGCTCGCCGGCTTCATCGCCGTCTGCATGTTCGTCGGCGCCATGGGCAAGAGCGCGCAGATCCCGCTCTACGTCTGGCTGCCGGACGCCATGGCCGGCCCGACGCCCGTGTCGGCGCTGATCCACGCCGCCACCATGGTGACCGCGGGCGTCTACATGGTGGTGCGCTCGAACGTGATCTATCAGCTGGCGCCGAGCATCTCCATGTTCGTGGCCGTGATCGGCTGCGCGACGGCGATCTTCGCGGCCACCATCGGCCTGGTCCAGACCGACATCAAGAAAGTGCTGGCCTACTCGACCGTGTCGCAGCTCGGCTACATGTTCCTCGCCGCGGGGCTGGGGGCGTACTCGGCGGCGGTCTTCCACCTGATGACCCACGCCTTCTTCAAGGCCCTGCTCTTCCTCGGCTCCGGCTCGGTGATCCACGCCATGGGCGGCGAGCAGGACATGCGGAAGATGGGCGGGCTGAAGAAGCACATGCCGAAGACGTTCTGGACCTTCGTGCTCGGCTCGGGGGCCCTCGCCGGCCTGCCGCCGCTCGCGGGCTTCTTCTCGAAGGACGAGATCCTGCATTCGGCGGCGGCGGGCGGCCACTGGATCCTCTACGCGGTGGGCCTGATCACGGCGGCGCTGACGGCTTTCTACACCTTCCGCGCCGTCAACATGACGTTCCTCGGCGAGTTCCGCGGCACTCACGAGCAGGAGCATCACCTCCACGAGTCGCCGCCGTCCATGACGGTCCCGCTCCTGGTGCTGGCCGTGGGAGCGGTTTTCGCGGGCTTCGTGGGATTGCCGGTGGAGAAGTGGAACGCCTTCCACCACTTCCTCGAGCCCGTGATCTACCGGATCGCCGGCCATGGGGCCGAAGAGCACGCCACCTCGGCGCTCTTCAACCTCGTCCTGCTCGGGGTCGCGATCGTGGTGGCCTTCGGGTTCACTTTCCTCGCCTTCCGGCTCTATGGGGCCGCCAGGGGCTTGTCCACGGACGTGGCCATGGAGCGCCGCTTCCCGGCCGCTCACCGCGTCCTTGCCAACAAGTATTACGTCGACGAGCTGTACGACAAGACGGTGATCGGCGGCGCGTGGGCCCTGGCCCGGACGCTGTTCCGTTTCGACGCGGGGTTCATCGACGGCCTGCTCGTCAACGGGACGCGCAACGCCACGGTGTCCTTCGCCATGCTGTCCGGGTTTTTCGACAAGTACGTCGTGGACGGGCTGGTCAATCTGGTCGCCACGGTTCTCGACGGGTTCTCGCGGGTGTTCCGCCGCCTGCAGACCGGGTACGTGTCCAACTATGCACTGGTGCTCGCGGTGGGCATGTTCGCTCTGGTCGCCGTGTACATGCTGATCTATCGGGGCTGATCTGGGAGACGCCATGTTCGATTGGGTGCACAACGTTCCGATTCTCTCGATCCTCTGCTACCTGCCGTTGGCAGGCGCTCTCATCGTCATGTTCGGCATGAAGAGCGGCCAGGAGTCGGCGATCCGCAAGTTCGCGACCGGCGTCGTGTTCGTGGACTTCCTGCTGTCGATCCCCCTCTGGTTCGCCTTCGACCGCAACGGCGAGCTGTTCCAGTTCCGCGAGAGCGCGCCGTGGATCGAGTCGATCGGCGTGCGGTACGAGGTCGGCATCGACGGCATCGCCCTGCTGCTGGTGCTGCTGACGACGCTGCTCGGCGTGCTGGCCTTCCTGTCGTCCTGGAGCGCCATCCACACCCGGGAGAAGGAGTACTACATCTTCCTCCTCCTGCTCCAGACGGGCATGCTCGGCGTCTTCATGGCGATGGACTTCTTCCTCTTCTACGTCTTCTGGGAAGTCATGCTGGTGCCGATGTACTTCCTGATCGGCATCTGGGGCGGCGCGCGCCGGCTCTACGCCTCGATCAAGTTCTTCCTCTACACGCTGGCCGGCTCGGTGCTGATGCTGCTCGGCATCCTGGCGCTCTACTTCTACAACTCCGGCGGCCTGCTGGGCTGGAAGGGGCTGGGCAATCCGCCGAGCTTCTCGATCACGCAGTTCCACGAAATCGGCGCGTCGATCCCGCCCGACCTGCAGTTCTGGATCTTCCTGGGCCTGTTCTTCAGCTTCGCCATCAAGGTGCCGATGTTCCCGTTCCACACCTGGCTGCCCGACGCCCACGTCGAGGCGCCCACGGCGGGCTCGGTGATCCTGGCCGGCGTCCTGCTGAAGATGGGCACCTACGGCTTCATCCGCTTCTCGCTGCCCATCCTGCCCAACGCCACCGTGAAGCTCCTGCCCTGGATGGCGGGGCTGTCGATCATCGGCATCATCTACGGCGCGCTGGTGGCCATGGCGCAGAAGGACATGAAGAAGCTGGTGGCCTACTCCTCGGTCTCCCACCTCGGCTTCGTGATGCTCGGCCTGTTCGCCCTCAACGGGCCGGGCTTGAACGGCAGCGTGCTGCAGATGATCAATCACGGCCTCTCGACCGGCGCGCTCTTCCTTCTCGTCGGCGTCATCTACGAGCGGCGGCACACGCGCCTGATCTCCGAGTATGGCGGCATCTCCGCGGTGATGCCGCTCTACGCCACGGTCTTCCTGATCATCACGATGTCCTCGATCGGGCTGCCGACGCTCAACGGCTTCGTCGGCGAGTTCACGATCCTGGTTGGCGCCTTCCAGCGCACCTGGTGGTGGGGCCTGCTGGCGGCGATCGGCATCGTGCTCGGCGCGGCCTACATGCTGTGGATGTACCAGCGCGTCTTCTTCGGGCCGCTCACCAACTCCGAGAACAAGGACCTCAAGGACCTGACGGGCCGCGAGATCCTCTACCTGGCGCCGCTGGTCCTGCTCTGCTTCTGGATCGGCCTCTACCCGCGCCCCTTCTTCCGCATTCTGGAGAAGCCGATCAACTACGTGGTGGCGAAGGTGGACCCGACCTATGGCACCGCGGTGGCCTCCGCGCCGATCGTCTCGGCGCCGGTCGCCGCCACGCCGGCCACCACCGCTCCGGCGGCGGGGGAGTAGGACGTGCTGCCGAACCCGCAAGAGTACCTGCTGCTGGCGCCGGAGATCCTGCTGGCCTCGGCGGGCCTGCTTCTGCTGCTGGCCGGCGCCATCGGGCGCGGCATGGGCAACCGGGAGTCGGCGGGAGTGGCGATGGTCAGCCTCTTCCTGACGGGCTTCGTGCTGATGCGGGTCCACTCGGTGATCCCGGCCCGGCTGCTGATCCTCAACGGCAGCTTCGTGCTGGACGGCTTCTCGTTCTTCTGGAAGATGCTGGTGCTGATCGCGACCGCGCTTACGGTGCTCCTGTCGGTCCGCTTCGTGGCGGAAGGAAGCTACCGCCCTTCCGAGTACTACTCCCTGCTCCTGCTCGCCACCTCGGGGATGCTGTTCATGGCCAGCGGCTACACGCTGCTGACCATCTGGATCGGCCTCGAGACGATGGCGCTGGCGAGCTACATCCTCGCCGGCTACTTCAAGCGGGAGCGGCGGTCGACCGAAGCGGCCATGAAGTACTTCATCCTCGGGGCGATGTCCTCGGGGATCCTGCTCTACGGCATCTCGCTGCTCTACGGCGCGACCGGCACGATCCATCTCGGCGACCTCTCGGAGGCGCTGCGCGGCGCCCAGGCCCAGGGCAGCCCGCTGGTGCCGCTCGGCTGGCTGCTGCTGGCGGCGGGGCTCTTCTTCAAGGTCGCCGTCGTGCCCTTCCACATCTGGACTCCGGACGTCTACGTGGGCGCCCCGACGCCGGTGACGGCCTATCTCGCCGTGGCCTCCAAGGCGGCGTCGTTCGCCATCCTGCTGCGCATCTTCTACGAGGGGCTGGGCAGCCTGAAGGTCGAGTGGCAGACGGTCGTGGCGATCGTGGCGGTGATCACGATGATCTGGGGCAACGTGGCCGCGCTGACGCAGGACAACGTCAAGCGCATGCTCGCCTACAGCTCGATCGCCCATGCCGGCTACGTGATGATCGGCGTGCTGGTGGCGTCGGAGATCGGCCTCTGGTCGGTGATCTTCTACCTGCTCACCTACACCTTCGTCACCATGGGAGCGTTCGGCACGGTGATCCTGCTGGAGCGGCGCGAGTACGCGGGCGAGACCGCCGCCGACTACGCCGGCCTCTCCCGCCGGTCGCCCTTCCTGGCGGCCATGATGCTGCTGTTCATGATCGCCCTGACCGGCATTCCGCCGACCGGCGGCTTCGTCGGCAAGTTCTATCTGTTCGCCGCGGCGGTGGAGAAGGGCTGGACCTGGGTGGCGATCGTCGGCGTGCTCACCAGCGCGGTCTCGCTCTACTACTACTTCCGGATCGTGCTCTACATGTACCTGCGCGACTCGGACCAGACCACCCCGACGCCGCTGCACGCTCCGGCCCTGGTGGTCGCCATCGCTATCTGCGCGGTCGCGACGCTGGCGCTGGGAATCTTCCCCGGGCCGTTCATCGAGCTCGCCAAGCACAGCCTGATCCCGCTGCCGTCGCCCTGACGCAGCGACGCATTCTTGGCACCCCGCGTGCCGAATCGGCGACTCCGTCAGGCCGCTGAACAGGCGCCGGTCCCGCGCGGATCGGCGCCGATCTCCCGAGGGGACGCTGGCGCGCGCGTCCTTCCCAGGGGAGTGTCATCCCGCGGTGACAAGGTGTGCAATTCTCCATCCAGGAACTGCACGGGAAACAGGGCCGTTTCTGCACGCCAAACCGTTGGCATTGTCTGTGCGTATCCCTAGGCGGGAGAGGTTCAAGTTGAAGGGGGTAAGCATGCAAAAAGAAAGCGTCAACCACCAGAAAGGGTGGAACTTCGAAGCGGCGGCGATGCCGTTCGTCGACGCGCTCTATAACACCGCCTACCGGATGACCCGCAATGCGGAGGACGCCGAGGACCTCGTTCAGGAGACTTACCTGAAGGCCTACCGGTATTACGATAAGTTTGAGGAAGGGACCAACTTCAAGGCTTGGCTGTTCAAGATCATGAAGAACACCTTCATCAACAACTACCGCAAGAAGCAGCAGGCGCCGACCCTGAGCGATTTCGCCGAGATCGAGGAATCTTTCGAGAACCAGGTGAGCGAAGACACCGCTCGACAGGCCAAGAACCCGGAAGAGGAGCTGCTCGAGAACGTCCTCGACGAGGACGTCCAGCGGGCCCTGGACAAGCTGCCGCCCGACTACCGCATGGTGGTCCTCCTGGCGGACCTGGAAGGGTTCTCCTACAAGGAGATCGCGGAGATCCTGGAGGTCCCGGTCGGGACGGTCATGAGCCGCCTGTACCGCGGCCGGAGGCTGCTCGAGGCCGCGATGCTCGAGTTCGCCCGCGATCATGGATACCTGCGGGAAGGCGAGCCCACCAAGATGCGCAGCCGCACCACCAGTCCCAAGTAATCCCAGAGTCCCCGATAAGTCCCCAATAAAGGACAGGGCCGATCTCACGGAGCGATCCCATGGAGGCCGTCAGCGTCGCTTCTCGGAAATAAGGTGACCCCCAACTGAGTTGAACAGAGGGGGTTACGCACGTGGGCTTATCGCATAGAGTGATTTGGAAGCCTGAGTGCCGGAGGAAGGACGATGGATTGTAAAGAGGTCAGCGTTGTTCTGTTTTTGTTCTTCGACAACGAAATGGATGAGGAGATGCTGACCCCATTCCGAGACCACGTCGGCGAGTGCGGCGACTGCGCCAAGAGAGTCGACTACACCCGCAAGCTGCTGCTGATCGTCCGCGAGAGGACGGTCCGCTGCTGTGCTCCCGAGAGCCTTCGACACCGTATCCTCGTCAACCTTCCCCATCGCCGCACCGTTCCCGGCCCGCACTGAGCCTCGAGAGCTTCCGATGAATCCGACGATTCCCCTTCCAGGTGGCCGCAGACTGTCCGCCCGTCTCGGAGTGGTGGCCGTCGTTCTCGCCCTGGCGTCGCTCGCCGGCTTTCCCGGTTCCGTGGGAGCCCAGGACGTGAGCCTGTCCTGCCTGAGCGGAACGCGCCTGAACGAGGCCGATATGGCCCGGGGGACGACCATCGTCGTGATCTGGGCCTCCTGGTCCCCGCGGTCCAGAGACATCGTGGAGCGGGTCAACCCGCTGGCCGGCCGTTGGGGTAGCCGCGCCCGCGTGCTCACCGTGAACTTCCAGGAAGACCGGCCGACGGTCGAGGGGTTCCTGCGCGGCCGGGATCTGGGTGCTCCCATCTGTATGGACCCGGACGGCGCGTTCTCCCGAAAGTACAACGTGGCGACCCTCCCGGGGCTGCTCATCGTCAAGGACGGCCAGGTCGCCTACCGCGGCAAGCTGCCCGACGACGCCGATCGTGTAATCTCTGATCTTCTTCGCTGATAATATTCGGCGGATATCGCGAACATTTCGCGGTCATCGCGAGCACAACCCGCCTGGAATCGTGCCCGCCAGCCCCTCTCCGGGGGGTTGATTCCGGCGTGCTTTCCTGTGTAGTATCCAACCCGAGTCGCCACTAGGGTCGAGCTAATCTTTCAAACCCCTCGGTAGGGAGGTAGTGCGGGATGCAGTCGAAAAGGGTACACCTTGGCCCGAAAGTCCTTCGTTGGCTCCTACCGGCCGGGCTGAGCCTCCTCGCGGCGGGGCTCTTCGTCAGCACGAAGAACCTGGACGCCTACAACCGCTCGCCGTACCCCATCCTCGCTTCTCCCCGCTTCAACGCGCGCGTCACCCTCCCGAACGAAACCAGCCGCTGGATCGACCACGCCCAGGTGCCGGTCGAATACAAGCTGCTGCGCGGCGAAACCGTCGCGGACGTTTTCGGCAAGCTGGGCCTCCAGGGCGTCGAGCTGCGCGAGGCGACGGATGCCCTGGCCGAGAAGATCAACCTCCGCGGCCTCAAGGCCGGCAATCAATACTCCGCCTTCTTCAAGTCCGATTCGACCTTGGCTTCCTTCGAGATGACGCTCGCCGGCAGCGGCCGCGTCCAGATGGTGCGCGCCGGCGACCAGTGGCGGAGCGACTGGCAGCCGTTCGAGCGCAAGATCGAGGTCCGCTCGGTCCGTGGCAAGCTCGAAGGCTCCCTGGAGGGTTCGATCCGCGAGGCCGGCGGGCCGCCGGCCCTGGCCTACCGCCTGGCCGACGTCTTCCAGTGGGACCTCGATTTCGCCAAGGACCTCAAGCGGGGAGACGAGTTCGAGATCCTCTACCAGGAGGTCCAGCTCGACGGCAAGTTCCACGAGGTCGGCACCATCTTCGCGGCGGTCTACGACAATAACGGCCGGCTCCACGAGGCGTACCGCTATGGGGATGCCGGGGTCTATTACGACGGCGAGGGCCGGCCGATGCGGAAGATGTTCCTCCGCTCGCCGCTGCGCTACTCCCACGTCACCTCCCTGTTCAGCCGCCGGCGCTTCCATCCGGTGCTCAAGGAGTACCGGCCGCATTATGGAGTTGATTACGGCGCGCCCGTGGGGACGCCGGTGCAGGTGACGGCCAATGGCCTGGTGACCTTCGCGGGTTGGGACCGGGGCGGCGGCAACGTCGTCAAGGTGCAGCACCCCGGCGGCTACATGACGGCCTATCTGCATCTCTCGCGCTTCGCTTCCGGCATCCGGCCGGGCGCGCGGGTGCGGCAGGGCGACATCGTCGCCTTCACCGGCGCCACCGGTCTCGCCAGCGGGCCCCACCTGGATTACCGGGTGAAGCTCCGCAACGACTGGATCGACCCGCTGTCGCTCAAGAGCGTCCGCGACGAGGCGATCCCGAGCTCCCGGCTGGCGGCTTTCCGGTCCTGGCGCGACGAGCTGCGGTCGGGCCTGCGGGATGGCATCGTCTCGCGCGATCTCCGCATCCCCGGCGCGGCGCCGGAGAGCCAGTACGCCACCAACGATGCCGCTCCCCGCGCGCAGCGCGGATCGATCGCCCGCTGAGCCTGCCGGTCCAGATGGTTACGGTGAAGGCGTGGTGCCGGGTCGATCTGGCCGGCGGCACCCTCGATATCTGGCCTCTCGGCCTGTTCCATCCCCAGGCTCGCACCGTCAACGTCGCGGTGGATCTCGCGGTGACGGTGCAGCTCCGCCCGGCCGAACGCGGTGGCTATCGGGTCTTGCAGAGCGAGAGCCTCGCCGAGGCCGCCTCGGCGGAGGAGCTGGCCCGCAATCCTGACGCGTCGCTCATCGGCGTCATCGCCTCGGCTCTGGATCTGCCCCCTTTCGAAGCCGTCCTCGCCAGCGAATCGCCGCGCGGTGGAGGTCTCGGGGGCAGCTCCGCCATGACGGTCGCCTTCCTCACGGCGGCGGAAGAAGCGTTCGATCGCCCCCGCTCCGAGCCGCACCAGCGGGTGGCCCTGGCCCGGGACCTCGAGGCGAGGCTGATGGGATTGCCCACGGGCATCCAGGACCACTACCCGGCCTTGCTTGGCGGAGCGCTCGAGATCCGGCCCCTGCCCGGAGGCGAGCGGGTGCGGCGGCTGGCCGTGGACCTCGACGCGCTCGCGGCGAGCCTGCTGATCGTCTACTCCGGACAGAGCCACTTCTCGGCCGGCAACAACTGGCAGGTCGTGCGCCGGCGCCTGGAAGGAGAGCCGGAGACCACCGAGCTGTTCGAAGGGATCGCCGCGACCGCCGCCGAGCTGGCGCCGGCTCTCGAGGCTGGAGAGCTGGCGCGAGTCGGGGAGCTCATGGCACAAGAGTGGAGCTACCGGAGGCGCCTGGCCGACGGTATCTCGACGCCCGTCCTCGAAGAGCTGCTGCGGGCCGCCGCGGATCACGGTGCCTGGGGTGGGAAAGCCTGCGGAGCCGGTGGGGGAGGTTGCCTAGCGATCCTCTGTCCTCCCGATCGCAGGAATGCCGTCGCGGCGGCGCTGGAGAGAGCGGGAGGCCTGATTCTGCGCGCGATTCCCACCGGCCGGCCGCTGGAGATCGCGGTTACCTAGGGATTGCAACTGAAAAAGCCGGGTTTCCCCGGCTTTTTCATGTTGCCGGCTGATGTCCGGCGAGGCTCGTGAATGCTTCTCGTCAGTGGCTGCGGACCCGCTGAGCGAGGATCTCGTAGGCTCGCTCGAGGTTCACGGACTCGGAGAGCTTGATCTCCCTTTGATCGGTCCAGCCGTCGTCCGTGCTCATGCGATAGAGGACCCGGTCCTTTTCCGTCCAGGAGACGAGCATGTCCTCGCCGCCGTCGGAGACGAACAACCGCAGGTTGCTGCCACCGATCTGAGGTGTGGGCAGACTGGAAGCGGCCCGGAAGTGAATCAGATGGGCCGGCGAGGCATTCGGGCTCGGCTGCGGATCCTCGATCTCGGCGATCCTGGCCTTGGTCGTGTCGCCTCGGTCGCGCAGGCCGCGGCCGGAGAGCCGGACGCCGATCTCGATGATACTGGAGCGGACCTTTTCCGAGAGGGCCACCAAGTCGGTACCCCGGTCCGCCAGAATTTGGCCGTAGACCTGATCCCCCATGTAACGGACCACGTCGGTATGGAAGGCGGTCCCGCGGGCAATGAGATCCGTCCGCGCCTTCTCCGCCAGCGTTGGGCGATTGCTCGGGAAAGAGCCTTGCCGCCCAATTTCAATGATGCTCGAGCGGACGCCGGCGGAAAGTTGCGAAAGCTCCTCGGGGAGCACGTCGATGACCAAACTGGTGAGCCACCGTCCTGGGGAGGACGCGAAGGCCACCACGATCGTGCGAGCATCCCGTCCGTTCTGAAGGACCGGGGATTGGCTGAGTCCGACCGGGGGAGCGAAGCTCGATCCCGAGGCGCCGTCCGCGACGAAGTCGTTCAAGCGATAGACGGGGTTCCAGCCGAGGTAGCTGCCTTCCTCGAGGATGACGGGCGTGTAGAGGGTCTCGTAAATTCCGGCGGCGACTTCCTCCTCCCAGATCAAGTGGAGAATGGTGCGGCGCCGGAGCGCCGTGGCTCCGTCTTCGGCCGGGACGGGGAAGGAGTCGCGGGTTATGGCCAACTGGGGCGAGGTCTTCGAGGAGAAGGGATTACCCGTGATCTGTATGGGACTGGACCAGTGCGTGCCGTCGAAGCTCGCCAGCATCAGGACGGAGTTCAAGGGCGCTACACGGCTTTCCCAGACCAGGAACAGCGTGTCCGAGTCGTCTTCATAGATCAGGGCCGGGGAGCTCTCCGGCTCACTGCCCTTGGTAAAGGGCACCAGAAACCGCTGGGTGGAAGAGCTGGCTTTGGTGACCTCGATGGCCAGCACCTGGTTGCCCGCATCGGTTTCGTTGCCGGTCGGGAAAAGCGAGCGATAAGTGCCCGCTTTGGCGATGTAGATCTCGCCTCGGGAGCCTAGAACGGCGGTCCGTTCCAGCGCAGAGGCGGACGTGGCGAGGAGGCTCGCCACGGCAAAATAGAAAAGGGCTTTCTTGCTCATGTCTGAACTCGTCATCTCAGGCGTGCAGGTTGATCATCTTCCGGATGTCTACGGTCATCAGGAAGCTTGGCAGGTAGGAGGCGTCCGGGAAGAACTCCCGCTGCAATCTCACGAAATGATCTTGAGCCGCCTCCGTGTCGCCGCTCAGATTGGCAGCTTCGCCAAGTAGATAAAGGGCATTTTTGGACGCATCCTTTTGCGCGGTCTGATCCGCAATGCGCAGAGCCTTGGCTGCAAGGCGCTGTGCACGGCCGTAACGGCCGGTCTCGATATGAGCGAAGGCAAGGTCGAGGAGCGGCGGCACCAGATACCGCTCGGACCCCTGTCGCCGCAAGATCCGGAGGCTCTCGGAGAGCAGTTGGTAACCCTCGGAGTATCTGTGCTGGAGGATGCGGCAGTAGCCCAGGTTGTCCAGGATCCCGGCACGCCAGACGCCGTGGTCCTCCGGCATCAAGGTCAGCGCTTTGTCATATCGCTGACAGGCTTCATCAACAAAGCTCTCCGCGAGAAGGATGTTGCCGATCTGGTTCTGGGAGGACGCCATCCAGTCGCGCCGCTCCAGAGTCTCGGCGCGTTCCAGGGCGATACGAGCGTAAAAGAGAGATTTCTTGTAGTTCTTCGCCAGCTCGTAATACCGCGAGATGTTGTAGGCGGCGAGCTGGCAATTCTGCGGGTTGGCATTGCGCAACAGGATCTCCCGCAAGCGGGAGAGCTCGTTTTCACCGCGGCCCAGCCAGATTCGCATCGCCGCGCGGTTGCAAGTGCCTAGATCGACCTGCCAAGGCTCGCCATGCTCCTGAGCCCAGGTCAGCGCCTGGTCGAAGAAACTCTCCGCCTCCTTGAGGCGGCCCATCCGGACGGCCTTTTCTCCAAGGTCTCTCAACTCCGCAAAAGTACCGCTCATTCCTCTGCCTCCCAATCCCGTCTAAAGGTGGGGCTGCTCACGCTGGTGGGACCCTTGCTCCGTTTGAAGGCGATGAAGTCTTCGACCTCGCGCCGGGCGTCCTGGGGCAGGGAGTTGAAGTCCTGGACGAGCTTGACGTCGCGAGGAGTGATGGACTCCTGGGCGACGCCCTCGAAGAACTCGCCGATGCTCATCTGGAACTCGGCGAGGATACGGAAGAGCGTGTCCAGGCTGACCCGGTACTCGCCCTTCTCCATGCGGGAGAGGTCGGACTGCTGAATCCCGAGACGGGTGGAGAGCTCCACCTGCGTCAGCTTGTGCTCCTTGCGGAGCTCCCGGATTTTGCGGCCGACCAACTGAACCTGACGTATCTTCTCAAAGGAAGCCATGATGGTGTCCGTCTTGCCTGGGAAGCCTGACTATGTCAAAGTGGCATAGCCGGATTGAGTAGGGTTGATGTTACGCCTCCGCTTGAATCCCTGTCAATGAGGACGGGGGGCAGGAAGGCGGTCCGGCAGGGGCGGTTCCCCCTGGGAGTGGGATACATCGGTCTGGAGCGGCGCGAATGAAGCACCACCTCTTCCTCTTAAAAGAGCTCGTCAGGCGCGACTTCCAGGGGCGCTATGCCGGCTCGGTGCTCGGTTTCGCCTGGTCCCTCGTCCAGCCGCTGTGGCAACTCGTCCTCTTCACGTTCGTCTTCTCGACCGTGATGAAGGTGGCTCCCATAGGGACACGCACCGGCCACTTCGCCATCTTCCTGTTCGGCGGGCTGCTGCCCTGGACGGCCTTGCACGAGGGGGTGCTGCGCGCCTCGACGGCCATCACGGACAATTCCAGTCTGGTCAAGAAGCTGCGCTTCCCCTCGGAGATCCTGGTGTTGGCGGTGGTGCTGGCGGCCCTGCTGCACCAGGCCATCGCGGCGGCGGTGTTCGTCGCGGTGCTCCTCTTCCTGGGCGAGCTCTCCTGGCGGGGCCTGCCCCTTCTGCTGCTGGCGGTGCCGCTGCAGGTGGGCCTGACGCTCGGGCTGGGGCTGGTGGTGGCCTCCGTCCACGTATTTTTCCGGGACACGGCCCAGCTCCTGGGCATGGGCCTCAACATCTGGTTCTACCTGACGCCGATCGTCTATCCCCTGGCGATGGTGCCGGCGCGGTTCCGGAGTTGGCTCGAGTGGAATCCCCTGACCACCCTCGTCGAGCTCTACCGCCAGGCTTTTCTGGGCGGGGAGACCGCCTGGGCGCCCGGGGCGGCAAGGCTGGCCGTGGTGGCCGCCGTGCTAGTATCCGGCGGCTTTTGGCTCTTCCGCAGCCTCAAGCCCGCCTTCGTCGACGAGATCTGAGAAAGAGGAGTTTCATTCATGTGGCACATCGTTCCATGGGACAGGCGTCCGTTCGTTCCGGCGCTCTGTTTCTTAGCGTTTCTTACCCTGCTCCAGGCCGGTTGCAGCGGCAACCAGGCGGCCGGAAAGCCGGGATCCACGCCGGCCAGTGGCACCCAGGCAGCCGCCGGCGACAAGAGTCCGGAGGTCCATCCGGAGGTGACGCCGGTCGCCCCGGCCGAAGCGAACCGGGGCGTGGAGCCGCTCGAGGGCCCCATCCCGCTTTCGCCGCCGGACGGCAAGTGGCTCACCGACGAGTTTGGCCGCAAGTACTTCGTCCACCGCATCAAGAAGATTCCCCAGGCCTGGATCTGGGTGGTGGAAGGCAAGCGGGTGCAGTTGGCCCGGGGCCTGATGTTCGACGTCGTGAGCTCCGACGAGACCTCCTTCGACGTCAAGATCTACGGCACGGACGCGCAGATGGCGGCGGGGATCGCGGAAGGCGGGAAGAGGGTTCCCAGCCCCGAGGAGCTGGCCAAGGCAGCGGCCAGCTACCGGACGGAGGTCGCCGCTTCCGACCGGCTGACCTTCATGCCCTTCAACCAGGGCCTGCCCACGCATGGACAGTGGCGCCAGGGGTTCGTGGTGGCGGACGTCAACGAGGACGGCAACCTCGACATCGTCCACGGCCCGCCGCGCAAGGGCGGCAGCACGCCGGCGATCTTCCTGGGCAACGGCAAGGGGGGATGGCGCCGCTGGAACGAGGCGGCCTTCCCATCCATTCCTTTCGACTACGGCGACATCGCGGTGGCCGATTTCAACGGCGACCGGCATCCGGATCTGGCGATCGCCAGCCACCTGCGCGGCATCACCGTGGTGGTTGGCGACGGCAAGGGCAACTTCCGGCCGTGGAGCGAAGGCATCGAGTTCGAGGCCAACGACCAGGACGCGCCCATCTTCTCTTCCCGCGCCATCGCGGTGGTGGACTGGAACGGCGACGGCCGCACCGACATCCTGGCCTGGGGCGAGGGGCCGCGCCTGGCGGCGGCCCGCCTCCAGGGCGGCGGCGGCGGCGACTTCAGCAGCGGCTCCCGCGGCGCCGTGGTCTACCTGAACCAGGGGGACGGCAAGTGGCAGAAGAAGACCGCGGAGGGCTCGGCCGTGGGATCGGGCCGGAGCTACGGCGACTCCGTGCGCGTGACCGATTTCAACGGCGACAAGCGTCCTGATTTCGCCGCCGCCTCGGCGCTCACCGGCAACCGGACCCTCCTTTACCTGGGCCAGGAGGACGGCTCCTGGAAAGGATCCGCGATCGACCAGTTACGGCCGCAGGCCACTTTCCGGGGGGTCGCCGTGGGCGACTTCGACGGCGACGGACGGACCGACCTGGCCGTCGGCTACGCGAGCAGCGAGCTCGGCATCGCGAGGACCGGCATCGACGTTCTCCTGGCGCGTCCGGACGGCTCGTGGGACCGCCGGGCCCTGGGCTCCGAGGAAGGCCGCGCGGGGGTCTGGTCGCTCGGCGCGGGCGACCTCGACGGCGATGGCGCTCTCGACCTGGTGGGCATCACCGGCGCGGGAAGCGGCTGGGTATTCCTTGGCGACGGCAAAGGCTCCTTCACCCGCGAGCAGAGCCCGGAGCTGGCTCCGCAGGAGGCCGGCTGCACGGGTTATCACGTGGAGCTGGTGGATCTCGACAAGGACGGGGCGGCCGAGCTGGTCGCGAGCTACGCGGGGGAGGGCTCGCTCTCGCCGCTCGGCGGCGTGGGGAAGTGCGCTTCGGGAGGAAGCCTGCGGGCCTGGAAGGCCTCCCGTCAGGGAGCGCGTTGAGACGTTCGTCGGCGAAGGATGCGTTTGGTTCTCTGATATGCTATGTTATCGCGCGCTGATTCCTGTAGAGCGTTAGGCGGAGCACGGGGAAGTATTCGGGCGGAGCATTTTTTGGCAATGCGGCCCTTGACACCCGCGTTAAACCGCCCATATAGTGCGGAAGCATAAAAGCATCGGAGAGGGCGAAGAGTTTCAACACCGGCCGCTCGCTCCGGGTTTCCAGGTGCGATTCACGCGGCGTTTGCCGCTTTGGAAGTAGACTTTGTGGAAGTTTTCGTTCGGGTCAGTAAACGTTTCGGTCTAAAAACTTTGAACAGGAGGTGATGTCTTCTTCAAGGAGAGTGGGACAAAAGTTGACGAGAGTCAGCTGTCCTCAGCAGTCCGTTTGTAGCTTAAACCGTATTCGAGGAGGTATTTTCATGAAGAAGATCACGCTTTGCCTCGCCTTGGTGGGCCTCATGGTCCTAGGCGGTCAGGCAATCGCAGAGATCTGCACCATCGACGACGTGCCGGCGGCGACCCTGCTGCTGCCGTACTTCGAGGTGGATCTCAACAGCACCGCCGGCGTTAACACGCTGTTCTCCATCAACAACGCTTCCGCCGCCGCGGCGATCGCGCACGTCACCCTCTGGACGGACCAGTCGATTCCGACCCTGGACTTCGACGTCTACCTGACAGGCTATGACGTGCAGACCATCAGCGTGCGGGACATCTTCGCGGGCAACCTGCCGCGCACCGCCGACCGCGGTGCCGACGCCGGTGACGCGAGCAGCCCGAGCCCGCCGCTCGGCTCGACGCAGGCTCCGAACGTCAACCCGTTCACGGGTCCGTTCACCCCGGGCTCCCCGACTGAGTTCGACTTCGGTGGCTCCTCGGGTCCCTGCGTGGCTCCGTACACGAACCCGGTGCTGGACAACTTCCGCGTGACCAACTTGGTCGCGGCTCACACGGGCCGGAACGCTCCGGCTTACGGCGGCTGCCTGGGCGCCAACTATGGCGACAACACGGTTCGCGGCTACATCACCGTTGACTCGGTGACGCAGTGCAACCTGCTGTTCCCCAGCTCGGCCACCTACTTCTCGG